>Ga0256839_1003933_pt1 | contig 14905 bp, 13 predicted proteins | sample 354166metaG_FD_185968 | JGI IMG/M metagenome (GOLD analysis project Ga0256839, IMG submission 185968) | Hydrothermal vent microbial communities from Mid Atlantic Ridge, Atlantic Ocean - 354-166 | ecosystem: Environmental > Aquatic > Marine > Hydrothermal vents | place: Atlantic Ocean: Mid... | reverse complement strand
GGCCTCGTGACCACGGACGAGATCGAGGGCTTCTTGAAGCGCCGCATCGTGTCGGCCTTCTCCGTGGCGGCGGGCAAGAGCCAGATCTCCGTGGCCGACATGGCGGCCAACTACGAGGTCCTCGCCGCGGCCGTGCGCGACCAGATCGCCGCCGACCTCGCGACCATCGGGGTGCGCCTTACGATGTTCATCATCGAGAACATCTCCCTGCCGCCCGAGGTGGAGAAGGCCATCGACGCGGCCGCGGCCCAGGCCGCCCGCGGCGTGGACAACACCCTGGCCTGGGAGGGCATGCAGGCCATGCGCGACGCCGCGCGCCAGACCGGCGGAGGCGGCGGCACCGCCGGGGCCGCCATGGGGGCGGGGGTCGGCCTCGGCATGGGGATGAACATGGCGCACCTGATGACGGGCATGATGGCCGGCCCGGCCGGGGCGATGGTCCCGGGTGCCGCCGGCGCTGCCGGCGCAGCGGCCGCGGCCGGTGGTGCGGCGGCACCGGCGCCTCCGGCCGGTGGCCTGGAGGACAAGCTGCGCAAACTCAAGGCCGCCTACGAAGCCGAGTTGCTCACCGAGGACGAGTACAAGGCCAAGAAGGCCGAGTTGCTCGCGGCCTTTTGATCGGCCGGGCACGGGCGCACGGGTCCCACCGTGCCCGCCGGGTGGGTGCCCCACGCCTCCCCGCCGCCGGGCGCCGTGCGCGGGGGCCGGCGCCCGGCCGTCGCGTCGGCGCCCTGCGGGGCCACCGGCGAGCCCCTCGTCCAAAGGTGGAGCGTGCATCGCCGCCCGACCGTTGGTCCGGCAGCCCAGGCCCGACGTGGGGCCACCGGCCGCGCTACGCCCCGCGCCGGCGGCGGGCCCCGGTGGCCGCGAGCAGGACGAACGCGAGCGCCCCCCACCGGCGCGGGGCGCCCGGCGTCGCGCAGCCACAGCCCTCGTCCGCCATCGGTCCCATCCCGACCGAATCCGTGCCGCCTTCGGTCCCGCCCGCGGTGCCGCCGGTCGCGCCGCCGGTGGTCCCGGCGGGCGCTTCGACGCCGCTGTAGACGGTGATCTCGTCGCTGCCGATGTTGCGGTCGTGGTCGATGGCCTGCACCCGCAACGTAAAGACCCCTTCGGGCAAGGCCACGGTCCAGGACGTCTCGAAGGTGAAGGCCGGTTGGCTCACCACTTCGTCGCCCTGCTCGTCGATCACCACGAACTTCCACCCCGCGCCCTCGAAGTTGTCCGTCACCTCGGCCGACACCGTGACGTTCGTCCCCGGCGCCACCTCCAGCACGTCCTCGACCGGCTCGGTGATCGTGACGGTGGGCGGCTCGGTGTCGGGTCCGTTCGGTCCGAAGTACGCCATCAACTCCGCATCGTCGTTCTGCGCGCCGCCGCCACAGAAGATGTCATGGGTCGGCTTGCAGTTGATCGACCCCGTGGCATCGTTGTAGGGCGTGCACGACGTGGCCCAGATCTTGTCCCCCGGGCTCGCGAACGGGTACATGATGTGCTGCGACCCATCGATGTGCGCCAACCCGAAGGCGTGGGCCGCCTCCTGCAGCGCCGTGGTCCCGAGCGTCGTGGCCTGCGCGCTCTCCTCCGTGAACGCGAACGTCGTGTCGCGCCACCACTGGTCTCCACAGTCCGAACTGCACGAAACCCCCAGCGTTCCGGGCGGCATGCCGATATCGCTGGGCGAACCGCCCATCATGACCATCTGGTAGGGAAGCTCCGGCGGCGGAGCCTTCTCGTAGGCGATCCGCACCCCGTAGGGGTCCATCTTGTTCTGGAAGATCTGCACGATCGCCAGCGCGAGGCTCTCGCTGTTGGCGTACGCCGGGTAGTCCAGCTCCCCCCCTTGGATGCAGGGTGACTCCATGCGCGCGGAGTTCGTGCCGCTCGAAAGGGTGCCGCCGAAGAAGTTCAGGAAGATCGTCCCGCGATGCGGCGGCTGCGTCCACTCGTCGCCCGCCCGCGGCATCCCCGGGTCCGGCTCGTCGTCGAAGTACCAGGGCGGCGCGACGATGTCGTCCTCGACGACCAGCCCCTTTTCCTCCAGGTGCTCCCGAAACGCCGCCCTGCGCCGGGCCTTCTCCTCCTCGGAAAGCGGCGGGCGGGCCACCCGCGGGCGGCCGAACAGGGGCGGCAAGGCCTGGACTTCGCCGGCGGCCCGTGCCGCCGAGGCAGTTCCGCCATCGGTCCAGAGCAAGGGAAGGAGCGAAAGGGCGAGGTGCATGGAGGCATCTTGCCACGGCGGCCGCGACCGCACCAACGGCACGATGCCGCGTGCGGTCACTCGCCGCAGGTGGGCCGGCCCCGTTCGCCCGGTGCGCATCCGGCGTCCGGGGCGGCGCCGGATGCGGAGGCGCAGCCCGCCGGACGTTCGGACGCACCCGCACCGGGCGCCAGCGCGCCCGTGACGAACGAGACGAGGGCCCGCACCGCAGGGGTGTGCACGGGCCGCGAGGCATCGAGGTAACCGCGCGGTCCCGTTCCGCCCTCCACCGGCACCAGGTGATGATCGATCCCGTCGAAGAACGCCTGCTCGACGGCCACACCGGCCGACCGCGCCGCCGCCACCAGGGCCGCCGGGTCCGCGGTTGGATCCACCTCGAAGTCGGCCCCTCCCTGGAGCACGAGGACGCGGGCGCACAGCCCCACGAACAGCTTGCGCGGATCGACGGCGAGGATCTGTCGCAGGTACGCCGCCTCGTCGCCGGTCACCGGCAGCGCCGCGCCGGTCCGCGCGTTGCGCCGCAGGGCCGCCAGGTCCGCCTCCAGCGCCGCGAGCGCCTCCTTGCGCAGCGGCGGCGGCAGGTCGGACAGGGCCGCCTGTGCCTGGTGGCGCACGATCCGGTCGTAGCGCCGGCCCGGCGTGCCGACGAGGACGACCGCCCGGATCGTCGGATCCTCGCGCGCGAGCGACAGCGCGTGCCACCCGCCCTCGCCGTGCCCGACGATCGCGACGCGGTTCGGATCGATGTCTTCCTGGACCAGCAGCACCCCGAGGGCGCGGCGGGCGTCGAGGGCCTCCGCGCGAAAGTCGAGGCGGCCGTCGCCGGACGCCCCCGTGCCCCGGTCGTCGAAGCGCAGGACCGCGACGCCAGCGCGGGCCAGGGCGTCCGTCCACACGTGGGCGCGGGTGTCCACGGGCGGCGGTCCGGCGAAGCCGTGACGGTCCTGCCGGCCGGCCCCCGACAAGATCAGCACCGCCGGGTGCGGCCCCGGCCCTTCGGGCACGAGAAGCTCCCCGGCGAGGCGGGGCGCGCCCTCGGCAGCCGGGATCTCGACGGAACGCACCCGCCACGTGGCGTCCGCCGGCGGCGTGTAGGAAAGGTGCACGGGCCCGCGCACGTGGAAGTCCGGAAAGGCGGCGTCGGGTTCGGCGGTGACCCAAAGTTCGTCGTCCGGCACGTCGATCCGCACGATCTTCCGGCCGGCGAGCTCGATGGTCTCGCCCAGGTTCGTCTCGAGTCGGAGGTTCCCACCGGGGCGCTCGTGGACCTCGGCCGACCACGCCACCGGAAGCCCGCCCGAAAGGGACAGCACCCGGGCCTCCACCTCGTCCGCCCGCAGGTCGAGGCTGGCCCAGGCCACCTCCTGGTGGAGCACCACGTACCGCGCCACGGCCACGACCGGGCTGCGCCCCGGCTCGTAGCCGAGTTCTTCCCGCTGCCGGCCGCTTTCGAGGACGAGGGTGTCCCCCGCCCGGTGGAAGCGGATCTCCGCCGCGTCGCTGCGCTCGTAGCCCTCGACGACGGCCCCGCGGTCGTCGTAGACGATGCGGCCCTCGCTGCGGGCCACCGGGCGGGCCGGCACGCGGATCTCCACCTTCGTCTCGAACACGTGGCGGCCCGTCCCCTCCGGCCCGAGGTAGCGGCCGTAGCTGTGGCCGAGGGTGTACCCGGCCTGGACGATGCGAAACGCCCGCACCTCGCCCGGCTCGTACAGCGCGCCCGGTCCCACGGGTCCGCGGGCCGCACCCGGGGCGGGTTCGGCCGTCTGCGGCGGCGGCCCGGCAAGACAGCCGGCGATCGTGACGGCCCAGGCGGCGGCTCGTGGCGTCGGGGCACCCATGGGCGGGTGCGGGGAACGTAGCAGCCCGCCCCGGCGGGGCGCCCGGGCGCGATCCGCACCGCAACCTGCGCACGGCCGCAAGCCCCCGGCCTGCTACGGTGTCCCCCGTGCCCTGGACGCGCGAAGAGATCGCCCGGCAAGCCGCCAGACTCCTGCCCCGCGGGGGCGTGGTGAACCTCGGCATCGGGATCCCGACGCTGGTCGCCAACGACCTGCGCCCGGAGGATGCGGTGGTCCTGCACTCGGAGAACGGCCTGCTCGGGATGGGGCCGTTTCCCCGGGAGGACGAGGTGGACCCGTTCGTGATCAACGCCGGCAAGCAGACCGTCACGCTGCTCGACGGTGGCAGCGTGTTCGACTCGGCGCTGAGCTTCTCCATGATCCGCGGTGGGCACGTGGACGCCGCCGTGCTCGGCGCCATGCAGGTCAGCGAGCGCGGCGATCTCGCCAACTGGATGGTCCCCGGCAAGAAGGTGGCGGGGATCGGCGGCGCGATGGACCTGGCGACGGGCGCCCGCACGGTGATCGCCGTCATGACCCACCGCGACCGCTCGGGCCGCAGCAAGCTCGTCGAGCGCTGCACCCTGCCGCGGACCGCCGCCGGCTGCGTGGATCGCGTGGTCACCGACCTGGGGCTCTTCACCGTGGACCGCGCGGCCGGCGGCTTTCGCATCGACGCCCTGGCGCCGGGGGTGACCGTCGAGGACGTTCGCGCCGCGACCGCCGGGCGGCTCCTCGAGCCGGCCTGACCCGCACGCCGCGCCGGTCGGCCTGCCCGCCCCGCCCGGGACCGGGCCCCGCCCACGGGCGCCGGGGGTCCGGCCGCCGAAAACCGCGCGGATCCGCCGCCGCGCCGGGGGGCTTGGCAAGCGGAAAAAATCGACTATAAAGGGCGTCCCACGGGCTCGTAGCTCAATTGGCAGAGCAGCGGACTCTTAATCCGCGGGTTGTAGGTTCGATTCCTACCGGGCTCACCCACCGCCCCCGGCCGCCGCCGCGCCGGGGGCTTCTTCGTGCCCGCGCGTGGCCCGGGCGCCCGCCGGGGCGGCCAGCGCGCGCTCGAGGCGGGCGGCGGCCACGATCCGCCGGGCCTGATCGCGGGCGAAGGGCGGGGCCGTGGGGTCCGACGCGAGCCGCAGCCCCTCGCGCTCGGCGTCCGCCCAGCGGTGGAGGGCGTAGAGCAACCGCACCCGCTCGAGGCGGATGAGCGGGTGGTCGGGACGGCGCGCGAGGGCCTCGTCGATGGCCGCCAGCGCCTTTCGGTCGAGGCCGAGCTGCGAGCGCACCACGGCCAGGTTGAAGTAGTGCACCGCCGAGGGGCGCCGATCGGGAAGCCGCGGCACGAAGGCTTGCAGCGCCACGGCCGCGCCCAGGCCCCACCAGGCTCGCGGGTGGGGGCCGAGGGCCGGCCGCCGCCGCCGGACCAGCGCGGCGACCAGCGGCCCCGCCGCCGCCGCCAGCGGCAGCACGAGCGGCACCCGGTGCTGCGACGACGTGAAGAAGACCACGTTGGCCGCCGCGACCGCGAAGGCCTGGCCCAGCAGCAAGATCCCGAACGCCCCCACCGCCGGCCGGGCGCGGGCGCGCGCGGCCAGGTGCCGCGCCCCGACGATCCCGAGCGCCAGCAACACCCCGAAGGGCAGACCCCACCGCAGGATCGGGCCGATCATCTCCTGTTCGCCGTACCAGTCGTAGTCCTGGGTCAGCGGGTCGTTGCCGGCCAGCAGGTAGACCTTGCGAAGCTGCAAGGCGACGAAGTCCAGGGGATTGTCCCGCGCGTACTCGAACGCCCGGCGGTACAGGGCCGACCCCACCGCCTCGGCCGGATCGTCGGCCCCCGGATCGACACCGAGGCGCTCGGCCAGCACGTCGCGCTCGCGGGCGACGTCCGGGGTGACGAGGCCGCCCGCCGTGTTCCACACCCCCCGGCTGTGCGGATTGTTTCCAATATAGAACGATGTCCCCCCGCCGTGGGCGGGAAAGACGGTCGGCCGCCCGGTGACGACGGCGTTGCGCACCATCATCGGCGCAAGCGCGAGCGCCGCACCCGCCAGCACGAACGCAGCCGCCGCGCCGCGGCGACCCGGCCCGGCCCGGCGCGCCACCGCCCACAGCACGGCCGGCAACGCCAGCGCCATGTTGCCGCGGGCGAGCACCCCGACGCCGGCCGCGATCCCGAGCCACGAGGCCCGGGCCGGCGACGGCCGCACCACGTACCGCGCCCCCGCAAGGAGCACGAAGGCGTTCGCCGCAACCCCGAGTTCGGCGCTCAAGAACTTGTTTTCGTAGAACGCAAGCTCGGGGCTCGCGAGCGCCAGCGCCGTGGCCCATCCGGCGGCCCGCCGCCCCTCGACGCGCGCAACGGCCGAAAAGAAAGCCAGGAGCCCGAGCCCCGCCAGGGTAAGCTGGGCGAACATCACCGCGGCGGGGGTCGGCCACGCCCCGAGCGCCGCGGCGACGAAGTAGGCGTACAGCCCCTGCAGGTAGAACGGCTCGGACCCCCACGGCGGGTGCGCCAGGATGTCCCGGGCCGCCGCGAAGTACACGCGCCCGTCCGAGAAGGTGGCGGCGGCGAACTCGCTTTCGCCCAGATAGGCCAGGTGGTAGAGGCCGCGCGCGAGCACCAGGGCGCCGAGCAGCACGGCCAGGCCGTTGGGGATCGGGTCGTGAGGCGGCCGGTCCTCCGCGGCGGCCGGCGCCTGCGGGGCGCGTCCTGGCCGCGCGCTCGGTCCGGACGCGGTGTCGTGCGGCCCCCCTGCGTCGTGCTGCGCCACCGCGCAAGATCGTACACTTTCCCCCGTGGACACGCCCGCCCACCACCGGTCCTACGCCGGCCCCGTGCCGTCCGGCGCCCCCGCGGCGGCCGTCGTACACGCGATCCACGACCGGTACCTGTACGAGATCGTCGAGGACCTGGGCGTGTGCCCCTTCGCGCGCCGGTGCCGGCAGCTCGGGCGCCTGCACCGCCTGCCGTTCGTCGCGGACCGCGACGGCCCCACGCCCGACGCCGTCGCCCGCCACCTGGGGGCGCTGCTGGACGCCCACGACGACGCGGAGATCGTCCTGCTGACCTTCGTGCCCGTCCGGGGCCACCGGTTCTGGGATCCGGGCGCGTTCGAGGACTTCACCCGGGCCGTGCGGGCGGCCTACGAGGCCCGGCGGACCCATGCGCGGGGGCTGCCGCGCCTGTATGCGGTGTCGTTTCATCCCGATCCGCCGAAACCGGCGCACCGCCCCACGCCGGAGAACCTCGTCCCCACCCTGCGCCGCACCCCGGACCCGGTGATCCAGTGCGTTCGCGCCGACATGCTGGACGCGCTGCGGGCCGAATCGAGCCGGTCGGCGCGCGCCCGGCTCGAGCGCGAGATGGCCCGGATCGACCCGGCGCTGGCGGCCCGCCTGCGGCACGCGATCCTGACGGACCCGGCGCTGTCGTCCGAGATCGCCGAGCGCAACTTCGCCGCCGTGGGCGCCGGCCCCGCCCGCCAGGCGCTCGAAGACCGCCTCGCGCGGTTCTTCGAGGAACGCCGTCGTGCCTACCCGGCGGCCTTCGCCCCGCCGGCGCCCCCTGCGCAAACCCCCGCGGCGCTATGATCCGGCCGTGGCCCGCCCGCCTCGCCTGTCGCGCCGCGGCCTGCTCCGAACCGTGGGGACCACCACGGCCCTGGCCGCCTGCAAGCCCCCCAAGGCGCACGAGGCTGCGCCCCCGGAGGACGTCGAAGTCCTCGGCCCCGAACCGATCCCCGTGACGTTCCTGCTCGACGGCCGGCGGGTCCGCGCGAAGGTGCCGGTCCAGCGTACCCTCCAGGTTTGTCTGCAAGAAGACCTGGGCTGCACGGCGCCGAAGGCCCCCTGCGACCGCGGCGCATGCGGTGGTTGCCTCGTGCGGCTCGACGGGGTGGCCGTACCGAGTTGCACCATGCTGGCCGCCGACGCCGACGGTCGCTGCGTGGACACGGCCGCCCACCCGGATCCGCCACCCCTGCTCGCCGCGTTGCGCCGGGCCTTCGTCGCCCACGACGCGGCCCAGTGCGGCTACTGCACGGCGGGCATGATCACCGCCGCCTGGGACCTGCTCGATCGAGCGCCCGAGCCCGCCGCCCTCGACGAGGCCGCGGTCCGGCGCGCCATGGCGGGCAACCTGTGCCGTTGCGGCACCCACCGCGCGGTGGTGCGGGCGATCCTCGACGTCGCAGGCCGAAAGGAGACGTGGTGACGGAGACGGACGGACGGACGCTCGCGCCGTGGCGCGGGGCGCTGCGGGTGGTGGGGGCCCCAATCGACCGGATCGACGGGCCGGCCAAGGTGTCGGGGCGGGCGCGCTACACAACGCACGTTACGCCGCCCGGCTTGCTCCACGCGGCCGTCGCGCGCTCGAAGGTCGCCGCGGGCACGGTCCGCGCCCTCGACCTGTCCGGCGCCGAGCGCCTGCCCGGCGTCCGGGCCGTCCTCGCCGTCGCCGTCCCCGGGCAAAAGATTCGGTTCGCCGGCCAGGACCTCGCCGCGGTGGCCGCCACGACGCCGGAGATCGCCCGCGCGGCCGTGGCGCGGATCGAGGTGGTCGTGGAGCCGACCCCCCACGTGGTGACCCTCGACGGCGCGATGGCCGACGGCGCCCCACGGGTGCACGAAGACCCGGTGCAGGCGCGCCGCACCGAGGGGGACGACCCGACCGAGGTCCGCGGCGGCGGCCGCGTCACCGGCAACGTACGGCCGCTGCCGGCCTTCGAGCACGGCGACCCCGACCGCGCCTTCGCCCGGGCCGCCCACGTCCACGAGGCCGTCTACGAGACCCCCGTGGTGCTCCACAGCGCCCTCGAACCCCACGCCCTGACGGTCGCCTGGGACGGCGACGACGCGATGACCGTGTGGGCCTCCACGCAATCGATCTTCTCGGTGCGCGACGAGATGGCGTCGATCTTCGGCCTGTCCCCGGAGAGGGTCACGGTGATCTGCGAGCACATGGGCGGCGGGTTCGGGGCCAAGTTCGGCGCATCGGCGCCCGGCTCCCGCATGGGGTTCATCGCCGGGACGCTCGCCCGCAAGGCCGGTGCCCCCGTGCGTCTCGCCCTCGACCGGCGTGCCGAGCAGGAGGTCACCGGCAACCGCCCGAGCAGCCGGCAGCGGGTGCGCGTGGCGGCCGACGGCCGCGGGCGCGTCGTGGCGCTCGAGGTCGTCTCCCACGGGACGGCCGGGGTGGGCACCGGCGCCGGGGTGGGCCGCAACGCCGCGCACCTGTACGAGAAGATCCCCCACCGCCGCGTCCGCGCCCACGACGTGTTCACCCACGCCGGTCCCGGCACGGCCATGCGCGCCCCCGGTCACCCGCAGGGCGCCTTCGCCCTGGAGCTTGCGCTCGACGAGCTCGCCGCCAAGATCGGGGCCGACCCGCTGGACCTTCGGATCGCCCACGATCGCCACCCGGTGCGGCGGCGCGAGTACGAGCTGGGCCGGGCGCGGTTTCGCTGGGACGATCGGCGCGCCCGGGCCCGGGCGGCCCGCGCCGCGGGGGCGCGCGTGCGCACCGGCGCAGGCGTAGCCGCCTCGATCTGGGGGGACTTCGGCCGCGCGAAGGCGGCGCGGGTGACCGTCGCGATCGAGCGGGACGGGTCGGTGCACGTGCGAAACGGCGTGCAGGACATCGGCGGAGGGATCGCCACGGTGCTGGCGGCCGTCGTCGCCGAGGTGCTGGGCCGCCCCGTCGAGCGCGTGCACGTTCGGTACGGCGCGAGCACCCTCGGGCGCTCCGTGGGCAGCGGCGGCTCCCAGACCACCAGCAGCGTGGCCCCGGCCGCCCGCGTCGCCGCCGAGCGCGCCCGGCGGGCGCTGCTGGAGGCGGTCGCCGAGGCCACGGGCACGCCCCCCGGCGCCGTCACCCTGGAAGCCGGCGGCACGGTGCGGGTCGGCCCGCGCCGCCTTTCCTTCGAGGACGCCTGCCGTCTGCTCGACGACGACGGCATCGAGGCCGTCGGGCAGCGCGGCCCCACCCGCAGCGACGCGCCCTATCCGTTCCCCGGTGGGGGCCGGCCGCAGATCGGCGGGGTGCAGTTCGCCGCGGTGGAGGTGGACACCTGGACCGGGGAGGTCCGCTGCACACACCTTACGGCCGTGCACGACTGCGGCCGCGTGATGAACGCCAAGGCGGCCGAGAGCCAGGTCGCGGGGGGGATCATGATGGGCCTGGGGTTTGCGCTGTCCGAGCAGCGCCAGGTGGACCCCGTGCACGGCCGGGTCCTGAACGCCGACCTCGAACGATACAAGCTGCCGGGCTTCGGGGAGCTGCCCGAGATCGACGTGCACTTCGTTCCCGTCGAGACGGACGCAAACGAGACGGGCAGCCTGGGAATCGGCGAGCCCGCCACGATCCCCACGGCCGCCGCCGTGGCCTGCGCCGTCTTCGACGCCCTGGGCGTCCCCGTGCGCACCCTCCCGATCACCCCCGACCGCGTGCTCGCGGCCCTTCGTGACGGACGCGCGGAGGCGGCGCCGTGAACCCGTTTCGTCTCGTACGACCTCGAAGTCTCGCCGACGCCCACGCCGTGCTCGGCGCCGATCCCCGGGGCACGACGATCCGGGCCGGCGGCGTGGATCTCATGGACCGCTGGAAGGAGGGGATCGATCGGCCCGCCACGGTCCTCGATCTTCGCACGGCCGCCGCCGCGGAGGACGCCCGCGCCTTGGCTTCGCTGTCCGCCACCGCCACCTCCCTTGCGGTCGGTGCCCTCGTCACCCTCGACGCCCTGGCCGAAACGCCCCTGCCGGCCGCCTTCGCGGCCGTGCGCGCGGCGGCGGGCCAGGCGGCGAACCCGGCGATCCGGCGCCAGGCAACCGCCGGCGGCAACCTCCTGCAGCGCCCGCGTTGTTGGTACTTCCGCCATCCGGACCTTGCATGTCTCAAGAAGGGCGGGTCGCGGTGCCTGGCGGCGGAAGGCAACAATCGTTACAATGCGGTGCTCGGCGGCGGCCCAAGCTACATCGTCCACCCTTCGAGCCTCGCCACGGCGCTCGTCGCCTTCGACGGGCACGCGGTGGTGCAGGCATCGCCCGGCCGGCCCAAGGAGATCCCGCTGGGCGAGTTCTTCGTGGGCCCGACCGAGCGCCTCGACGCCGAGACGGTCCTGCGGCCCGGGGAGATCCTGCTGGGCGTGCGGGTGTCGGCGCCCGCGGGCGCCCGATCGGCGTACGACGCCGTGCGCGAGCGGCGACTGTACGACTGGCCGCTGGTCGAGGCGGCGGTCCGGCTGCGGGTGGAGGCCGCGACGCTGCGGGACGTGCGGGTGGTGCTCGGGCAGGTGGCGCCGATCCCGTGGCGCGCGCGCGAGGCCGAGGCCGTGCTCGAAGGCCGGCGACCGACGCCCGAGCGCCTGGCCGAGGCCGCCCGCGCCGCCTTCGAGGGCGCTCGACCTCTTTCGGACAATCATGGAAAGATCGCCGTGGGCCGCGGCCTCGTGCGGCGCCTGCTGCACCAGGTGACCGGCGTGCCCCTGCCCGCCTGACCCCAGCGCCGACCCATGCCCCGCCAGGACGCCCCACCCCCTTGCAAACACCTCTGGACGAAGGGCCGTGTGGTCCACGGCCGCCGCGCGCGCGGCCTGGTGCAGACCTCGGACGGCGGGCACTATGCATGCCTGCGCACGCAGACCGTCCTCGGCCCCGACGATCGCCTGTGCGTGCCCGAGGCCTGCACACCGCGGCGCGCGTGTTACGTCCCCGACGTTCCCCTCGCGCCGCGCGGGGCCGAGCCACCGGACGTCAGTTGAACATCACCCGCGGAAAGCGTCCGCTCTCCCCCAGGATCCCGGTGATCCACCCCGTGTGCTCGATGAGCAGCCGGAAGCGCTCGTCGGTGTCGGCCGCGGCCAGGCATCGTTGCTGCACGGCGACGATCCCGCGGCCGGCCGCGGGCCCCGTCTCGACCCCGCCCCCCGGCGCCGACAGCCCCAGGGCCGGCAGGATCGCCGTGACGGCGTAGGCGAGCATGCGCGGGTCCTGTACGGATGCCACGGAGCGCAGGATCTCCCGCTCGCCGTCGTCGAAGGTGGTGGCGATTCGTTCGAGCTGCGTGCAAAGGATCTCGCGCAGCACCGGCTCGCGCAAGGGCGGCTCGGGCAACGGGCGCACCTCGAACACGCGGTAGGGGGTCGTCCGCGGGTGCTCGCGGACGGCGGCCACGCGGCGAAGTCCGTGCACGCGCACGAAGCGGCGTCCGTCCGGCAGGCGGCGGTGGAAGGTCATGCGCCCGACGCCGAAGACGTCGCTGACGGCCGGTGCGTCCTCGAAGGCCGCGGACGGCTCCTCGATGAGCGGCACGCCCACGTACCCGGCCCCCGCTTCGAGGGCGTCCACCAGGTCGAGGTACCGCGGCTCGAAGACGTTGAGCGGCAGGACCATGCCGGGCAGCAGCACGACGTTCGCCAGCGGGAAGACCGGCAGGGCCGCCAGCGCCTCGTGCGGAAGATCCCAGACGTCGTCCATGGGCCCGATCAGCCTAGCGCCGCTCCGCCCCCGAGGCGAGCCGCGGGCCGACCCCCGCCCGCAACCCGGCCGCGGGCTTCTTGCACCATGGTCCTTCGTCCGCAGGCACGGGCCCCCGGACGATCCAGACACCCACACGCCCCCCTGGGGCCCCCTGGGGCCTCGGTGCCCGAACCCGCGCGCCGCGCAAACGACCCGTCCACGAAATCGGGGCAACGCCACCCGAAGGTCGGGCGCGCCCTGGTCAGCGCAGCACGACGTCTCTGCGGGCCAACCACGCTCCCCCGATCAGGAGAACGCCCAGGGCCCAAAGAAGATTCTGTGCGCCTGCGACGAGCGCGAGGACCCACGGGGCTTCGAATGAACTGCGCCCAAAGGCTTGATCCAGGGACAGTTGCAGGGGCATGGGATGCAGGGCCCAGTCGATCCAATCCACCCGTTCCCAGGCGTCCCCGAGCACGCGGGGAGCCAAGCTACGAAGGAGGAGGTCGCCAGTGAGGATCGCAAGGGCGCCGCTCGCCCGAAAGGCCATCGTCAGCACGATGCCGGGGACGATGATGGCCGGAAGGCTCGCGATCTGTTCCAGACAAAGGGACAACACATATCCACCCGTACCGGATTCGACGCGACGGGCGAGCAACACCCACACCGGCGTCATGGCGAGGGCGGCTGCTGCGCACACCGCCCAAAGCCCCAGAACGCGCCCCCAGAGGTACGTGGTCCGCTGCACGCCTCCCGCGGATAGGATCGGAAGGAACTGGTTCCGAATGTCCGAGCGCGGCGCCCAAAGGCCGAGAACGAGCGCCGTCATGAACAGCCCGAAGGTCCATACGCCATGTGTGGAGACGAGGGACTTCATCGACAGCGAATCCCCCGCCCCTCCGTATAGTTGGACGGCCAACAAAGCGAACATCGCGGCAAAGGGCAACCACGCCGCACGGATCCCGCTTTGAAAGGAAAGGACGGTCACGATCCAGGTTTGCCTCCATTTCGTCATGCGGCGGCTCCTTCCCCGGGCGGGCGATGGGCGTCGTAGAGGTCGCGCAGCGTCGCCGGCTGGTCCTCGACCTGGAGGGGGGAGACGCCGGCGGCCCGCAACGCATCGAGGAGCGCCGTACGCGAGGAGGACGGCACGGTAACTTCCCACAAAGCGCCGTGAAGCGCTGCCTTCCCGCCAAGGCGCTGCAACGAGGGGCGTAACGTTTCCGGGAATTCCTGGAGACGCACGATGACGGTGCCCAGTGGCCCAAGCAACCCGTCCAACGCGCCTGCCACCTTCACACGGCCCTTGCGCAGGATGACGACGTGATCGCACAGCCGTTGTGCGTCGTCGAGGACATGGGTGCTGAGAACCTGGGTTGCGCCGCGGGCACGTTCTTCCGACACGATCCGATGAAAAAGGGCTCGTCCCTCCGGCGAGAGTCCTGCCATGGGCTCATCGAGCAAGATGAGGCCCGGCATCCCCACGATCGCCTGGGCCATTCCAACCCGCTGCTGCATGCCGCGGGAGAGCTTCCCCACCGGACGCCCCCAGTGTCGCCGGGTGAGCCCCACGCGTTCGAGCGCTTCCGCGGCCCGGGATCGAGCGGCAGAAGGCGTCACGCCCCGAAGGCGCGCCATCCAGCTCACGAGACGAAGGGGCGTCATTGCGGGTGGACCCCGAAATGCCTCCGGTAGATACCCCACTGGAGTCCGGCCCGGGGGCGCTTCGTACACGTGCACATCGCCCCGGTCCGGGTGCAGCAGGCCCACTGCCAGCGCGAGCGCTGTGGACTTACCGGCACCATTGGGCCCGAGCAAGGCCGTGACCGATCCGTCCGGCACGGCAAAGGTCACGGTGTCCAGCGCTTGCACCGCCTTGCGCCGAACGCCCACGAAGAACCTCTTGTGGACCCGTTGAAAGCTCAGGACGCTGGTGGAAACCATTGCCGGATCTTCTCAATCGCCTCTTCGCTGGCACCTTCGATGCCCCGAGGTGGCTCTCCGCTGCGCAAAGCGATCGTAAAGGGGAGCACTCGGAGCCCCAAGCTGCGGCGCACGTCCCCTTCCTCGGCCCACAGAACTGGAAACGGTAGGGGATGGCGGCGGAGAAACGCACGCACCTTTTGTTTTGGTTCCCCACCGTTCAACGCATAGATCTTCAGCTCCGGCGAAAGCTCGCCGTTCTCCACGTTCGCACGTAGTTCGGATAGGAGCGTCTTGCACGCGGCACACCACGTCGCCCAAACGATGATGAGCGCATCCTGGCGGTGCAGCTCGTCGGGCAAAACGATCCTGCGACCCGTCGAAAGGTCTTGCACCTGCAGGCGCCACGGCCCATCCACCTTCGGCTCCGGGTGCATGCGATCCGCAAGGTGCGCGAGGGCCG
>Ga0256839_1003932_pt1 | contig 14905 bp, 13 predicted proteins | sample 354166metaG_FD_185968 | JGI IMG/M metagenome (GOLD analysis project Ga0256839, IMG submission 185968) | Hydrothermal vent microbial communities from Mid Atlantic Ridge, Atlantic Ocean - 354-166 | ecosystem: Environmental > Aquatic > Marine > Hydrothermal vents | place: Atlantic Ocean: Mid... | reverse complement strand
CCGACATGTCGTCGCCGGCACGGCGCAGCTCGGCAATGGTCAGGTCGGCCAGTTCCGCGATCTGCTCGCCGCCGGTGCCGGCATAGATGGTGAACAGGCCGGTATCCTCGTGCGCCGAGGCCTGTGCGAAAATGGTGTAGCACAGCCCGCGTTTTTCCCGCGCTTCCTGAAACAGGCGCGAGGACATGCCCCCGCCCATGGTCGCGGCGAAAATCTGGCTGGTATAGACGGCATCGTCGCGCCAGCCGGGGGCTTCGAATGCGAGGGTGAAATGGGCCTGTTCCAGATCCTTGATCTCGCGTTTCTCGCCGCCGACGAAATTGGCAGGCGGGGCGGTGGCGGCGAGGCGGCGGGGCAGATGGCCAAAAAGATTCTCGGCGGTTTTGACGATGGCGTCGTGGTCGATGCCGCCCGCCGCCGACAGGATCATCTGTTCGGGGCCGTAGTATTCCCGCACAAAACCCGCGAGATCGTCACGCATGAAGGCCCGCACCCGTTCGGCGGGGCCGAGGATCGGGCGGCCCATGGGCTGGTCCGGAAAGGCGGTTTCCTGCAACCAGTCGAAGATAATATCGTCGGGGGTGTCGAGGGACTGGCCGATTTCCGACAGGATCACGCCGCGTTCGGTTTCGATTTCATGCGGATCGAACGCCGGATCCAGCAGGATGTCGGCGATCACATCCAGCGCCAGCGGCACGTCGTCCTGCAACACGCGGGCGTAATAGGCCGTGGTCTCGCGGCTGGTATAGGCGTTGATGTAGCCGCCGACGTTCTCGATCGCCTCGGCAATCTCCAGCGCCGAGCGGCGGCCGGTGCCCTTGAAGGCCATGTGTTCGAGGAAATGCGCGATGCCGTTCTGTTCCGGCCGCTCGTGGCGCGCCCCCGCATCGACCCAGATGCCGAGGGTGGCGGATTTCAGGCCGGGCATATCCTCGGTGACGATGCGGAACCCGTTGGCGAGGGTGTGGAGTCGCACGCTCACGCGCGGGCCTCCTTGCGAATAATATCCTCGATCGCGCTCAGATCGTTGGCGACACGGGTGAAACGTTCCTTGCGCTCGAACAGGTCGGCCATATGCGGCGGCAGCGCGGGGCGGATGCCGCAGGCGGCCTCGACCGCGTCGGGGAATTTGGCGGCGTGGGCGGTGGCGAGGATCACCATCGGCGTTGCCGGATCGCCGCGCTGTTCGCGCGCCACCTTCAGGGCGACGGCGGAATGGGGGCACAGCACCTGACCGTAGTGTTCCTGCGCGAAACGGATGGTTTCGGCGGTTTCTTCCTCGGAACAGCGGCCGGAGTCGAATTCGGCGCGCAAGCGTTCCAGCGCCCCTTGCGAGAGGGTGAAGCCGCCCCGCTCCTTCAGGTCGTCCATCAGTTGCGCCACGGCGGCGCCTTCGCGGTCGTAGAGGTCGAACAGCAGGCGCTCGAAATTCGACGAGACCTGAATATCCATCGACGGGCTGATCGAGGGGGTCACGCCGCTCTTGGAGTGGTCGCCGCTGGCCAGGGTCCGGTGCAGGATGTCGTTCTGGTTGGTGGCGATCACCAGACGGTCGATGGGCAGGCCCATGCGTTTGGCGACATATCCGGCGAAAACATCGCCGAAATTACCGGTCGGCACGGTAAAGGAAACCTTGCGCATCGGCGCGCCGAGCGAGACGGCGGCGGTGAAGTAATAAACCACCTGCGCCAGCACCCGCGCCCAGTTGATCGAATTCACGCCGGCCAGCTTCACCCCGTCGCGGAAGTCGAAATCGTTGAACATGTCCTTCAGACGGGCCTGACAATCGTCGAAATCGCCATCCACCGCGAGGGCGTGGATATTGGCGTCATCCGGCGTGGTCATCTGCCGGCGCTGCACGTCGGAGACGCGGCCATGCGGATACATGATGAACACATCGACGGAATCGAGACCGCGGAACGCCTCGATCGCTGCCGAGCCGGTGTCGCCGGAGGTGGCGCCGACGATGGTGACACGCTCGTTCTTGCGGGTCAGGGCGGCCTCGAACATCTGGCCGATAAGCTGCATGGCCACATCCTTGAAGGCCAGCGTCGGGCCGTGGTGCAGTTCCAGCAGGAAGTCGTTGGCGCCAAGCTGCACCAGCGGCACACGGGCGTCGTGGTGGAAGCCCGCATAGGCACGTTCGATGATGGCGCGGAATTCGGTGTCGGTGAAAGTATCGCCGATGAAGGGTTTCATGACGCGGAAGGCGACATCCTCGTAGGACAGGCCGGCAAGGGCGGCGATTTCGTCCGGCGACATCTGCGGCCAGCTCTCGGGGACATAAAGCCCGCCGTCGCGGGCGAGGCCCGTCAGCATGGCCTGTTCGAATGTCAGCGCGGGGGCCTGACCACGGGTAGAAATATAACGCATCGGGTTTCCTGAATCAGTCTGTTTGGCGCTTGATACGCCAAACGGCGTAGCCTGTCATCCCGATCCAGATAATTGCCATGGAATACCATGTCAGCACATATTCCATGTGCCGGTTGGAAATGTTGATCGAGACGGGTTGCGGCAGGACCCCGTCGGTGTTGTCCGTGGTGGTAACCGAAATCATGACCGGCTCGGTTTTCAGGGTGTCGGCCATCATTGCCACGTCGCGGGCAAACCAGATGTTGCGTTCCAGATTGGGTGCGGGGACGAAGCTGTCGGTTTCCTCGGGCCAGACAAGTGCGCCGGTAACGGTGGCCGGTCCGCCCTTGCGCGGAGTGTTCTTTCCGGTTTCGCCGATATAACCGCGGTCGATCAGGATGCGGCGACCGTCCGCCAGCACCATCGGCGAGATCACCTTGAAGCCGGGGCCGAGATCACCGGAGGTGAGGACATGGAGTTCCACCGGCTCGATCACGCCGGAAACCGTCACCCGCAGATATTCGTCGTCTACCGGATCGGGATTGGCCGGCAGAGCAACGGCAGGCTGCTCGAGGCGCGCGGCGATACCGGCCAGCAGGTCGGTTTTCCAGTTCAGGCGTTGCAACTGCCATGTGCCGAGGGAGAACAGGATCGCGGCTCCGGCGAGGCCGAAAAACGTTGCAAGAGCCATACGGCGGTTCATGAGCGCATCCTTTCAAACGAAAACGCGAGCTCCCGTGGGGAACCCGCGCGTATTCCGGACGGGGTGAGGCAGCAGCCCCGCCGCGCCCCGTCGTATCCGGTCAGCCGCCCCAGATATAGATCGAGGCGAAGAGGAACAGCCAGACAACATCGACGAAGTGCCAATACCAGGCGGCCGCCTCGAATCCCACATGCTGGGTCGGGGTGAAATCGCCCTTCAACGCGCGCAACAGGCAGATAAACAGGAAGATGGTGCCGACGATCACATGAAAGCCGTGGAAGCCGGTGGCCATGTAGAAGTTCGCGCCATAGATATTGCCCGAGAAGGAAAAGGTAGCGCTGCCGTATTCATAGATCTGCAGCATGGTAAAGACCAGGCCGAGAGCAATACCGAGGGCAAGCCCCTGGATCAGGGCCTTGCGGTTGTTTTCATGCACCAGCGCATGGTGTGCCCATGTCACGGCCGCGCCGGACAGCAGCAGGATCAGCGTGTTGATCAGCGGAATATGGAAGGCGTCGAGCGTTTCGATGCCGGGGGGCGGCCAGGTACCGCCGGCAGCCTCGGTCGGGTAAAGGGCGGCCTTGAAGAAGGACCAGAACCACGCGACGAAGAACATGACCTCGGAGGTGATGAACAGGATCACGCCATAGCGCAGGCCGATCTGCACCACAGGCGTATGATCGCCGGTGCGGGCCTCGATCACGATGTCGTACCACCATGTATACATGACATAAAGCACCAGCGCGAGGCCGATGAGCATGACCCACGGGCCGCCGTCCTGCATATACATGACCGCGCCGAAGAGCATGACAAAAGCGCCGAGTGCGCCAAGAAACGGCCACGGGCTGGGTGGCAGGATATGGTAGTCGTGGTTTTTTTCGTGCGCCATGTTGGGTCCCTCTTTTATTATCACTTGTGCGGTCAGTTTACCGCAGTGGTTTCTTGTCCGTCTAGCGGATCGGCACTTGTGACCTGCGCGTCTTCGGGCAGGTCGGTTTCATAGAATGTATAGGAAAGCGTGATGGAATTCACATATTTCCCGTCGGCGTCCTCGACAATATCCGGATCGACATAGAATGTGACCGGCATCTGGACACGCTGCCCGGGCTGCAGAACCTGTTCGGTAAAGCAGAAGCAGGCGATCTTGCTGAAAAAGTTTCCGGCGGAAAACGGTGCCACGTTGTAGGTGGCGGAGCCTGCAATAACGCGGTCGGTGGGGTTGTAGGCTTCGTAGAAGGCCAGGCCGACCTCGCCAATGCGTATGTCCATTTTGGTTTGCATGGGCCGGAATTCCCACGGCATGTCGCGATCGAGCGAGGCATCGAAACGGATGGTGATCGTCCGGTCGAGGATCTCGTCCGAGCCGACGGAAGCGGTTGTGGTGGTGCCGCCGTAACCTGTGACCTTGCAGAACCAGTTGTAGAACGGCACGGCCGACCATGCCATAACGGTCATGAAGGCAACCACGCCCACAAGCGACAGGACGGATTTGGTTTTGGGTGTAAGGCTCATTCGGACACTCCCGCCGTTGCGGAGTAATTCGGGGCGCGCGGGTTCTCGTTCTGCGGCTCAGACAGCTTGACCATGGTAACGGCAAAAATCAGGGTGACGAAAGCCCCCAGCACCAGCCCGAGCCACATATTGCGCCCGCGCCGCCGCGTATGAAGTTCGTGTTCGGGGTGAATGCCGCTCATGTCAATACCACACTGGCCAGTTGGTGACGCCCAGATCGAAGGCGCGCAGGACGGCCTCCAGCATGATTGCCACGAAATGGACGAAAAGATAGAGGATGGAAAAGCCGAAGAACCGTTTTTCCGCGCGATAGGAATCCGCCCCGGCCGCCGCGTCGTCGCGGCGCCAGATACACAAGGCGCCGTAAACGAAAACCGCGTTCAGCACCACGGCGACGGTGAAATAGACCACACCGCCGATCTGGGTGAAAGCGGGAGCGATGGCGATCGGCACCAGCAGCAGCGTATAGGCAAGGATATGGTTGCGCGTGACCCGCGTGCCTTTGGTCACCGGCAGCATGGGAACCCCCGCCGCGGTGTAGTCGTCATTGCGGAACAGGGCCAGCGCCCAGAAGTGTGGCGGCGTCCAGACAAAGATCAGGGCGAACATCAGCACGCTCTCGATACTGATACCGCCTGTGGCCACGGCCCAGCCGATCATCGGCGGGAAGGCTCCGGCAGCGCCACCGATCACGATGTTCTGCGGCGTGCTGCGTTTGAGCCACATCGAATAGATCACGACATAGAAAAAGATGGTAAAGGCCAGCAGACCGGCGGCCAGCTCGTTGCCGAACAGGCCGAGCATGATCACCGCCATGAACGACAGGGTCAGGCCGATAGCCAGTGCCTCGGCGCGCTTGACACGACCCGAGGGAACGGGACGGTTGACCGTGCGTTTCATCACCGCGTCGATGTCGGAATCCCACCACATGTTGAGCGCGCCCGAGGCCCCTGCCCCCACCGCGATACACAGAATGGTTGCCAGAGCGATTACCGGGTGCACGGCCACCGGTGCCGCGACCATGCCGACCAGCGCGGTGAAAATCACCAGACGCATGACACGGGGTTTCAGCAATTCGACATAATCGTCGAACTGTGCCTCGTATTCCCGCTCCGTGCTGCTGAATGTCGCGTCGGTCATTACGGTTTTCCCTAGTCAGCCGAAGCGACGGTTACGGATGTTTCCAGACCGGCAAACTCCGCCTGCGCCCCTTCCAGCCATTCGTCGTAGACCTCCTGCGAGACGACTTTGACGGTGATCGGCATATAGGCGTGGTTGATGCCGCACAGCTCCGAACACTGGCCGAAGTAGACGCCTTCTTTCTCTGCCGCGAACCATGTTTCCTGCAAACGGCCCGGGATGGCATCGAGCTTCACGCCGAAGGCCGGAATGGTCCAGGAATGGATAACGTCCGAAGCCGTGATCTGCAGGCGGACAACCGCGTTGACCGGCACGACAACCGCATTGTCGGTGGCCAGCAGGAACTCGTCGCCGGAATAGCCGTATTCGGCCAGTTCGGCCCTGACATCTTCGGTCAGGCCCGCCTCGCCGACGCCGATCATGTTGGCGTCGAACTCGAAACCGGCTTCGGGGTATTCATAGGTCCAGTACCACTGGTTGCCCGTGACCTTGATGGTGATGTCGGATTCGGGGATTTCCAGCTGCTTGAACAGGATCGGCAACGAGAACGAGCCGATAACGATCAGGATCAGGATCGGCACGACGGTCCAGGTAACCTCGATAGCGGAATGGTGTGTGAAGCGCGCCGGCTCCGGATTGCGCTTGGCCCGGTAACGGATCATTGCATAGACAAGCAGCGCCGTGACAAACAGCGTGATGATGGTGATGATCCACAGGATCATCCCGTCCAGCCATTGCAGGTCACGCGCCAGTTCGGTTGCGGCAGGCTGAAACCCCTTGCCGCCCGGAATCGGCTTGCCGACCCGCTCCAGATCCTGCAGGTTGTCCTGCGCCCATGCGGCGCCGGAAACGGTCGCTGCCGTCAGAAAAGCCGCCAATTTAGTGAAGAAAACGCCAATCCGCATTGTTCAGTCCCCTGGTTTGTGCTTGCCGCACTTTATAGAAAATCCTGCTTTTTCAATGGTGCAGGATTCTGTTTTATTGATCTAGATCAAAAACCACATAAATGGACAGAAAACAAGGTGGACCTTTGCGGCATTCAGCCGCTAATGGGAATAATACCGATTTCCCTTGCTGTTAGAGGAAAGACAATGACCGAAGCCAATGCAAAGTTCCGCCCTTTCGAGACGAATCTCGACCCGGAGCAGAGCCTGAAAACCCTGCGTGCCGCCACCGATGGCGCCGATGACGGGGAGCTTTTTCTGGAACGGCGGCGTTCCGAGGCACTGGTGCTGGATGACGGGCGGATCAAAACCGCGAGCTACGACGCCTCCGAAGGGTTCGGGATGCGGGCGATTCTGGGGGAAACGGCAGGGTATGCCCATTCCTCGGAGATTTCCGAGGCGGCGCTGAAGCGGGCGGCGGAAACCGCGCGGCTGGCAGTCGGGGACGGCGGCGGCACAATGGCGCCACCGCCACGGGCAACGAACCAGCGGCTCTATACCGACCGCGACCCGTTTCAGGATGCGAGCTTTCCGGTGAAAATCGAGGTGCTGCGCGAGATCGACGCCTATGCCCGCGCGCTTGACCCGAAGGTGGTGCAGGTTTCGGCCAGCCTGTCGGCCTCGATGCAGGAGGTGGATATCCTGCGGCCCGACGGGGTGCATCTGTCCGAGGCGCGGCCGCTAACGGGGATCAACATATCGGTGATCGTCGAAAAGAACGGGCGGCGCGAAAGTGGCCACCATGCCACCGGCGGACGGCACGGGATGGCGCAACTGCTGACCCGCGACCATTGGCAGGAAGTGGCGAAAGAGGCCTTGCGTATCGCACTGGTCAATCTGGAGGCCGAGGACGCGCCGGCGGGGGTCATGGATGTGGTGCTGGGCAACGGCTGGCCGGGGATCCTGCTGCACGAGGCGATCGGGCACGGGCTGGAGGGGGACTTCAACCGCAAAGGCTCCAGCGCCTTTGCCGAACTGATGGGCAAACGGATCGCCGCCGAGGGGGTGACGGTGGTGGATGACGGCACCATTCCCGACCGGCGCGGCTCCCTGTCGTTCGATGACGAGGGCACGCCGACGCAGCGCAATGTGCTGATCGAGGACGGGATCCTTGTGGGATACATGCAGGACCGGCAGAACGCGCGGTTGATGGGGGTCGAGGCGACGGGCAACGGGCGGCGCCAGAGCTATGCCCATGCGCCGATGCCGCGGATGACCAACACGATCATGCTGGGCGGGACGCTTGATCCTGCCGAGGTGCTGGCCGGCGTCGAGGACGGGATTTACGCGGTCGGGTTCGGCGGCGGGCAGGTGGATATCACCAACGGCAAGTTCGTGTTCAGCTGCACCGAGGCGTATCGCGTGAAAAACGGTGTCGTCGGCAATCCGGTCAAAGGTGCGACCCTGATCGGGGACGGGGCGACGGCGTTGAAAAACATCCGTGCCATCGGCAACGACATGGCGCTTGATCCGGGCATCGGTTCCTGCGGCAAGGCGGGGCAGTCGGTGCCGGTGGGCGTCGGACAGCCAACGCTGCTGATCGGCGGACTGACGGTCGGCGGAAGTGCGGCGTAGGGGGCATGCAAGCCCTTGAGACCCTCGCGAGCGAATACGGGATGCTGGCCCTCGGGCTGGCGTTCGGGGTCATGTTTTTCGGCGGGTTTACCAAAGGGGCGGTCGGGTTTGCCCTGCCGATGATCGCGATCAGCGGGATCGGCTCCATCATGCCGGCCGAGATCGCCATTGCCGCGCTGATCCTGCCGAGCCTGTTCACAAATATCTGGCAATCCTTGCGCAACGGTCTGGGCGAGGCATGGCAATCGGTGCGCAAATACTGGCGGCTGAATGCGGTGTTGCTGGTGTCGATCTATGCCTTTGCGCAATTGGTGACGGTGATTTCGGACCATGTGCTGTTCATGGCGCTCGGCACAGGGGTGACGCTGTTTGCCGCCATCCGGATCAGCGGTTGGATACCGCATATTTCTGCCGGACTGGCGCGCAAGATCGAACCTCTGGTAGGGGTCGTTTCAGGTTTTTTCGGCGGGCTGTCGGGGGTCTGGGGCCCGCCGATCATCCTGTTTCTTCTCTCGCAGGATATCCCGAAACGCGAGGTGGTGCGGGTGCAGGGGATTTCCTTTCTGGTCGGCTCCATCGTGTTGTCGGGGGCGCATGTGCGCTCGGGCCTTCTGGGGCCGGTGACGCTGCCGCTGTCGCTGTGGATGGTGCTGCCCGCGATGGCGGGAATGGCGCTGGGGTATCGGGTGCATGACCGGCTGGATCAGGAGAAATTCCGCAAGGCAACGCTGGTGGTTCTGGTGCTGGCGGGGCTGAACCTGTTGCGGCGCGGGCTAACCGGTTAGGGTGTGGCCGGAACGGCGGGGGTCGCCTGCAGCCTCGAATCCCCCCTTGGCGGTGCGACGGGCGGCGTGGACCCCCCCGAAGAACATCCTGGCCTGCGGCCATGCGTTGGCATCGGGGAAAGCGGCCAGCAGGCTTTCGCGGCGTTCCCCGCTGCCGGTATCCTCGAAATCCAGCACTTGCGCGGTGTCCGTTTCCACATGCAGGCGCGGAGCGGTGATGGCCTGCTCCAGCCGCTCGTTCCGGTCGGTCAGGCCCAGCGCCACCTGTGCCAGTGCCGAACGGATGCGATTGGATCCGCCGGAGCCGAGCATGGTCAATTCGCCCTCCCTGCGCAGCGCCATCGGGCACATCATGGAGGCAAGGCGCGTGTCCTCGTGCCATGAATCGGGGCCGTCGGGAACCAGATCGTCCTCGCCCAGCATGTTGTTGGCCATGATGCCGGTGCCGGGGACGAGCAGCCCGCAGCCCTCGCCGTTGGAATGGGTGAGAGCGACGCCCGTGCCATCGGAGCCGATGACCGAGATATGGGTGGTGCCGCGCGTGGCCGCCTGATGGTCGCGCAGGGTTTTGCGCAAGGATGATACGGTTTGTGGGTCCAGCAGGATTGCTGCGCCCTCTGCCGGATGATGGTCGAGGTCGCGGGATTTGCGAATGCGGGCGATTTCATACAGGCATTGCGCCAGCAGCGTGTCGTCGGGATTGTCCGGCAAGGCCTGCAGCGCAAGCGCGATTTGCACGCCGCCGAGGGAGGGCGAAGGGTTCAGGTCCACCTCGACACCGCGGCGGGTGACCTGCAACGGGTCGCGCCAGACGGGGCGGTAGGCTTTCAGGTCGTCGGCGCCCAGATGGCTGCCCTCCAGCGATAGCAGCGCCTGCGCGACCTCGCCTTCCTGAATGAAACGGGCGCCCTCGATCGCCATGACCTCCAGCACGTCGGCCATTTCGGGGTTACGCAGGGTGTCGCCCGCACCGAGCAACCTGCCGCTGGCGGTATAGAGGGCCTCGGATTCGGGCGAAGCGCGGAAAATCGGCTCGACGTAGCCGAGGACCTCCGCCTGAAAGGCGGTCATGGCCACGCCTTCGCGCGCAGCGGCAATGGCGGGGGCGGCCAGTTCGGGCATGGGAATGCGACCGAAACGTTTGTGTGCCTCGAACAGGCCGGGGATCAGACCGGGGGTAGCAATGGTCCCTGCCCCGCAGTGGAAAATCTGGCGGGTTTCGCCGAAATCGACCTCGATTTCGCGCAGATCGGTGTCGGTGCGTTTACGTTTCGGGGTTTGCACAAAGGCGTCGAGCAGACGGGCCTTGCCGCTTGCGGGCGCGACCATCATGAAACCGCCGGCGAGCGGCGAGGACAGGACCGGCTCGGCAATCGCTGACATCAGCGCACCGGCGATGGCGGCGTCGACAGCGGTGCCGCCGGCGCGCAGGACCTCGGCTGCGGCTTCGGTGGTCAGGTGGTGGCCGGATGATACCGCGAAATTGCCCATGGGTTTCCTGTAACGAAAAGACGCCGCCCTTTTCGGGGCGGCGCCGTCATTTTGTCAAGTGTTTTGCGCCTATTGCGCCTTGATGGCAGCGGCCAGAACCTCGTCGTCGACATAGGCTTCGTATTGCTTGAAGTTGTCGGCGAACATATTGGCCAGCTTGGCGGCCTGCTCGTCGTATTCCTCGCCATGTTCCCAGGTCTGGCGCGGGTCGAGCAGAACCTTGGCAATGCCCTTGACCGATACCGGAACCTCGAAGCCGAAGTTCGGGTCGATGCGGAATTCGCGCTCGGCCATGGAACCGTCGAGCGCCGCCGTCAGCAGCGCACGGGTGGCGCGGATCGGCATGCGGGAGCCGCCTTTACCCTTCGGCCCGCCGGTCCAGCCGGTGTTGACCAGCCAGCAATGAGCGCCGGTCTCGGCGATTTTCCGGCGTAGCAGATTGCCGTAAACCTCCGGCCGGCGCGGCATGAAGGGGGCACCGAAACAGGTGGAGAAGGTCGGGATCGGCTCGGTCACGCCCTTTTCGGTGCCTGGCACCTTGGCGGTGAAGCCGGACATGAAATGATACATGGCCTGCGCCGGTGTCAGACGCGCGATCGGCGGCAGCACCCCGAAGGCGTCGCAGGTCAGCATGATGACGTTTTTCGGCACGCCCCCGCGCGAGGTTTCCGACGCGTTGGAGATGTATTCCAGCGGATAGGCGCAGCGCATGTTCGGCGTCAGGCTGTCGTCGGCAAAGTCCAGTTCGCGGGTGTAGGGATCGTAAACCATGTTTTCGATCACCGTCGCGAATTTCTTCGTCGTGGCATAGATTTCCGGCTCGGCTTCCTCGGAGAGGTTGATGGTCTTGGCGTAGCAGCCCCCCTCGAAGTTGAAGATGCCCTCGTCGGACCAGCCATGTTCGTCGTCGCCGATCAGCACACGCTCGGGATCGGCCGAAAGCGTGGTTTTGCCGGTGCCGGACAGGCCGAAGAAGATGGCGGAATCCTCGGGGTCGTCGGGGGCGTGGTTGGCAGAGCAGTGCATCGCCATGACGCCCTTGCCCGGCAGGATGTAGTTGAGGACCGAGAACACACCCTTCTTGATTTCGCCGGCATAGGAGGTATCGCCGATCAGGATCAGTTTTTTCTCGAAGGAAATGGCGATCACGGTTTCGGAGCGGCAACCGTGGCGCTCGGGGTCGGCCTTGAAGGTCGGGCAGTTAATGATGGTGAAATCGGCCTCGAAGGTCTCGATTTCCTCCAGTTCGGGACGGCGCAGCATGTGACGGATGAACAGCGAGTGCCAGGCCAGTTCGGTGATGACACGCACATTCAGGCGATGGGCCGGATCGGCGCCGCCGAACAGGTCGTTGACGAAATATTCGCCGCCTTTCATGTGCTCGAGCATGTCCGCGTGCAGGCGGTCGAATGCCTCGGGCGCCATCGGCTTGTTGTTTTCCCACCAGATGGTGTCTTCGACCGAAGGCTCGCGAACGACGAATTTGTCGTTGGGCGAACGGCCGGTATGCTTGCCGGTGGACACGAGGAACGTGCCGCCGTTGCCGATTTCGCCTTCGCCGCGTGCCACGGCTTCCTGTATCAGGGCAGCGAGTTGCAGATTGTAGTGGGCTGTTTTGACGCCTGAAATACCTGTCTTTTCCAGCGTCTGTGCCGGATTGACCTTGCCGGTTTCCATGATTGCGTGATCCTTAGAACGCGAGGAGCAGGTGCAGTGCCATGACCGACCCCTCAAACATAAAGATGTTGCCGCAAATTCGGGAGGGCCAATCCCGACAAAAGCGCCAGCACCTGAATGCTGATTCTTCCGTGCAGCATAGTAAGGACTTCCCTATAACATGACGGTTTTATGAATCCACCCGTGAAAACGGGAAGTTTTGCCGCAGCGCACAATTATGATGATAATTCCACACGCAATGCGAAACGATTGTTGCAACGCTGCCCGCATTCCGCAATGATAGGTCGCAGCGGAATACGCGCAAGGGGGCTGAACATGGCAAGAATCATTCTGGTGGACGATGATCGCAATATTCTGACATCGGTTTCGATGGCGCTCGAATCCGAAGGGTTCGATGTGGAAACGCACACGGACGGGGTTTCGGCCCTGTCGGCCCTCCTGAACGACGAGCCGGATCTGGGCGTGTTCGACATCAAGATGCCGCGCATGGACGGAATGGAACTGTTGCGCCGCTTGCGCCAAACCTCGGAAATGCCGGTGATTTTCCTGACCTCCAAGGATGACGAGATCGACGAGGTTCTGGGCCTGCGCATGGGGGCGGACGACTATATGCGCAAGCCGTTCTCGCAACGGCTGCTGATCGAGCGGATCAAGGCGATCCTGCGCCGCAAGGAAGCAAGCGGCGGACAGGCGGACGGAGGTCGCGAGCCGGCGCAGACGGCCTTCACCACCGGCAGCCTGACCATGGATCCGTTGCGCCACAAGGTGACGTGGAAGGGCATGGATGTCTCTCTGACCGTGACCGAATTCCTGATCCTGCAGTCGCTGGCCATCCGCCCCGATGTGGTCAAGAGCCGCGACCAGTTGATGGATGTGGCCTATGACGATCAGGTCTATGTCGACGACCGCACCATCGACAGCCATATCAAGCGCCTGCGCAAGAAATTCCGCGCGCACGACAAGGACTTTTCCTCGATCGAGACGCTTTACGGAGTCGGCTACCGGTTCATCGAGGCCTGATGGCGAATACGCGGGAGAAAACCGGACCGGCGGCGCCTGCGCTGCAGAACATGCGGTCGCGTTTTGGCGGGGCCATGTCCAGCACCCGCTCTCCGCTGACCCGCAAGATCATCACCTTCAACCTTGTGGCGCTCAGCCTGCTGGTGACGGGGATCCTGTTTCTGAACCAGACGCGCGAGGGCGTGATCGATTTGCGCAAGCGAACCCTGGTGGCCGACGCGCAGGTCCTGTCCATAACGCTGGCACAGCAACTGGAAACGAGCGGTCGCGACGATATGCTCGATCCGCAGGTGTTCGGCTTGCTGGAACGGCTGAGCCGGCCGATAAACTCCCGCGTACAGATATATTCGGCCGACGGCACCCTGCTGACCAGCGTGGACGGGCGGCCGGAGGTATTCAAACCGGTCGAAGTCAACCTGCCCGGCCGCACCAACTCGCTCGACGATATCCTGTCGGATGTTACCAACCGTTTGTCTGCCGTGTTCAAATCGCCCGTGACGGTTGAGGAAACGCCGGAACAACATGCCGACAATGTCGAGGTGGCGCTACAATCGATACGGAGCGGGCGCCCCAACCTTGTGGTTACCCGGAACGCTGCCGAACAAACTATCATCACCGCCGGTATGCCGATCACGGTTGACGGGCAGAACATCGGGGCGCTGGTTCTGTCCACGCTCGGCGGCGAGATCGACAGCTATCTGAGCGGCGAACGGAAACAGATTTTGCAGGTGTTCTTTCTGGCGATTGTGTCCTCAGTCCTTTTGTCCTTTGCGCTGGCCAACACCATCGGGCGACCGCTGCGCGATCTGGCCGAAGCGGCGCGGCGCGGCAGTATCCAGAAAACCGGCCGCGTGGGGCCGGAGCGCGTAGATATCCCCGACATGAGCGAACGTCCGGACGAAATCGGGGAACTGTCGCGCCAGTTGCGCAATATGACCGAGGCCCTCTATGACCGGATCGAGGCGAACGAGTCCTTTGCCGCCGATGTGGCGCATGAAATCAAGAACCCGCTGACCTCTCTGGGGTCGGCGGTGGAGAGTATGGATTACGCCAGAACCGACGCGGACCGGAAAAAGCTGCTCGATGTGATCCGCGACGACGTGCGCCGCATGGACCGGCTGGTAACCGATATTTCCAATGCCTCGCGGCTGGATGCGGAACTGGCCAAGGACGAGATGGAGGTCATCGACCTCGGCGCCCTGTTGAAAAACATTTGCGATTACCAGAACGAACTGGCGCAAAAACAGGACGTGCGGGTCGTGACCCGCCTGCCGCAGAGCCCGCTGGAAATCCACGGGCTGGAAAACCGGCTGGCGCAGGTGTTTGTCAATCTGGTGACCAACGCGGTGTCCTTTGTGCCCGGGGGCGGACAGGTCACGGTAACCCTGGCCCGCGACGGCGAACAGGCCCGCGTGCTGGTGGAGGACACCGGACCCGGCATTCCCGAGGAGAACCTCAAGGATATTTTCAAACGCTTCTATTCCAGCCGCCCGAAACAGGAATTCGGGAACAACTCCGGCCTCGGGCTGGCAATCTCCCGCCAGATTGTCGATGCGCATGGCGGCAAGGTCTGGGCCGAGAATATTTATGCCGAAGACGGAACCACCCGCACCGGCGCGCGTTTTACCGTTACACTGCCGATATGACCCCGACCGAAACGATCCATGCGAGTTGCGTTGCCTTCGACGAGCGGGCGGTTCTGGTGA
>Ga0256839_1003931_pt1 | contig 14907 bp, 13 predicted proteins | sample 354166metaG_FD_185968 | JGI IMG/M metagenome (GOLD analysis project Ga0256839, IMG submission 185968) | Hydrothermal vent microbial communities from Mid Atlantic Ridge, Atlantic Ocean - 354-166 | ecosystem: Environmental > Aquatic > Marine > Hydrothermal vents | place: Atlantic Ocean: Mid... | reverse complement strand
AGTTCGGCGCACCTGATCCTGGTGCCGGCCATACTCGGTTGGCCCGACCAGGGGCTGCTGTTCGATGTGGCCATGCATGTCGGCTCGCTGTCGGCGGTGGTGGTCTATTTCCGCGATGAACTGCTGCGCATGACACGGGCCTGGTTGGCCCATGTATTCCACAGGCAGGCGAGTGCCGATGCACGGCTGGCCTGGTGGGTGATCATTGGCACCGTTCCGGCGGTCACCTTTGGTGAGATATTTCAGAACACGATCGAAACCTCGCTGCGCTCGCCGCTGGTGATCGCGGCCACCACCATCGGCTTCGGCCTGCTGCTTGGCCTCGCCGACCGCATGGCCCGGCACCACCGCGACGAGTATTCGTTGGGCCTGCGCGATGCGTTGACGGTCGGACTGTTCCAGGCGCTGGCGCTGATTCCGGGCACTTCGCGCTCCGGCATCACCATGACCGCGGGGCTGTTCCTCGGCCTCAATCGTGATGCCGCGGCGCGTTTCTCGTTTCTGCTGTCGATCCCGATCATTCTCGCCAGTGGCCTGTTCAAGACCCGCGACCTGATCGCCTCCACCCAGGCCATCGAATGGGATTTGTTGCTGCTGGCCATCGGCCTTTCGGCGGTCAGCGCCTGGCTGTGCATCAAGTTGTTTCTCAGCCTCATCAACCGCATCGGTATGATGCCCTTCGTGATCTACCGCCTGCTGCTCGGGGCAATGCTGCTGTACCTCTACCTGTAAGCGGGTTCTGATCTGGAACAAGGCTGTCGCATTCAGCACTTCACAGGCAGCCTGATCTGCGGTTTCATGACGGGATGAAGACAGGAGATTCCGCCATGCAGGCCATCGACCCGAATCTGCTCGACACCGACCCCGAAATCGGTCTCGATGAAGCCGAGGCCGCGCGGCGGCTCGAACGCTTTGGCCCGAACCGGCTGGAAACCGAGGGGCAGAGTCGCTGGAAACGCCTGGCGCGCCGCTTCTGGGGGCCGATCCCGTGGATGATCGAGATCGCGGCACTGCTGTCCGCCTCGGTTCAGCGCTGGGAAGATTTCAGCATCATCATGGTGATGCTGCTGGTCAATGCCTTCGTGGACTTCTATCAGGAATCCAAGGCGCTGGATGCCATCGCGGCGCTGAAGAAAAAACTGGCGCTCACCGCACTGGTACGGCGCAATGGCCAGTGGCGGGAGATCCCCGCCGCGGAGCTGGTGCCGGGCGATATCATCAAATTGAAGATCGGTGATCTGCTGCCCGCTGATGTGCGCCTGATCGGCGGCGGCCAGTTCCTGCAGATCGACCAGTCGGCGCTGACCGGCGAATCGCTGCCAGTGAACCGCAAGCCCGGCGAAGAGGCCTATGCCAATTCGGTGGTGAAACAGGGAGAAATGATTGCTCGGGTCACTGCCACCGGGCTGGATACCTATTTCGGGCGCACCGTGGGGCTGGTGGCAAAGGCGCAAAAGGAGAGCCGCAGCCATTTCCGGCGCATGGTGATCAAGGTGGGCAATTTTCTGATTCTGCTGACGCTGGTGATGATCGCCATCATCCTGGTGCTGGGTATCCTGCGCGGTGAATCGATCACCGAGTTGCTGGTGTTCTCGCTGGTGTTGACCATTTCGGCCATCCCGGTGGCGATGCCGGCGGTGCTCACCGTCACCATGGCCATCGGTGCCACGGTACTGGCGCGCAAGCAGGCCATCGTCAGCCGGCTCGATGCCATCGAGGAGCTGGCCGGCATGGATGTGCTCTGCTCCGACAAGACCGGCACACTGACCCAGAACCGCATGACCCTGTCGGATCCCTATGTATCCGAAGGGGTGCATCCGGATGACCTGTTTTTTTACGCCGCTCTGGCCAGCCGCGAGGAAAACCACGATCCCATCGAACAACCGATCTTCGAAGCCGTTGACCGGCGCAATCTGCGCGAGCGGATGGGCGAGTGGACGCTGCGGCGCTTCACCCCCTTCGACCCGGTCAGCAAGCGCAGCGAGGCCCTGGTGGAAGACAGGGATGGCCGATGCCGGGTCGTCACCAAGGGTGCGCCCCAGGTGGTCATCGAGCTGTGCGATGAGCAGGAGTTCGACAAGAAAGCCGCCTACTGGGCAGTGGATGAATTTGCCGGCAAGGGCTTCCGTACCCTCGCCGTGGCCTGGCGTGCCGCGGACGAGGAACCGTATCATTTTGTCGGATTGATCCCGCTCTATGACCCGCCGCGCGAGGATTCGAAGCAGGCACTGGCGGAGTTGCGCCGGCAGGGCGTGGAGACCAAGATGGTCACCGGCGACAACCTGGCCGTGGCGCGTTATATCGCACGCCTGCTGGATATCGGTGACCGCATCGAGGATGTGCGTGAACTGAAAGGCGAGAAGTTGGATGAGTACCTGATGCTGGCCGAGGTCATCACCCGCGCCTTGCTGCCGATGCTGGAACGCGGCTGGTCGCGCGAGGAAATCGATGCACGGGTGCATCGCACCGTGGAACAGGTCCGCAAGGAACTGCAGGACCGCCGTTTTGGGCAGGCGACCCTGCGTCAGCATGAATCGGAGATCATCGAACAGATTCAGCAGGCCAACGGCTTCGCCCAGGTCTATCCGGAAGACAAGTATTTCATCGTCGACAAACTGCAGAAGGCGGGGCACATCGTCGGCATGACCGGCGATGGCGTCAACGACGCGCCGGCCCTGAAGAAGGCGGACGCCGGCATCGCGGTCAGTGGCGCCACCGATGCGGCGCGCGCGGCCGCGGCCATCGTGCTGATGGCGCCGGGGCTGTCGGTGATCGCCGATGCCATCCGCCAGGCGCGCATCACCTTCGAGCGCATGCAAAGCTATACCGTGTTTCGCATTGCCGAAACGATACGCATCATCATCTTCATGAGCCTGGCCATTGGCGTGTTCCAGTTCTACCCGGTGACCGCGGTGATGATCATCGTGCTGGCTCTGCTCAACGACATCCCGATACTGGCCATTGCCTATGACAACACGCGGGTCCGTGAACATCCGGTACGCTGGGACATGCATGAGGTGCTGGTGATGGCGACCTGGCTGGGCCTGGCCGGCGTGCTGTCGTCCTTTCTGTTGTTCTGGTATCTGATGATGTACCGCCACATGGACCTTGCCTTCGTGCAGTCGGTGTTTTTCGCCAAACTGGTCATCGCCGGACACGGCACCATCTACAACACCCGCATCGGCGACTGGTTCTTCAGGAAGCCCTGGCCCTCGTGGACCCTGTTTCTGGCCACCTTCACCAGCCGGGTGGTCGGTACCGTCATCGCGGTCTATGGCTTCGGACTGATGGAGCCCATCGGCTGGTACTGGGCGATGGCGATGTGGGGCTATGCCCTCGCGTGGTTCCTGTTCAACGATTTCGTCAAGGTGATGGTGCTCGACTATTACCGCAAGATCCGCCATGACTATGCCCTCTAGCCGATGAGCTGGCGCGACATCAGTCCCAACATCCGCGCCCTGGGCTGGGTCAGTTTCTGGACCGACCTGGCTTCTTCTGTGGTCACCACGCTGTTGCCGCTGTATGTGGTCTACATCCTCGATCAGGGGGTCGACAAGCTGGGGGTAGTGGTGGCGGTGGCCACCTTCGTCTCCTACGCCTTCCGCATCCTGTTCGGTTACCTCAGCCAGCGCCTGGGCCTGGTCAAGCCGCTGGTGCTGCTGGGCTATGGCATCTCCGCTGTCACCAAGCCGATGCTGGCGCTGGTGTCCAGTTACCAGGGCGTGGCCCTGATGCGAGCGCTGGAGCGCATGGGCAAGGCGGTGCGCAGTGCGCCCAAGGACGCGCTGATCAGCGCCTGGAGCGAACGCAAGCACTCGGGCAAGACCTTCGGCTTCCACAAGACCCTGGACATCGCCGGCGAACTGACCGGAGCGCTGCTGGTGTTTCTGGTGCTGATGCGTGTGCCGCTGGACGGTCAGAGCATCCGCTGGATCTTCGCCGCCACCCTGTTGCCCGGGCTTTTCGGGATGTACCTGCTGTGGCGACGGGTCGAGGATGCCCCTGCTGTCCACGCGACCCCGAAACGGCTGGTCTGGGACCGTCGCGACCGGGCGCTGATGCCGACACTGCTGGTCTATTTCCTGGCCCTGTTCTTCATGTTCAGCGATCAGTTCATGATCGTGCGGGCGCGGGATGCCGGTCTGGGCGATGCGCTGATCCCGTTGCTGGTGATGGTTTCGACCCTGACCCAGACGCTGACCAGTTACTACAGTGGCCTGCTCAGCGATCGCATCGGCAGCCGGCGGATGTTGCTCCATGCATTGCTGGCCGCGATGGCTTCGGTATTCCTGCTGCACATCGGCTGGCTGTGGCTCGGGTTCGTGTTCTACGGGCTGTTCACCGTGGTGTCATTGAACGCGATGCGCGCACTGATCTCCGAACAGGCCCGCAGCAAGGCCTTCGTGTTCGGCCTGTTCTACGGTGGCATTGCGCTCGCCGGGGCCACCGGGGCACTGGTCATCGGTCAGCTCTGGGCGCGCTACGGCTTTGATTCCGCCGTCCGCTTCTCCTTGACCGGATTGATTCTGCTCAGTCTGTATCTGGCCTGGCGCTGCACGGTTTGTGATGCCGTGGATCAGCGCCGTTCCTGATCCAGCATGCGGCCCTCCAGGGCATCGATCCAGACCTTTTGCCGCGGCAGAAGCACCTGCCAGGCAAGCCGCGGCAGGGCCTCTTCGTCGAAGAAGATCACTTGTTCGGCCGTGGATGCGGCATTCGGTGCTGCCGACACATAGATGCGCGCCAGTTCGATTGCCGATTCGGCGTCGATGCGCGCTTTGGTGTCGAAATCGTCGGGCAACGGGTGCAGGCTGCCCTCGACACGCACTATCCGCCCCTCTTCCACCAACAGGCGGACCGGCGTCGCCAGCAGTGGAATCCCCCGGAAACGCTCACGGTATTCCAGCCACTGGCGCGGGTGCGGGTCGAACAGGATGCGGGTCAGTTCGAACTGATGGGGTGCGTCGGGATCATCCACGCCGAGCGCGGCGCGGCCGATGCGGTCGAGGCGCTGCTTTTCATGTTCCAGGGTTCCGCGGCTCAGGCGGCCCTGTTCGAGGCTGTCGGGTGCCGTTTCGGTGGCGGTCAGCCGATGGCTGGCCCGTGCCGGTTCGGCACTGGGCAGGTGATCGGGCGCTGCCGGGTCGGTGACACAGGCAGAGAGGATCAGGGGCAGCAGGAGATACGCTGGGATGGGACGGGACATCATGTCCGGATGGTAGCGCCGAACACGGTCACAGTGAACCGTTGATGATCCAGCGCATGGCGGTCCTGCGGCGGACGGAGTAGGATGAAGGCATGAACATACGAAGGAGTGTGCACGATGATCTCGCAAGACGAACTGCAGAAAACCATTGATGATGTCGTCGATGAACGGCGCGGAATTCTGGCCGCCGACGAATCCACCGGTACCATCGCCAAACGCTTTTCGGCGATTGGCGTTGAATCCACTGCAGACACACGCCGTGCCTGGCGATCGTTGCTGCTCTCCACACCCGGCCTCGGCGAATACATCAGCGGCGTGATCCTGTTCGAGGAAACCCTGTCGCAATGCGACGACTCGGGGCGTCCGTTGCCCGAGGTGGCGGCTTCACAGGGAATTGTGCCGGGCATCAAGGTGGACAAGGGCAAGGGGCCGCTGTCCGGCGTGCCGGGCGATCTGATCACCTGCGGTCTGGACGGTCTTGGCGAACGGCTTGCAACCTACCGGCAGCAGAAGGCCCGTTTTGCCAAGTGGCGCGAGGTCTACCCGATCACCACGGCCAACCCGACAGCGGTCGGCCTGCAGGCCAATGCCGAGATGCTGGCGCGCTATGCGGCGGTCTGTCAGGAAGCCGGTTTCGTGCCCATCGTCGAACCGGAGGTACTGATGGACGGCGATCACGACATCGACCGCTGCGCCGAGGTGACCGAAGCGGTGTTGCGCGAGGTGTTCCATGCCTTGCATCGGCACGGGGTGGTGTTCGAACTGATGTTGCTGAAGCCCAACATGGTGTTGCCGGGCAAGGAATGCCGCAAGGCGGCGCCACAGGAAGTGGCGGAAACCACGCTGAGAACACTGCGCCGCTGTGTGCCGGCGGCGGTGCCGAGCATTCACTTCCTGTCCGGGGGACAGGGACCGGAGGAAGCCACCCTCAACCTCAATGCCATCAACCAGTTGCGTGGCAATGCGCCCTGGCAGCTGAGCATATCCTACGGTCGGGCACTGCAGCAGCCGGCGCTGCACGCCTGGGCGGGCAAGCCGGAGCATGTCGAAGCCGCCCAGCAGGCGCTGCTCAAGCGGGCGCGGCTCAACAGCTTGGCGCGGCAGGGCATGTACGACCCGTCGCTGGAAGACGAAGCACCGGGCTAAGGGCCGGGCAGGCGGTCGGGATGAGCCGGTGGCAGGTGGCGCCAGTGGCGAATCAGGAAGTAGCCGAAGATCATGCCGCCGAGGTGGGCGAAATGGGCGACCCCTGAATCGGTGCCGGTGATGCCGAAGAACAGTTCGATGCCGCCATAGATGAGCACAAACCAGCGCGCCTCGATCGGCATCGGCGGGATCAGCAGAAAGATGATGGCGCGCGGGAACATCATGCCGTAGGCCAGCAGCACGCCAAACACCCCGCCACTGGCACCGATGGTGGGGTAATAGTTGCCCGGCTCCAGATTGAGGCTCACCACCAGCAGCTGTACCAGCCCTGCGCCCAGCACACAGACCAGATAATAGACCGCGAAGCGGGCCGAACCCCACAGATTCTCCAGCGCCACGCCGAACAGCCACAAGGCGTACATGTTGAGCAGCAGGTGCATAAGGTTGCCGTGCAGAAATGCATAGCTGAGCAGTTGCCAGGGCGCAAAACCGTTGACGAAATACCCCCGTTCCTGGGCCAGGCGCACGAACTCGTCCGGCAGTACGGGCCACAACCCGAACTCGCGGATCAGTACCGGGCCGGCCAGGGACTCGAACAGAAACACCAGTACATTGGCGATCAGCAGAAATCGGATGACCGGCGGCATCAGTGAATACTGTTGCTGGATTCCTTGCAGGGGCATGGCACGCACCGTTGCGAAAAGCGGTCATGCTAGCACAGCATGCCTTGGCGTTCCCCCGTCTGCGGGCTGCCAACGGCGGCTGCGCAGGATGCGACTGAGCGGATCCTGACGGTAATACAGCCGCAGCTGCCGGTAGACACGGGGTTCCGCCTGATGCAGGCGCGCCGGCGCCTCGAAGAACTCCTCGCTGACCACGGCGAAGAACTCCGCCGGACTCTCGGCCGCATAGGGATCGATGGCCGTATGGCGGTGACGCTCGATCTGCCGCAACAGCCGACGGTAACTGGCGCTGAACACCCGCGTCCATTCGCGGCGGTCCATGTCGCGGTGCAGGGGAGGTATGCCGTTGGCGGCGCCGTTCTGCATGTCCAGCTTGTGGGCGCATTCGTGGATCACCACATTATCGCCCAGGCGGTGGTGCCGTCGGCTCGGTCGCGCATCCTTCCACGACAGAATCAGCGGGCCCCGGTCCCAGGCTTCGCCATCGAGCAGCCGTTGCTGACGGTGCACCAGACCGCTTTCGTCGATGCGTTCGTGGGGCGCGTAGAAGGCATCCGGGTAGAGAATGATCTCGGTCCAGCCGTCGTAATCGGAAAGATCCAGTTCGAGGATCGGCAGGCAGGCCTGCGCCGCGATCACCGCCCGCTGGTAGTCCGTCACCTGCTGGTCGCCGGCGCCGACAATCTGTTTGCGCTGCAGAAACAGGCTGGACAGGCGCCGCAGGCGATGGTGTTCCTGCGCGGAGAGATGGTAATGGTCGATCAGTTCGCGGCGCAGCTGCTGCCACAACGGCAGCGGAATGCGCGATCGGCACAGCAGGCGGGCCTGTCGCCGCCGTCGCCACCAGCGCAAGGGGTTGAATCCCCTCACCGGCGCAACAGCGCCAGCCAGCGCCAGACATTGAGCAGCGAGGCCAAGGCCGCAGCCACATAGGTCAGCGCCGCCGCGCGCAGGATTTTGCGCGCGGCCTGCTGCTGGCCGGGTTCCAGATAACCGGAACGCAACACCGGCAGGGCCTTGTTGAAGCTGGCGTCCAGTTCCACCGGCAGGGTCAGCAGCTGGATCAGCACCGCGAAGCCGATGACCAGAAAGGCGCCGAGCATCTGGATCGCCGTCACCGGCGGCGCGCGGTGGATCAGGGTCAGCAATGGCGCTGCGTACAGCAGCAGCGCGCCGATTCGCGAAGCCCACACCGCGGTGCCGGCCAGCCGCGTGCGCAGGGCAAACAACGGCTCGCCGGCCGCGTGTTGCAGGGCATGAGCGCATTCATGGGCCGCCACCGTGATCGAAGTCAGGCTGCGGCCGCGGTACTTGTCTTCGGTCAGGCGCACGGCGCGCGCGGAGGGGTCATAGTGATCGCCCTGTTCGGTGGTTTCCACGCGCACCTGCTGCAGCCCGAAGCGGTCGAGCAGATGGCGCGCCAGCTCGCCACCGGTGCCGGGAAAGTTGGCCTCGTCGCGCCGGTGATAGCGCTGCAGCGTCCGTTTCACCCACCACTGGGGCAGGAACGCCAGGATCAGGATCAGCAGGAAAAGCAGCAGATAGGGCATGCGCCGAGTATCGGCCGGCGCGACGGGCGATGCAACCGGGCTTCAGCCGATGAGGTGAGGAAACAACAGCCGGATGACGGCGCCGAGTTCCTCTTCTGCCCCGACTTCGGCCTGGTCGAGGTCTTCGGGCTTGAGTTCCAGTGCTTGCAGTCGCTGGGTGACAGGGGGCGAGGCATCATCGACGAACGGCAGGGGGTCGGCCCGTTCGGCGGCCAGCTGCAGCAGCGCGGCATCGGTGGAGAAATCGCCGGCTTGTGCCGGCTCCAGCCGCGCGGCGGTGGTCTGCACCAGGCTCGGCGGCAGCTGCCAGCGTTCGAGCATGGCCGCGCCCAAGGCGGCGGCGTCGAAGCCCAGCAGTTCCCGTTCGATGCGGTGGCGGGGTTTCTGCTGTTGCAGGCAGCGCCGGTGAATCTCTGCGACCTCATCGGGGATCACCTGTTGCATCAGCAGCAGGCCGATGTCATGTACGAGTCCGGCGATGAACAGCCGTTCGGCCTCCGGCAACTGCAGGCGTTTGCCGAGCAGGCGGGCGATCAGTGCGGTGTTCACGCTGCGGTGCCAGAAGTCCTTCAGGTCGAAGCCTTCACTGTGGATCTGACCGAGGCTGTCGGCCAGCACCGTGGTCAAAACCAGATCGTGCACCGACTTGGCGCCGAGGTAATTGACTGCGTGGCTGACGGTGTCGATGCGCGGTCCGAGTCCGAGGTAGGCACTGCGCACCAGATTGAGCAGGCGGGTGGTGATGGCCGGGTCGTACTGGATGACTTCGGTCACTTCCTGCATCGCGAAATCCTCTCGGCACAGCACCTGCTGCAGGCGCAGATAGACTTCGGGGAGGCTGATCAGCTCGCTTTCTTCGAGGACGCGGTTCCAGATGTCGGGCATGTCGCAGTCGGGTTGTTGGCAACCCTTGGAGCATAGCTGTTTCTGTCCGGTTTGCCGCCCATGGTCGAATCAGCCGAACAATCCACTCTCCGCCAAGCCGTCGAACATGAACTGTACCGCCAGCGCGGACAACAGCACGCCGAACACGCGGCTGATCACATGCATGCCGGTGACCCCGAGCAGACGCTGCACCTGGCTGGCCAGCAGCAACAGCAGCAGGGTCAGCAAGAGCACCGCCACCAGCGCGCCGAACACCGCCGACTGGGCCAGCGTGTCGCCCTGGTGATTGGCCATCAGCAGCATGGTGGCGCCCATCGATCCGGGACCGGCGATCAGCGGTGTGGCCAGAGGGAATACCGAGACATCCGTCTTGTGCAGGGCTTCGTCCTGTTCCTCGTCGGTGGTCGAGGTCATCCCCGAGTTGCGGGCGAACACCATGTCGATGGCGATCAGCAGCAGCAGGATGCCGCCGGCGACCTTGAGCGCGGCCAGCGAGATGCCGAGGGTCTCCAGCATCAGCCGGCCGCCAAAGGCGAAGCTGGCGAGAATGACGAAGGCGATGAAACTGCCGCGCAGTGCCATGATCCGCTTGGCGTGGGCGCCGGAGCCGTGGGTCATGGCCGCATAGAGCACGGCCACATCCACCGGTCCGATGGTGGCGAAGAAGGTGGTGAAGGCGATGACGAAGGTTTCGAGCACGGCTCAGCCGGACAGGCCGTCGGCGACCAGTTCGATCCAGTGACGCACCGGCGTGTCGCCGGCGCTGCCGAGGTGGTGCTCGCAGCCCACATTGGCGGTGGCGATCACTTCCGGTGCGGAAGCTTCCAGCGCCTGCAGCTTGTTGTCGCGCAAGCGGCGTGACAACTCCGGCTGCAGGACCGAATAGGTGCCCGCGGAACCGCAGCAGAGGTGGGCGTCGCGCGGGATTTCGAGGCGGAAGCCCAGTTGCTGCAGCTGCCGCTGAAGACGGTCGGCGAGCCGCTGGCCGTGCTGCAGGGTGCAGGGGGCGTGCCATCCGATGCGTACCTCGGGCGCGCGGAAGCCGGGCTGCCGCGCGCGCAGCGTATCGGCATCGAACAGCTCCGAGAGGTCGCGGATGCGCGCGACCAGGTCCAGGTCGTCATGGTGGTCGCCCGGCATGCCGGCCAGTATCTTGGGGTAGTCCTTGAGCATCACTCCACAGCCGCTGGCGCTGGAAACGATGGCATGAAGTCCGTGCTCCCGGTCCACCTGCCGCCACTGTTCGAGGTTGCGGCGTACCCAGTCGCGGGCCTGTTCGGTCTGGCTGAGGTGCTGGTTGACTGCGCCGCAGCAGCTGCGCGCCGGTTCACGCAGCACGCGGTAGCCCAGCGCGGAGAGTACCGCCTCCGCGGCGGCGTTGGTGTTGGGGCTGAGGGTGGACTGGGCGCAGCCGTCGAGCAGCAGTACGGTCGGTCCGTCAGCGGTGCCGCGAGGATATGCCCGTGCCGGGCGGATGCGCGGGGCTTTCTGGCGCAGGCGGCGGGGCAGCAGGCCGCGCAGCGCGCTGCCGGCGCGGAACAGCAGGGCGTGGCGCGACGGGTGGGGCAGCAGGGCGCCAAGCAGACGGCGCATCAGGCGTTCCCGCAGAGGGCGGGGCACGGTGTGTTCCACGCGTTCGCGGCCGATGTCGATCAGCTCTCCGTAATCGACGCCGGAAGGGCAGGTGGTTTCGCAGGAACGGCAGGTCAGGCAGCGGTCCAGGTGCCCCTGCACTGCCCGGTCGGCGGGCAGTCCCTCGAAGATCTGTTTGATCTGGTAGATGCGACCGCGCGGGCCGTCCAGTTCGTCGCCGAGCAGCTGGTAGGTAGGGCAGGTGGCGGTGCAGAAGCCGCAATGCACGCACTTGCGCAGGATGGCGTCGGCGCGCTGGCCGGCTGGCGTGTCCAGCAGCTCGGGCAGGATCTGGGTTTGCATGGCGGCTCGTCGGCGTTCGGCACTACTTTATGGATCGCAGGTACTCGATGACGGCTCGACGGTCTTCCGCCGTCCATTTCGAGCTGGCGTAGTCTACCACTTCCGCCATGTGGCCGGATACATAATCGCCGTCGGGCAACATGCCGTCGGTGAACAGGTCGCTGAGTTCCTCGTCGCTCCAGTCGCCGATGCCGCTGGCGCTGATGTCCGGCGCGTCGAGCTCCGGGTTGCCCTTGAACGCGGCATCCAGTTGCAAGATGCCGAAGATGTCGCGCGGGGTGTGGCACTCCTGGCAGTGGCCGAGCACATTGACCAGGTAGGCGCCGCGCGAGCCGGTGTCCCCCGGATAGCGTTCCGGCGGGGGGTTGAGCCATTTCCACAGGCCGAGGGTCTTGCGGCTGACGAACCATTTGAGCCGGTGGGGGCGGTTGTTCTGGCGTACCGCCGGGCGGCTGAACAGGTAGCGTTTGAGGGCCAGCAGGTCGTCGCGGGTCATGCCACGGTAGGCAGGCCAGGGGAAGCTGGGGTAGTAGCGGCGGCCGTCGGGGGCGATGCCCTCGGTCAGGGCGCGGATGAAGTCGTCGTCGCTCCAGTTGCCGATGCCGGTGTCCCGGTCCGGCGTGATATTCGGGGTGTAGAAACTGCCGAAGGGCGTCTGCAGCTCGCGTCCGCCGGCGAGCGGTTGTCCGTCGTTTTCGAAATCGGTATGACAGCTCAGGCAGTTGGCGGCCTGAAACAGGTAACGGCCTCTTTCGAGGCCGTTGTCATCCGATTCGGCGAGGGCGCCGCTGCCGACCAGGGCGGCCAGCAGGCAGAGCAGGTAACGCCCCATCTCAGGACTTGGGTTTGGCCTTGAACTGCTTGTGGCAGCTGGCGCAACTGTTCTTGCCAAACTGCTTGTAGGCCTTGACCAGATCGCCACCGCTGGCGCCGCTGTCCACCGCCTGCTTCAGCGCGGCGGCGGCCTTTTGCGCCTTGTCGACCGTGGCCTTGAACTTCTCCGGCTTGTCCCAGATCGCTTCCTTGGCGTTGGTTTCGCCGAAGTCGCTGCCTTCGGGGAAGATGCGGTTGAGCTCGGAGAACAGGTCGTTGATGGCGGCGACATGGCCCTTCAGGCTGCCGTTGAACGGCACCTTGCCGGTGACGATGCCCTTGATCGCCGCGTTGTGTCCCTTGACCGCGGTCATCACCGCCTTGCGGTACTTGATGGCGGCATCGGCGTCGATTTCCTGGGCGCTGGCCGCGAGCGGTGACAGCGCGAACAGACACAGGGCAATAGCGATGGGTTTTTTCATGAAGCGTCTCCTTTGTGGTTGTTGTGGGGATGACCGGCGCGAACGGTCAGTCGTCAAACTTGGATAGCGCCGGGTTGAAAATGTTCAACGGATCGAAGGCCTTTTTGACCCTGCGGTGCAGCTTGCGCTGCAAAGCTGTCATCAGTTCGGCGGGCGTGATCCGTCGGCCGCCGCGGAAGCTTTCGATGTAACCGCCGGCGTTGCGCACATGCGCAAAATCGGCCTCGCTGAGCGCATCGGCGCGCAGCCAGCGCAGTCCGCCGCACCAGTCGGTCAGCACACGGTGCCCGGCTTCCAGCTCCAGCTTTGGCGTGGCCGGCGGCACGATCACCCGCCACAGTGGGGTATCGCCGTCGAAGAAGGGATGGCTGAAACGATTGATGCCGGTCCACAGGGCATCGGCTTCGGCGGGCTCCAGTCGTTGGCCGTCGCGTTCGCCGAGCAGTTCCTGCGCGGCCGCTTCGACGCCGGCCGCGGAGCCTTCCAGCCGCAACATCAGGCGTCCGTCGAGCCAGATCGCCGCGCTCAGGGGCAACGGCTGGCCGGCCAGGTGGTTCATGTCCCGCAGGGCGCTGTTTTCGTCCCGTTCGAAGGCGAGGGTGATCGAGGTTTCCGGCAAGGGCATCACCTTGAGCGTGATGTCGAGCATCACGCCAAGACTGCCACGACTGCCGCAGAGCAGTCGCGAGACATCGTAGCCGGCGACATTCTTCATCACCTGGCCGCCGAAGCGCAGCACCTCGCCGTCGGCGCCGAGCAGGGTCACGCCGAGCACGGCATCGCGGATCGCGCCGTGGAAGGGGCGCGCCGATCCGGTCTGGCCGATGGCCAGCGCGCCGCCCAGGGTGGCGTCTTCGGACAGGGCCGGGAAATCCGTGGCCAGCCGTTGACCGCCCTCGGCCAGCGCCTCGCGCAGCACGCGCAGCGGAGTGCCGGCGCGGGCCTTGAGGGTCAGTTCGGTGGGCTGGTAGTCGAGGATGCCGCGGTGGCCGGCGAGTTCCAGTCGATGGGGCTCGGCGAAGTCGCCAAGCATGAAGCCGTGGCTGCCGCTGCCGTGGATGGAAACGGCGTGGCGGGCGTTGACGGCCTCCGCGAGTTGTTCGCGCAGTGCTTGGGTCAGGTCCTGGTCGGTAGGGGTCGTCATGATCAGAAACGGTCGAGTTCAGGGTGGGGCATGCGCCCCTGGTGTACATGCATGGCGCCCAGCTCGGCACAGCGGTGCAGGGTGGGTATCGCCTTGCCGGGGTTGAGGATGCCTTCGGGGTCCAGCGCACCCTTGATGCGATGAAACTGCGCCAGTTCACCACGGCCGAACTGGCGGCACATGCTGTCGGTTTTTTCGCTGCCGACGCCGTGTTCTCCGGTGAACACGCCGCCGCGGTTGATGCATTCGGCGAGAATCTCCGCGCCCAGGGCCTCGGCCTTGTCGTAATCGCCTTCGCGGTTGGCGTCGTAGAGGATGATCGGGTGCAGGTTGCCGTCGCCGGCGTGGAACACATTGGCCACCGCAAGGCCGTAGGCGCGGGACAGCTCGCCGATGCGTTCCAGTACCGCGGGCAGTTCCCGGCGCGGGACGGTGCCGTCGAGCAGGTAGAAGTCGGGCTGCACCGCGCTGACCGCCGGAAACGCGGCCTTGCGCGCCTGCCAGTAGCGTTCGCGCTCGCTGTCCGTCTGCGAACGGCGGATGAATCCGGCGCCGTTGCGTTCGAGGAGGTCGAGTACCTGCGCCATCTGCTGCTCGATCTCCTCGGACAGGCCGTCCAGCTCGCACAGCAGCATGGCATCGGCTTCCGGGTAACCGGCCTGCTGGTGGCGTTCCACGGCCTGCAGCGTGTAGCGGTCCATCATCTCCAGTCCGGCCGGAATGATGCCGCTGGCAATGATGTCGGAGACGGCCTGTCCGGCGTCGGCCATGCGTTCGAAGGTGGCCAGTACCACCTGGGCCGCCGGCGGGGTGGGCAGCAGCCGCAGGGTGGCCTCGATGACGATGCCGAGCAGGCCTTCCGAACCGTGCAGCAGGGCGAGCAGGTCGTACCCGGGGGTGTCGAGGCATTCGCCGCCGCCGATCTCGATCAGATCGCCGTCGGCGTCGATGATTTTCAGGCCGAGCACATTGTGCACCGTCAGTCCGTATTTGAGGCAGTGCACACCGCCGGAATTCTCCGCCACATTGCCACCGATGGAGCAGGCGATCTGCGAGGATGGGT
>Ga0256839_1003930_pt1 | contig 14915 bp, 10 predicted proteins | sample 354166metaG_FD_185968 | JGI IMG/M metagenome (GOLD analysis project Ga0256839, IMG submission 185968) | Hydrothermal vent microbial communities from Mid Atlantic Ridge, Atlantic Ocean - 354-166 | ecosystem: Environmental > Aquatic > Marine > Hydrothermal vents | place: Atlantic Ocean: Mid... | reverse complement strand
GAGAACACAAAGGCGGCGACATGACCGAAAGAAACAAAGGGATCCGGCAATCGTCTTGCTCCCCACGCCTGCTCGCCAAGATGCACCCGTCGAGGGGCCGGTGGCCGAAACGGCTTGTTCCGGCTCAGGTGACCTGGTATGGAATGCCGGACCACGCGTTCAGCGGGTCCCGGGTGCCGGCGGATAGGAGCCCACAGATCGCCTACTGAATGGGCAGGTCAGTACGATGCATACCGATACACTGGATCAGGCGGAACAGCGGTTGCGCCGGGTGCTGCGGCTGCTCGACAGCGGTGCCGCTCTCTTTTTTCCCAAGCGTCCGGATCGTTCTGGGGGTGCGCTGGGTGACGTCCCGTACGAGCTGACGTCCGCGCGTCAGCGGCTGTCCCTGGTTCTGAGTGACGCTCTCCGGGCTCCGATGCTGTCGCGGCCGGCTCCGCCTGAAGGTGGAAGCAGCTCTTCCGGGAACGCGACTCAGGAAGCATCTGCGTGGCCCTCTGAGCTATCTCCGGAGGATGTTCGGCGTGAGATACGCGCCCTTCTACCGCGCGTTGTCGACCAGTTGGTCACCAACCTTGCAACCGCCTCTTCGAAAGCCGAGTTGCTGTCTGCCACCGCGAAGGCGACCGCCCTGTGGGCCACGATTTCAAACTACATTGGCGCGTACTACCAGACGCAGCAAGACACGAATGCCCGTGCGGGGGATCTCAAGCTGGTCCTGGACGCGGGGGAGCGTCTGATGAACGCCATGGAGGAGCGACGGGCGGAACTGTCGAAGCTGCGGGTTGAATTGAAAGAACTGCGGGAGCTCATAGCGAGTCGATCTGGTGACGTGCCCTGGTGGCTCAACGATTGACCTGCCAGCCGTGCAGGAAACGGTTTCTTTTAGCTCGAAGGCTGTAGTGCGTCGAGTTTCCGTCCATCTTGTTCCCACAACAAGGCAAGACCTGGCGTGGTTCAGGGGGGCAACGCCGTTCGTTCTCGCGACGGAGCACGTTCCGGGATGTGCAAGTGACGCCCGGATGGTACACCCATGCTTTTTGGGGGCACTCCCGCTTTTTGGCGCAAGGAGTCAGCTTAGGCAGCGCGCCCCCTTCTGACCAGGGCAGCCCATTGACGTGCGAGCAAGCGGCAGTCGGGTCGGGCCGCCGAAGCATCTGCTCGAACTCGCCCACACGCCAAGGCTGCTTAAGTCGCGGCAGCACCTGGGCGTTGCGCGTGGATGTTACCACGTGCGTGCCTGGAGAAGGATCAGGCTGGACGGAACTGTGCCCCGTGCGGGTCTACTGCATCATGGGGTCAGCATTGAGCACCGTTACGTCCAAGTAGCGGAGCTGGATGAGTGCTTGGAGGGCCTGTGCTTTGAACTGGAGGAGTTCCCGCCGCACGTCGAAGAGGGTCCTTTGGGCCACGAGCAGGGAGAGGTAGTCTACTTCGCCCCGCTCATAGGCTTCCCGCACAAGAGCAAGGTTTTCTTCCGCGTTCGGGATCACCTGTGTTTCGTACCGCCTTATCTGTTCGCGCGCGGCTGCGTACTGGGCCCACTGTTGGGAGAACGCACGGCGAGCCAGCAAGTCGAACGTGCGGCGCAGGTTCTCTGCGGCGGCGAGCCGCGCGCGGCTCGCCGCGATAGCCCCCTGGTTACGGTTGAAAATGGGCAGCTCAAATCCGAGACCGGCCGAGGCAATCGCATCCGAGGAGCTGTCGTCGTAGCCGGCACCACCGCTCACGACCAGGTCGGGCCAGAACCTGGCGAGCTCGAGCCGGTAAAAGGCTCTTGCGATGTCGACCGCGATATCGGCGAGTTTCAGCGCGGGTAGCTGGGACAGAATGAGGTTCCGGAGCTGTTCCACCCCGTACTCGGGTACGGACAGGGAATAGTCCATCTCTTCCGGCGGGGGCAGTTGGCTGGATGGGACGCCGATCGACGCAGCCAGCGCTTCGCGTGCCTGGGCGGCACGGACGCGTGCCGCTTCCAGCTCTGCGAGCGCGCGCCGATACTCAATCTGCGCCTGCAACAGATCCATCCGCGTGGCTGCCCCTTCGTCCAGCAGTGCCTGTACCGCACGCATCTGGCTTTCGGCGATTCGCACCAGGTCGGCCAACAGCATCTGATCAGCTAGGGCTTGCAAGTAGGCGACCAGCGCCGTGCCCACTTCGCGGCTCACGGTCCACCGCAGTTGGTCCAGCTCGGCTTCGCGCAAGCGCGCCCGTTCCAGGCCCGCTCGTCGCGCGAGGGTGAGCTTTCCGGCGGTGACCACGGTTTGTGCGATTTCCAGCCCTTGTTGCCCCGCGCCGCCCTCAGCGCCGATTTCGTCCGCCACATAGGCCAGGAATGGGTTGGGGTAAAGCCCCGCCTGGATTGCGTCTCCCACCGCCGCCCGAACCAGCATCCTCCCCATCGTGAATTCGGGCCGGTGTTGGAGTGCCAGGCCTACAAGTTCCTCGAAGTGTGGGACGCCTACATCGCCTGCTGGTTTCGGTTGGACGCCGTCCTTGGAAGGGGCTGCCTCATTCGGCTGCAGAAACAAGGCTAGCGCAATGAGCAAAGGGCTCATGACTTCCGCGCTCGTGTACGGGTGTCGCCGTGCCCACAGTTCGGTTCTACCGGATATTTCGGTTGTTCCGGTGGCACACTTGAGAGAGCGCACACGTTCTCCGGGGACGTACCGGGGGAGTTTGCCTGCCTAGATGTGGTGAGCTCCACCGTGTTAGGCGTTGCAGGGTCCGTGGCCGGTGAGCCGCCGAAGCAGCGGGTTCCTCCTATACTGAGCGTGAAGCCTCCTATCGGCCGCGCCGGGGCAGCTCCTCGTGCGCATCCGGGTGGCGCCCGTACCTGCGGTGGTCGGCTTTCCTGGTCCATGGTGAGGCCGATGGCGCAGGTTCCTGCGACGCTGAGCGGACGTACGCGTGGCGCGAACCAGGAGCCGAGCTCGGTTGCGTTTCGGAATCGCCTTCGGTGCAGCAGCGAACGATGCAGCGGGCGTTACGTCGGGAATCGAAACAGATGGCTATCGCGGACAGTGTCACCGCGCCGATGCAGAGCCGGAAACGCGTGTTGATCGTCGATGACGAGCCGTCGATCTGCCGTGCTCTGTGTCAGCTCTTCGAGGCGGACGGCTTCGACGTGGCCATTGCGGCTAACGTCGCAGACGCGAAGGGTGAGTTCTCTCGCCAACAACCGGACGTCCTGGTGATCGACGTCCGTTTGCCGGACGGAGACGGGATCGCTGCCTTACAGGAGCTGAGGCGTGAGTATGGCACAGACGTTCCGGCGATCGTCATGACCGCCTATGGCGACCTGGAAACGGCCACTCGCGCGGTCCATGCCGGCGCGATGGAATATCTTCCCAAGCCGTTCTCTCTGGAAGACGTATCGCGAGCGGTCGCACGGGCCCTTAAACGGGGGGGTGAGGAGGCAAGCAACGAGGTGCGTCGCACGGTTCCCGATGTGCCTCTGCTCGGTGAGTCCGTGGCGATGCAGCGGCTCTTCAAGCAGATCGCTCTTGCCGCCTCCTCGGACCTGCCGGTGTTGATTACGGGTGAGAGCGGCACGGGCAAGGAATTGGTCGCGCAAGCGATTCACCGCTACAGCGGTCGGTCCGGACCGCTGGTGGCCGTCTGCCTTCCGGCACTCAACCCCGCCTTAATCGAATCGGAGCTCTTCGGTCATGTCCGCGGTGCCTTTACCGGTGCCGTTTCTGACAAGGCGGGGTATTTCGAGCATGCCGGCGGGGGCACTCTCTTTCTGGATGAAATCTCCGAGATCCCCACGGGGCTTCAGGCGAAGCTGCTGCGCGTGCTTGAATCACGGACATTCTGCCGAGTGGGTAGCATCCGGCCGCAGCCAATGCAGGCCCGGGTCGTAGCAGCCACAAACCGGCGGCTCAACCGCCTGATCAAGAAAGGCGGTTTTCGGCTGGACCTGTACTACCGCTTATCGGCTATCCATCTCCATGTGCCTCCTCTGAGAAAGCGGCGCAGCGACATCCCGTTGCTGGCCGAGTATTTTCTGGGCGAGTATGCAGCCCGGACCGGCGCCACGCTGCGGTTCGACGAGAGCACGTTGCGCGAACTACGACGCAGAGACTGGCCCGGCAACGTGCGGCAATTGCGCTTTGCCGTGGAGTACGCCGCGGTGCGCGCCCGGGAGGGCGTCGTGCTGCCCGAACACTTGCCCGCTCCTGAAGACCGTCCCCCCACAGGCCGGTCCCTCAACCGTTCCGTGCTGAAGCGGTGCCTGTACCGGTGGGGCAAGGAGCTGGCCGAGCAGATACTGGAGCAACACGGCGAGGATGCCCAGGGGGCTTTGTATAACCTCTTCCAGGACGAAGCGGGGCGCAGTTTCCTAAAGGGGGTACTGGACGCCTGTAGTGGCAATCTCAGCCTGGCGGCTCGGTTGCTGGGGATGCACCGTGCTACGCTCCGTAACCGCCTCCGCTCCTGACCGCTGTCCAGCCTGTGTGGCCGCGGTGGGAGCAAGTCTGCCGGAGGTCGCCGGGGCGCTCGGTTCTCGATGCCACGGTCGGTATGTGCCACAGATGACGGCTGCAGGAAGCTATCCGAGGCCGGTTGGGGAGGGACCAAACAGGTGCGCGGGGAGGCCGGGACAAACCCCCTGCCCATGCCGGGGTGGCTGTGGTACCGGCCGACGTAACGCTTGTCACCGTGCTGCTGCTGGGCCCGTTTCCAATCCTTGGCCTGGTCTCACAGCGTAAGACGACGTAGGGGTGTTTCGGGAAAGGCCGCGGACAGACTGCCTCCTTGTCGAAGCCGGCCGCGGAGTGCCAGGACTGAGGTTCACGACAGGGCGGAACTGCACAGAGATTGGCATCGTGTGTGCCTCATCTCCCTCACATGGGAGCTCGCCTCGAGTTGGGTTGATTCTCGGGCTGATTCTGCTCCTTGCAACTGCTCTGCGGGTTGGAGCAGCGGTCGCTTTGCCCGCGGTTCTTGATCCCCCCTATCAGGGGCGGTACTACTTTCCGGACAGTGAGCTGTACTGGAAGCTGGCCCTCCAGCTCTACCATGGACGCTCGTACACGGACGGAGCCCGGGTGGTGCTGCGGACGCCGGCGTATCCGGCTTTTCTGGCCATCTGTATGCATCTGGTCGGTCCCGAACCGCATCGGGTGCGGATCTTGCAGGCTGCCGTGTGCGGCCTGGTTCCGATCCTGCTCTACCAGGTTTGGCGGAGGCTGCTGAGCGAGCGGGTGGCACTCTTGGGGGCTGTCATCGCTGCCCTGTATCCATCCGCCGTGTTGATGAGCGTGCTGCTCTTATCTGAGGGCCTGTTCTCTCTTTGGGTAGCGGGACAACTTGCGGCCGTAGCCGCAGTGTTTGACGACATGCGCGAGGAAGATTGGCATCCGCGCCGTCGACCGATGGTGGTCGTTGCGGCCCTGATGGCGGGGCTGCTCGGGGGCTTCGCGTCGCTGACCCGGCCTGTCTGGATGCCGGTGACACTGGCGGTCTGCCTGTTTCTGCTTCTTGGCCTTTACCGGGTTCGCCTTCAAAGGGGGCAGCTGGTCACCGCGGTGGATTGGGGCGCGATTGCAATTGTCCTACTGGCGTTCCTGATCGTCTGTACCCCCTGGTGGGTACGCAACCGCATCGTGACCGGCCACTGGGTGTGGGGCAGTCTATGGGGTGGCGCTTCGCTGTACGACGGCCTGAACCCACGAGCGACAGGCCAAAGCGACATGCGATTTATGGTGGTGCCGGAGGCGTATGGGTTAAGCCCGCACTTGGCGACCATGGACGAGTACGAACAGGATCTCTATCTGCGGAAGCAGGCATGGGAGTTCGTCCGTCGCAACCCGGGCCGCGTGCTCTGGCTTGCCGTTCGAAAGCAGATGAGGTTTTGGAGCATCGTTCCGTCTGCTCCGGGTTGGAACGGCCTCACCATCCGCCTGGTCTGTGGTTTGGTGTGGGGGACAACGTACCTGCTAGGGCTGTGGGGGCTGTGGCTGGTTCGGCGACGTCCTTTCGTCCTCTTTGTGCTCGCCGGGCCTCTCCTCTACACCGCATCCGTTCATCTGTTGTTCGTGGGCTCCATTCGGTACCGCGAGCCTGTGCTGCTACCGGCGTTGGGGCTGGTGGCCATGGGGCTGTGGGAGCGCCTCTCGACTTTGAGCCGACGGCGTGGTCTGACGGGTAGGGCAGAAAGGGGTTAAGCACCGCCTGGTTCGGAGGTCCGGTCGACCGTATTCCCCCCTGAACGGGCGGCATATCCCGGGCCATGCCGCGTAAGCTGGAGGCTGAAGCACGACCGGCGTTGCTCCCGTGCGCGTTCTTCCCGGGTGATCGGGGAAGACCAGGTCATCTGGGTAAACGGGCTTTGTCCGATGAATTGTGGGGTTTATTCGGGCAGGACTCGCCGGTGAGTGTGCCCCCCGACGTGCCGGAATCCGATAGGATGTAATCTGCGGAGCAGAGTTCCAGGGCGAAGAGCGGAGGCGAGCACGATGCTGGGAGTCGGTATCGTCGGGATCGGCTTCATGGGGATGACCCACTTCCGTGCCTACAAAAAGGTGCGGGGCGCACGTGTGGTGGCGATCTGCACGCGGAACCCGCGCAAGCTTGCCGGCGATTGGAGCATGATCCGCGGCAACTTCGGCGAGCCCGGCCGCAAGAACGAGGACCTCAGTGGTGTGAACAAGTACACCGAGTTTCGAGAGATGCTCCGCGACCCGGCCGTGGACGTGGTTGACATCTGTACCACCAGCCACCTGCACGGTCAGATGGCCATCCAGGCGCTGAAGGCCGGTAAGCACGTGATCGTGGAGAAACCGATCGCGCTGGATCTGAACGAGGCGCGTCGGATGGTTCGGACGGCCGAGGCTGTAGGGCGCAAGCTCCTTGTCGCTCAGGTACTCCCGTACATTCCGGAATTTGCCTTTGTGCTGGAGGCCGTTCGCAAGAACCGCTACGGCCGCCTGTTGGCCGGGCATTTCCGCCGGGTGATCTGCCGACCTGATTGGTCGGCCGACATCGCCGATCCCGAAAAGACAGGTGGGCCTGTGGTCGACCTGCATATCCATGACAATCATTTCATTGTGCTCGCCTGCGGTGTCCCGACCGCTGTCTGTTCCACGGGCACGATTGAGGGGGATGTCGTCACGCACGTGGAGACGGTGTACCGTTACGGCGATGGTGGGCCGGCTTTGAGCGCCACCAGCGGCTTTCTGGCGCAACAGGCCCGCGAGTTTTCCAGCGGGTTTGAGCTTTATTTCGAGAAGGCTTCGATCTTTTACGACGGTCCCCCGATCGATGGGGCGGGCATCCCGCTGACGGTCGTCACCGGGAAACGGACGCAGCGACCGAAGCTGCGCGCTTCAGGTCCAGAGGACTGGTTTGCAGGGGAGCTGTCTCAGGCTGTTCGCGTGATTACAAAGGGGGCGGATCCGGGGCCTCTCGATCCTCGTGCTGCCTGTGTGGCTCTGGAGATGAGTCTGAAGGAGCAGGCGTCAGTACGGAGCGGCCGTCCTGTCTCGATACGCGGTGTCTAATCGCATCGGGCTGAGCCGAGCGTCCCGGCGATGCTTCGGCAGGAGTTACCCTCAGGGGGTAAGCCGTTGCGTTCCGCGCCGCTGGCCGCGGCGACTAAAATTGCGGTTCGGATGTGTCCGCTGCACGCGGCTGATCTTGGGGGATCGGCCTCGATTTTGTACGGCTGGGGATTGGTCACCAGTTGCGGGTGGGGGAGCCAATGGACCGACCTTTTCCTCGTTCAGCACCGACTGTGACACGCAGTGCTGTGCTGACGCCCGGCGAGATGCTCGCCCGCGTGGCAGAGCTGTACGGTGTCGATGCCTGGGGCGCGGGCTATTTCGGCATCAACCGGGAAGGCCACCTGACGGTTCGTCCATTGGCGGACCAGGGGCCGGCCATCAGCGTCCGGCGTGTGGTGGACGAACTGGAAAAACGCGGTCTACGCCCACCGCTCCTGTTGCGCTTCCCTCAGATCATTGGAACTCAGATCGAACGCCTGCGCGCGGCGTTCGAAGAGGCCATCAAGGAATTCGGCTACCGCGGCCAGTACCTGGCCGTGTATCCGATGAAGGTCAACCAGAACCGGTCCGTTCTTACCGCCTTTCTTCGGGCCGGCTGCCGATACGGGTACGGCCTCGAAGTGGGTTCCAAGGCGGAGCTGTTTGCAGCGATTGCTCTCGATCAGCCCACTGAGAGCCCCCTGATCGTGAACGGGTTCAAGGACGCGGAGTTCATCCGACTTGCTTTTGTTGCCAGGGGGTTGGGCAAGAACGTGTACGTGGTGATCGAGAAGCTGAGCGAGCTCCATCATTTCCTCCGCCTTGCGGAACGCTGGGATGGACCGATTCCGCAGCTTGGGTTAAGAGTCAAATTGCACGCGCGCGGAAGCGGCCGCTGGGAGGACTCCGGGGGCGAGGGGGCCAAATTTGGTTTGACCACTACCGAAGTCCTTGAAGTGGTGCGCCGCTGCCGAGTGCACGGTCTTCTCGGAGAACTGAAGCTGCTCCATTTCCACATTGGGTCGCAGGTCACGGATATCAAACGGGTGAAGGCGGCTGTTAAGGAGGCGACACGGGTTTACGCCAGGCTGTACAAGATGGGAGTGCCACTGAGCGTCATGGACGTGGGCGGCGGCCTGGCGGTGGACTACGACGGATCACGCACATCGTTCGAATCGTCCGCCAATTACAGTCTGCAGGAGTACGCCAACGCGATCGTCTACCAAACCGAAGTCGTCTGTGACGACGAGCATGTGCCGCACCCGAACCTGATCACCGAGTGCGGGCGCGTCCTGGCTGCCTACCACGAGATGCTCATCACGAACATTCAGGACGAGATCGAGACCGTGGTCGAGGAGGTGACCCCGCTGGAGTCCCATGAAGACGATCCTCAGGTGCTCAATGAGTTGAGCGACCTGGATCGCACGATTTCGGTGAAGAACTACGTGGAGTACTTTCACGACGCGATCGAGTTGCGCGAAGAGCTGTACACTCTCTTTGACCTCGGGCATATCACCCTCGAGCAGCGCGCTCGGGGTGAGGTCTTGTTCTGGGACATTTGCGAGAAGGCGGAGCGATTTGCGCGGCGGGGCAAGCACATCCCCGAGGAGTTCGTCCGCCTCCGCAAGCTACTCGCCGCTCGGTATCTGGCCAACCTGTCCGTGTTCGCCTCTCTGCCCGATACCTGGGCCATTGACCAGCTCTTCCCCGTCGTGCCCGTCCAGCGGTTGAACGAATGGCCGGAAGAACATGCCAGCTTTTCCGACCTGACCTGCGATTCGGATGGCGTTGTTGATCGCTTCGTTGATCTACACGACGTTAAGGAAATCCTCGAGGTGCACCGGCTCCGCAGGAATGAGCGGTACTACGTGGCCTTTCTGCTCATTGGCGCGTACCAGGACATGCTGGGGAGCCGGCACAATCTGTTCGGGCGCGTCAATGAAGCGGAAATCCTGGTCAACGGCCAAGAGTTTCTCATCCAGAAGATCAGCCGGGGGGAGTCGATCAGCGATGTTCTCCGCGAAGCGCGGTTCGACCCGGATGAGTTGCTTCGCTCCGTAGCTGCCCGGGCAAGTGGGTTGGTGGATGCTGGTGAGTTGACCCCCGAGCTGGCGAGATCTCTGTTGAATGCGTACCAGGACGCTGCGGTGTCCTACACCTACCTCGATCCGGCCGAAGCGTTACTTGAGGCTCCGGAGTTGGACCGCGAGCCTGGTGGGCATGCTGCGGCGCCGGCCAGAGGGGAACGGCAGCCGACAGGCTGTCGGGGCCTAACCGTGTCCGTTCCCGCACCGGATGCGGATGGTTCGGGAAACGGCAACCGGTGAAGACCGGGTCCCGCCGGTTGAATCACCCAGCGAACCCGCGTCCCCTGAACGCGTCATGGTCCAAGGCGGTCTCCTTTCCACGCTTACGCTTCTGCTCGTACCGTTCGCCTTAGCGGCGGATGGGACTGGCGTGATATGCGGGACCGTCTTCCACCGCGGGCAGGTGCCGCCGCCGGTTCGGGTGCCCGAGAGTCAGAGCGTTCGCCACCTGGTGAAACGCGATCGGGACGGCCACCTTGCCGAAGCGGTGGTCTGGCTGGAGGGGGAGGAATTGGAGACCAGAGAGGGGGCAGCTCGAGAGTACGTTGTCGACCAGGTTGATTATTTCTTCGTCCCGAACGTGCTGGCGATCCGCGACGGGGATAGAGTGCAGTTTCTGAACAGCGACGGGGCGAACCATGGCGTGATCGGTGAGAGCACCCTTGCTGAGAACATGTTCAACATTGTCGTTCCTCCGGGTGGGCGGTACGTACATAGGTTCCGTGTCAGTACGCTGGCCCGGAGGATGGGCAGGCCAACGCTTGTTCGGCTCCGCTGTCCGATTCACGCTGCCATGAGCGGTTGGATCGTTGTGTTTCCTCACCCCTACTACGCGGTGACCGCTAAGGACGGCCGGTTTTGCATCGCCCATGCACCTCCTGGGAGCTGGCGGCTGAAAGTGCTTCACCCCGACACGGGCTTGAGCTATACCAGGGAAGTGGAGGTTGTGCCGGGCGGGAGAATCGAACTGCAGATTGTGTTGCGCGGCGCGGGGGGCCAACGGGACGGAAGTGCCTCCGGGAGAGAGTAGGCTCCTGGCGCGTTCAGGACGGTCGCGTGAGAGCGGCACTCTTTTTTGCGGCTGGCATCCCATTGCCGAGGCGTTTCGTGTGTGGGGGCGGATGGATTCCCCGAGCCCGACAGGGCGTCAGCGGGAGCTGGGGGGGTTCGTGAGGTCGTCCGGCGGCTGGGCCGGGTCGGGTGAACAGGTTCCGAGCGCGCGTGTGCCCGGTTGACGGAGTTGCGCGCAGTTTTGCACAGCGCCAGTTGGTGCTGGCAGTGGGCGCCGGTTCTCCGCCGGGTCGCCATTCGCCCGGGCGTTGTCAGGTCTGATCGGAGGACAGATGGGGGGCGAATCCCAGAACCTGAGCGGCAACGCGGACCATGTCGGAGTGGATCTTCCCGTTTGTGGCGAGCAGGCTTGGCTTGAACAGGTCAAAGGGAGAGCCATCTAACTGGGTGACTTTTCCGCCCGCTTCCTCTACCAGCAAAACACCTGCGGCGCAGTCCCAGGCGTGCAGGTGGACGGCGTAGAAGCCGTCGAATCGGCCCGCGGCTACGTAGGCAAGGTCGAGGGCTGCTGAGCCGAGGCGGCGAACGGCGTGACTCCGCTCGCAAAACTGTCCGTACAGCTCCAGAAGCTCTGGCCGACGTTTGGGACGAGGGGGGAAGCCGGTAACGAGCAGGGCGTCTTCGAGCCGGGCCACCGTGCTTACGCGAATGGAAGCTCCGTTCAATTGTGCCCCGCGGCCACGGGCCGCTACGTAAGTCTCGTGCAGCGCCGGCGCGTGGATTACCCCGACGATGGGAATGTGGTCCAGTACCGCAGCGATCGAGACCGCGAAGAGGTCAAGCCCGTGCAGGAAGTTCGCGGTGCCGTCCAGCGGGTCGACCAACCAGAGGACGCGGTTTTCCGTGCCCTCGGGCTGGGGGTCCGGAGGGCCTTCTTCGCCGAGGAAGTTGTGTTCGGGGAACGCGCTGAGCAACTGGTTCCTGATCAATGCCTGGGATTCGAGGTCGGCGCGAGTAACGACGTCGCCGGGGCCTTTCGCCTCGCCTTTGACCTTGCCCCGGTAACTCAACAAGAGTCGCCCCGCTTGTTGAGCCGCGGAGACGGCCACGTCTAGGAGCTTGTCCAGATTGAGCTCGGTCATGGGTCGTTCGAGCCAGGGGTTTTCACCGTGGGTTGTACAGGTGCTGCACGCGACAAATGGTACGTCTGATCCTAGGCTGTTCTGCCCTGTCGGGCGAAAAGGCGTTCTCCAGGCTGAGCCAGGTGTTCTTGGCATCCCTTGGTGGAGGTTGGAGGCGAAGGGTGTGGTCTGGTTCTCGCGCAGCCTGTGGGGTTCCGGTCTAGAATGAGACGTTCTTAGTTGCTCATATCCGGAGCAGTGCTCATGAAGGGACTGTGTGGTTTGGTTTTGATGGCGGCAGCAGTTGTCGTGCTGCCAACCTCGGTTTTGTTCGCTCAAAGTCCAGGGCAGCAGAGCTCTGCGGCTTCGCCGCAGGCTGGCGGGAGCACCGGCCCAGCGGGCGCAGGTGCGGGCAGCGGTGGCTTCAGGATAACGGAGAACGACTTCCTTCTCTTGGACCGGGACCAGGATGGGGTGATTGAACTGGACGAGGACTTTGCGGGGGTACCGGTGTTGCGCGAGCAGGTTGCGCCGCAGCTCCAGCAACTGGATCGGGACGGCGACGGACGGGTAACACGTGAGGAGTTCTTTGGTGCAGCGCAGGCGGGGGCTAGCTGGCGGCTGCGGTTCGCCATTCTCCTGGGCATCGTGGCATTTGGGGCGTTTTGCCTGGTGGTGGACAGCGTGCTTGACAAGACACGCCGTGTCCTGTTGTTGCCGGCCCTGGGAACCTTGGTGGTAGCCGGTGGCTTAGCCGTACTGCTGAGTCCGGCGTTCTTGCACAGCTTGCTCGGCATGCTCGTGCCATCGGTCCTCATCGCGCTCGGTACCCTGTTGATTGCGGTGGTGTTGGGTAAGCCGACGGAGGAGACCGAAGTGGAGTTCCTGCCCACGTTGCAGCAGCAGCAGGGGAAGCGGTATGTGATCGGGAAAGGGGGCCGTCTGTTGGGGACAAAAACGACTCCATCCGCGCGACCTCGGCGGCCGGTCCGTCGGCCTCGTCGCCCGCCCACGTAGGACGTTTCCGCGGGATGGCTGGTACACGAGCGGCCTTCGCTTCTGGAGGACAGGGAGCATTCGATGGAGCCGATAACGATTCGTGTCGGCCACAGCCCCGATTCCGACGATGCCTTCATGTTCTATGCTCTGACCCAGGCCAGGATCGATACGGGCAACCGTCGGTATGTCCATTTGCTGGAAGATATCGAGACGTTGAATCGGCGCGCTTTGCGCGGCGAGCTGGAGGTGTCGGCGATCAGTATCCATGCGTATGCGTACGTGGCGGACCGGTACGCGCTGATGTCCTGCGGTTGCAGCATGGGGGACCGATACGGTCCCCTTGTGGTGGCGCGGCAACCTCTTCGCGCTGAGGAGCTGCACGAGAAGACGATCGCGGTTCCGGGCACGATGACGACCGCGTTCCTGACGCTGCGGTTATTGTTGCGCGGATCGTTTGCTTACGAGCATGTCCCGTTCGACCGAATCCTGGAGGCCGTACGCTCGGGAGACGTGGACGCGGGGTTAGTGATTCACGAGGGACAGTTGACTTATGAGCAGTTGGGGCTGGTGCGCGTTGTTGACCTGGGCGAGTGGTGGTTCGAGCGGACCGGGCTGCCGCTACCGTTGGGGGGGAACGTGGTGCGGCGAGATCTTGGCGAGGAGATGATGCGTGCGGTCACCGATGACGTCCGCCGCAGCATCGAATACGCACTAACCCATCGCGAAGAGGCGCTAGCGTATGCTCTGCAGTACGCGCGCGGCTTGCGCCGCGACCAGGCGGACGATTTCGTGGGCCGGTACGTGAACGAGTGGACTGTAGATTATGGCGAACGCGGCCGCGAGGCGGTGCGCCGCCTGCTGGACGAGGCTCACGCTGCGGGCATTATCCCAACTGCAGTTGATGTCCAATTCGTCTGATCTGGCCTGGGGGATGCTCCGGTTCCGTGGGGGGCGCGCTTAACCTCGGGGGTTGAGGTGCGCAAACGGGTGCCGGGGGCCGATGTGTGGGGGCGGCCGGTGGTTCAGACGCATCCTGGGTGTGTGGGGCTGGGTTCCGACCCGAGCGGTCAGGTCGTTAGCAGGAGTTCGGGTTGGCGCGGCGCCTACGGCGCAGCGAGCGGACACTCTAAGGGGGTACGTTTCGCCGGTAGATTCTGCTCACTTCTGGTTGCTGGCGGCAGGTTGCTGGGGGGCATCTTTGTGCCAGGCTTGTTCTAGGAGCGCGCAGATCCGTTCTACGTCGTAGACGCAACCACCCCAGACGCCGCCGCTTGCGTTTTGCAGCGCGGCCCAGAGGCGCGTTTCCCGGGGTAGATCTGGGCGGGGGCTCAGGTCCGGGCGAAGGGGACGCTTGCGCAGTTCTTCGCTGCCCCAGGACGGACCGAAGACCCGGGTTCCATGGCCTACCAGGTCGATGGTCCCGTGGAGCTGCTGGGTGTCGATAATGACTTCGATGATGTCGTTGTCGATCACCTTCCCAATGGGGCCGCCTGCGAGGGCTTCAGGGGAGATGTGGCCGATGCAGGCGCCGGTGGAGACACCGGAGAAGCGGGCGTCGGTGAGCACGGCCACGTGCTTGCCCCACGGCAGGTACTTCAGCGCTGCGGTTACCTGGTAGATCTCTTCCATCCCGGTCCCCAGGGGGCCGGCACAGATGAGCACGATCACGTCCCCTGCCTGCACTCGTACCGGGCCTTCCCCCTTGATTGCACGAATGGCATCGACTTCGCGGGTGAACACGCGTGCCGGACCTACGTGGCGGTAGACACCCCGGGGATCGAGGAGCGACCGGTCGATCGCGGTGCTCTTGATGACGGCTCCTTCCGGTGCAAGGTTACCACCCGGGAAGGTGATGGTGGGGGTAAGTCCACGGGGCCGTGCCTTTTCGGGGGACATAATAACCTCTTCCGGGTCGATCCCTTCCAGTTCGAACAGTTTTTCCTTCATCCGTTTTCTTCGCTCGCTTCGCTGCCACCAGTCGAGCACGGCGTCCCAGGGCAGGCCGGTGACCGTGCGAGCTCCGGAATGGATCAGACCGGCTTCGCGGAGGTGGAGCATGACTTCGGGCACGCCGCCGGCGAGGAAGACGGCCACGGTGGGATAGCCGACCGGTCCGTTGGGGAGGGCGTCAACGAGCCGGGGGATGCGGCGGTTGGTTTCGATCCACTGCTCTACCGTGGGACGGTCCAGACCCGCCTCGAACG
>Ga0256839_1003929_pt1 | contig 14916 bp, 10 predicted proteins | sample 354166metaG_FD_185968 | JGI IMG/M metagenome (GOLD analysis project Ga0256839, IMG submission 185968) | Hydrothermal vent microbial communities from Mid Atlantic Ridge, Atlantic Ocean - 354-166 | ecosystem: Environmental > Aquatic > Marine > Hydrothermal vents | place: Atlantic Ocean: Mid... | reverse complement strand
GGGCCAAACTGGGACGTCCCTTCAATTAAAGCAGGTGGTGCGGTAGAAGATCCCTTACCTTCAATTTGAATATTCACCATTGGATAGTACTTTTGAAAACCTTCCAGCCAGAGTGCCATTAAATTATTCATCGTATCAGAACCTATACTATTGGCATTGCCCCGAATACCAGGGACAGGTTTGTAATGCGGCAAATTGGGGTCTACCTGAATAACCTGGGCATGCAACGCCATCCCAATGAGGGCAACAAGAAATCCAAAAATTTTAACCAATTGCATCATACCTCCTTTTTTCAATGTGTTGCTCAAAGATACAGACCTTGTGTTACAATTTTGTTACAGCGTCATTACTCACGGGTTATAAATTTTTACCCCATTGAATTGTTGGTTTTCAGGTTGTTACTTATGGCGGCACTAATGAAAATTTGTAAGAAAACCAACAGAAAATAAACAATACATCCATAATTTCACTCAAACGTAAGGAGGATTTATGAGAGATTTAAAGGTACACTGGAGCTTTTTCATTTTAAGCATTCTGGTAGGTTTCTCCAGTATCCTTGCCGGACAGGGAAAAATAAAAGGCCTATTTTTTGGTGATTACTACTATATTGCCCGCAGCCACCGCAATACCCTGGAGGGGCAAAATGGCTTCTGGTTCCGACGAATTTATTTTACTTACGATTACCGCTGGAATAGCCAATTTGCCATGCGCTTGAGGTTAGAAATGGCACATCCGGGAGATTTTACTTCCAGTAAAACGGCAGTACCTTTTGTAAAAGATGCTTATTTAAAATATCACACCAATCAACTGGATATACTTTTGGGCATTTCCCCCACTCCCACCTTTGCTGTCATCGAAAATGTTTGGGGGTATCGGGCGGTGGAGAAAACGCCTGTTGATTTACAAAAAATGGGGAGTTCCAGAGACTTTGGGCTGGCAGTAAAAGGCGCATTAAACAAAGCAAATACCATCAACTATCATATTATGATTGGCAACGGCAACAGCAACAAATCCGAAACCAATAGCGGAAAAAAAGTGATGGCTTCTGTCGGCTATTACCCTGACAAGGGCATATCCGTAGAGGCCTATGGCGATTATGAAATCCGTAGCGCAGGGGAAACCCGTCAAACCACACAGGTGTTTGTTGCTTATCGGGGGAGGCGTTTCCGGGCGGGACTCCAGCTGGTAGATCAACAACGCCACCAAAACAACACAATTACTCGCTTTCAGATTGCCTCGGCATTTGCAGTCGAACAATTAACTCCTAACATATACCTGCTGGAACGGATTGACCGTTTGCCTAAAGGTAGCGCTGGTGCGGAAACTATTGCTTATTTACCTTTTGCAGAAAATACACCGGCTACATTCATTCTTTTGGGAGTAGATTACACCCCAATTCCTGAAGTCCACTTTATACCCAATGTAGAAACAATCGTTTATGATACCCCTGCTTCCGCCACTCAGCCTAAAAATGATATTATGCTCCGCTTTACCGTATTTGCAACTTTTTAATAATAATGGGGGTGACGAAAAAGTGAAATTTGATTTCATAATGGATGAACAATATACACCTTTTACGACGTGATTTTTTACTTTTCAGTCACCCCCATCATTTTCAAAGAAAGGAATATCTTTTACCGCAGGAAAGTCATCCGTTTAACATCTCGGAAACTTCCTGCAGTTAATTCATAGAAATATATACCACTGGAAACCAGACGCCCCAGCCGATCCTGGCCATTCCAGATAACTTCATACGTTCCTGCTGGCTGATATCCCCGGCTTAAAGTTACTACTTTCTGGCCAGTGGCATCATAAACGGTCAATTCCACTTCCGTCGCCTCTGGTAAATGATAACGAATCACCGTTGAGGGATTAAATGGATTGGGATAATTTTGCTCCAGACGAAATTCCTGTACAATAGGTGTTGGCGTTTCAATGCCCACCGTTGCATCCAGCTGGGCTGAATACACACCCGTGCCATGGGTAGCAGCCACAACCAGACCTTCCTTAGAACGCGTGGCTAACATGGCCACCACCACGTTGCCAATGGTTGAGGGGGCTTCCTGTGTCCAAATGGTACTGCTCCCATTTAATTGTGTGGTGGAATAAACGCCGGTAGAGGTACCCACCATATACACGCGCCCCGAACTCAGCGGAATAATTTCTACCCAGCGAACCGAGGGACCAGCCCCACTGCCATCCGAATTTTCTTCCAGATTTCCCGATATATTTTCCCAGGTACTACCCCGATTGGTAGAGCGCCATAGTGAAATAACATTATAATTGGAAAACGCGACAATCACTTCATCGTTACTTTTGGGGTTTACCGCAATGGAGCTTACAAAAGCACCGGAGGGAAAAGCACCACCAGTGATTTCCACTGGTGAAGGTGTGCCGGTGTGAGCGTTGTCCAAACGAAACACCTGCCCACCTGAAGTACCATAATACAACGTTCGGTCACTTGCTGACCTCAGGGCAGAAATTTGCCCAGAGCTTAACTGTGTGGTGGTTAGTTTTGTCCAGTTTACTGCAGTTGGATTCTGGTTTTGAGCAGGAATACTGGACAAATCACTGTTTCGCCACAGAGCATTATCACCACCGTAATACATAATGTTCTGATTTACGGCATCCAGTGTGAATGGATTAATGAAAAACTGATTATTCCTGCCAGCAGGGTCTACCTGTGCCCAATTTGTCCAGTTGCCATCGTTGTCTAAATTAACCCGGAATATGGTTCCATTTTGCCAGGACATATAATAATAGCCCCGGTTCTGGGTAATAGCGCAATAACCGCCATCTCCACCCAATTCCCGTACCCAATCCGTATTGACATTGTTAGAAAAAGTGACCCATGTGCCATTATCCTGCATACCACCAATTAATGTTGGATCATCAGTTGTGGCTGTATCCAGGGCAATCGCATAAAATTGGGTTGTATAGTAACCCCGATTCAGGCTGGTCCAGGATACCAGCGCTGCGGTGATATCATTGGTTACACTAATTCCCCCATCGTGACCGGAAATGGCCTTCTTGGGATTGGAGGGGTAAAATACCAGCGCGTGCTGGTCTGGATGATGCCCCGGATACCAGCCGTAGCCACCTGTAGTGGTATATCCGCCAATCCACTTCCAATTGGTAGTCGAAAAACCATCGGTAGAAATGTAAAGATTGGTCCCACCAATGATAACCGTGTTGGGATCATCAGGTTTTACTTTAATCAGCATGTCATAAGAACTCTGAGAATCATAAGTCCCCACGCTATTACTTGTGTTAACGGGAATATTACCGGATAAATTGGTCCAGCTACCACCAGCACCGGTACCATCTCCGCTAATATATTCATACTTCCACAAACTATGATCATTGGTACCAGCGCCTGGCGTTTCACCCAGGAAATACACAATATTTTCGTTGGAGGGGGCAATACCAATAACAATACGGCGGTAGGAAGAAGGGAATCCTCCTGGCGTAATGTTAACCCAATTAACACCATCCGTGGAACGGAAAATTCCGCGCTTACTCCCATCACTGCTGAGTGTAGCATAGAGTACACCGGTACTGGTGATGGCCACATCGGTATAAGCAGAATAATCATTATCCGAAGGGCCCAGCACAAATTGCCAGTTTTGTCCACCATCTACCGAGCGGAAAATTGCACTGTAGGTTGCAGCATATACCTCATCCTCATTGGCGTTGGAGACATCCACCACCACATTCCAAACGTAATCAAAGAAATTGTCGAACGATTGTGGTCGGTTGGTAGCTGTGGCAGGTAAAAGGTTCCAGCTTTGGCCACCATCAGTGGATTTATAAATACCATCCCCGCGAAATGGGGCACCATACCCACTGGCGGAGTTTCCCCTGAATTCCCCAGTTCCTGCATACCAGATATTTGTTTTCCCCGTGCGGGTATCCTGCACCAGGCAGGTAACCGAATGTAATTGGGAAGGCGCTGTGGTTTTTGTCCAGGTAGTACCGCCATCGGTGGAACGCCACAAGCCTCCGGACACACCACCGGCAATAATGATATTTTCATTGGTGACATCAATTCCCAGAGCGCGCGTGCGGCCACCAATGTTCTTGGGTCCCCGCAGAGACCATTGGGTTGCAGTAATTTTTAACAACTGTCCATTTTCAGCCTTTGCCAATAAGGGCTGACCTTCTCCCCGAACGGGTAACTGCTCGGCAAATTGCAGTTCTTTTACCCGCATATTCTCTGGAATAATCCCAGTTTTTGGATCTCGTAACATTAACAGCTCATATCCCAGGCGAGAATTGGGATCATCAGGAGAACCAATGGCAGCTTTTTGAGTAGGCTTTTTAGGCTTAATAAAAGCTGATGCTTCTTCTGAAGGCATACCGCGCCAGAATTCGATTCCTAACCACAATGCCAGAAACAAAAAAATGGCGCCCATTCGCCATACATGTTTTCGATTCATACGTCCTCCAATTATTGGTTAGCGTGTTTATTATCGAACATAACATAATTTTTTTCAGAATTTTAGCTATGACTTACTTCACATATCGTTCGGATTTTCCTGCCCTTCAGCAATAATTTGATACCAGCGCACTTGAATCACTTCTCTCCCCGTGGGTGAATCACCCGGGACCTCAATCACTGCCCGAAATGTTTTGCCCACCCGTAAAGGAGGTATTTGTGAATAGGACTTCCCGCTAAAAGCAATGCGTGGATTTAATGTTGGTAGGAAATGGGCTAACACTGGTTGTTGTGTGGGTAATGGCCTGCTTACCCCAGAACCGCAGCCCTCCACTTTCAGAATTACAATGACCGCCCGACAGGGTACCCGGGCACAGGGATCTTCCTGCCCCGTTCCTCGATAATCTGTTTTAATTGTTTGTAAACGCGCCACTACCCGGCAGGTACCGGGGGCCAGTTGTTGAGTTGCCTGAATTTCGGGTCGGGACACGGTGTTACCCTTCCTGTTCTGTAGTGCACCCTGTTGATATGGACACCCCCAAAATAAAAGAGCCATTACCAAAAACCACCATTTCATACGCCCCCCTGAATTTTTTTAAAAATATAGAACACAATTGCAACGCCACAAAGCAGGAATTGGCCCAAAAACAAATTTGTGAGAATGAACCTTACGACACATCGAACGTTACACTACCAAAAAAGGATTGATTTTAATATGAAGTACATTATAACTATCCTCTTTTTAAACTTTTGTTTTTCAATTATACTATCTGCTCAAACTTTTACAGTACACCCTCAAAATTCGGAGGCAGCTATCGATACTTTGCAACTCTCTGTATACCTTTGGCGCGATTTCCAACCGATAAGCCCGCCAACAGGAAAACCACTGCGGATAAAAGTGGCAATTCGCAGTTTGCATCCTGAGGTCCTCGATTCATTGTATATTGAAAAAATGATGCTGGTGCATCAAAAAGATACCTTGGTTGTGGACGGCAGTGAAATACAACCCCTGTTGGAACGTTTACCTGGAGAGTTGCGCTGGGTTTGGCGAAAGGGCCCCTTGTGGCCACCAAAGGATATGGTAGATGTATACATTTACGTGCGCACTTCCACTGGCCAACTTACTCGTCTGGAAGCCCGGAATCAGCGCATTCATGCCACTTTTTAATTCTTTCCACAACTGGATAGGCTATCTGGAAGCCTTGCATTAAAATTCCTTCTCATCCAATTTTTAACGTCAATAAAAAAAGGCACCGGAAAAACTTTATCCGATGCCCTTCTACATTTCAATATGGTATATTGCTTACTTTGCTTTAATAAACTCTGCATTAATTTCTATAATAACGTCTTCCCCTACTACTAATCCACCATTATCCATGGTTTTGCTCCAGCGAATATTATAATCAAAACGATTCACTTTCGTTTTTCCTTCGATTCCCAGTCGTTGATTGCCCCAGGGATCTGTAACAGGGCCATTGAGTTCAAATGGCATGCGAATTTCTCGTGTAACTCCCCGCATGGTTAAATCGCCGATAACAACATACCCATCTTCTGTTTTTTCAAAACGCTTGCTAACAAAGCGAATTTCAGGATATTTCGCCGCATCAAAAAAATCTGGACTTCGTAAATGGTCATCCCTTTTTTGATTATCTGTATCGATGCTGGCAGTTTTAATAACCGCTTCTACACGCCACCTTGAGATATCCGCGGGATCATAGTGAAACGTAACAGTAAAATCATTGAATTTTCCCCGCACTTTTGTTACCACCATGTGGGAAACTTTAAATCCAATAGTAGAATGGCTGGGATCAATGTGATAAACATCCTGTCCCCAGCTTTCGGCAATTAAAAATGTAACCAGCACCAATAGAACTTTGACAATCTTTACCATACAGCCTCCTTATGTTACATTTAAAGGAAATTAATTTACAATAAATACCGCCCAAAAGTTTCAGAGTAATTAAATTTTTACGCGCGTGAATTTTCCGGCGGATCAATAGCGTTATAAATGGAGGAGTAATCCGTCGTAACCCAACCTTGTTGCAAAGCTTCTTCAATAATTTGCCGCACAGCTTCAATCAAACGGGGATTGACCCCTAAAGAACGTGCTTGTTCTTCTATTAAACGCACATCTTTCAGCAAATGGCGGGTAGGGAAGTTGGGATTATCGAAATTACGCTCTAACAGCCGGGGTAATTTTTTATCAAAGGTGGGCGCATATAATTTACTATGACGCAGGATTTCCATAAATATTTCCACATCAGCACCAGCACGGCGCACCATGGCCAGACTGGTAGAAAATGCCGATAATAATGAAGCAATGAGTTGATTTAAAGCCAGCTTTACAGCGGCTGCTTTTCCCACTTCTCCCAGATAGTACAATGGCCCCCATACCTGTAATATCGGTTTTACGTGTTCCATTACAGCTGTTTCGCCTCCTACCAGAATTTGTAAGCGGCCTTCTCTGGCCTCAGGTCGACTCCCTAAAACGGGCGCTTCCAGATACTTCCCACCCTGCGCTGCTACCCATTGCTGCAATGCCACACTTTCACGGGGTAAAATGGTGCTCATTTGAATAATAATTTTCCCCTTTAATGGTATTCCAGCGTCATTTATCTGGAGCACTTCGTGTATGGCGGAGTAATCGGTTAACACCAGAATGACAACATCTGCTTTTTGAATGGCTTCTTCTACCGTATGGGCAACCTCTGCCCCTTTTTTTGTTAATGGTAGTGCTTTTTCCCGGGTACGGTTAAATGCAATGACGGGCAGCCCCTGCAATACCAGGCGCTCCGCCATTGGATATCCCAGTAAACCAGTACCAATAAATGCAATGGTCATAGCCAGCCTCCTTTTTTAACGTTCTTTTAACCGAAGGGTAACGGTAACGGTGGTATCATCTCGCTGAACGGTAATAGTGACCCTATCTCCCGGTTGATAAGTCTTCAATATATTGGCATATTGCCGCAGCGTTTCTATGTGCTTGCCATCGACCTGAATAATAACATCTCCTGGTTGCAAACCGGCGCTCGCTGCTGGCGAATCAGGTACCAGAGAGGCAATGCGGACACCTTTACCTGTGTAAGTAAAATCAGGCACCACCCCGGTACTCACCCGGCGACTATTAGAGCGCTGTTTCATTTCTTGCATTTGCCGGGCATGGGGACGGGTTCCGGGAATGGTAGCTGTTAACGGATTTGAGCGCTGGGAAAGGTAGCTAATGGCTTCGCTGGCTACCATGGCCACTTTTACCATTCCATTATAATCCAGTTTATCAGGCGTATCTGAAGGTCGATGGTAATCCAGATGGGCACCGGAAAACAGCTGCACCGCGGGTACCCCTGCTTCGATAAAACTTACTTGATCACTGGCATCCAGATTCTGGGTAACAATTTGAAGTGGTACCCCTGTAACATAGCTGATACCATTAAAAATAAATGGCCATTCGCGAGCAGTGGTAGCATGAATTACCAGTAATTTATTCTGAAATAACCGCCCTACTGTATCCAGATTAATTACCCCCATTATTTTATGAATCGGGTATCTCTTAGCATGCTGCACATAATATTGAGACCCCAATAAACCAGCTTCTTCCGCAGTAAAGGCAATAAAAATTACTGTACGTCGGGGTTTTTCTGTTTTGCCCAGTACACGGGCCAATTCCAGCAATACGGCTACGCCGCTGGCATTATCATCTGCCCCCGGGTGTAATTGACCCTGAAATTGTTTGTGCGCATCCGGCCATCCATATCCCAAATGGTCATAATGGGCACTAACAATAACCGATTGGTTCTGCCAGGTAGAATCCGTTCCCGGCAAAATGGCAATAACGTTTTTTAGTGTTACTGTTTTTGTGATGCCATTTGCCGTTATGGTCTGGCTCCATGTTTGAAAGTAACTACTGTCATCACCCCCAGGCTGTAGGCCCGCCGCTTTAAATTGCCGGGCAATATAAGTCGCTGCTTTTTCAATGCCAGGTGTATCTATCCCGCGGCCATCCAGTTCCGGGCGGGTTAAGTATGCCACATCTTGCTCCATGCGTTGGGCTGAAAACAGGGGTTTTAATTCGGCTAAGGGTGACTCCTGTGGTAACTTCCCCATGGCTACGGCGGTATCAGCCAGCATCCGGGTTAATGGTGAATGCACCACTGGCCATTGGCCCTTCACCACATTGGTAGGCTCACTTCCCTCAAATGCCAGATAACTGTATTTACCATAATGCGGTAATTTGCGTGCCAACCCCACAACAGCTGCAGGAACATCATTGGCCAGCCACACGATTACAGACCGTTCATCCTGGGGATGGCGTGCCGTAATTACCACACTATGGTTTTTCCGCAATACTCTGGTAGGCCCTACTTGTACGAAATCTTCCGCCAGGGTAACGGCATAATCCTTTAATTGCTGTTGAACTGCAGGTACCCAGCGATTCTGCCACCCCATTATCCACACAGGATGATCAGGTAAACTGGCTATGGCATCATCCATTTTTACCTGGATGCGTCCCTGGCTATCCTTAGCCCATAGGGTTGCCAGTTGCTGATAAGCCTCACGCTCAGACCGTGTAGCCTGAGAAGGAATCAGAATGGTCACCTGTGGTGCACCAAAAATCCGAGAAAGTGCTGGCGGAATTTCGTTTGCATTCAGACGGCGCATTACATCAAAAAGGGGATCAACGTCAATGCGCAAGGGCTGGTGTGGGAAAGTCCATTCTACCACCGTGTTACGAGAATCCATTTCCACCCAACGAACTACCGCCGAAGCTGTATCTGCAAGGGTTACAGCCACAGGTACACGTAAAGCAAAAGGGGGTTCCTGTTGAACCTGTTTCAAATTGAATTTTAAGTGGTATTGTGTTCCTCTGTGTTGCACATCAACACCGTGCAATGCAAGTTGAGGTGCGCCGGTACGACGAGTCCATTGGTCAAAAAATTTTTGAAACGACTGCCCTACAATTTGCGAAAAAACGTGTTGGATATCGCTAAATGATGCTCGTTTAAAGCGGTATTGCTGGTAAAAACGTTGTAAAGCTTTTACAAATGCCGCATCCCCTACTTGCTTTCGCAGCATGTGGAACATCATTAATGTTTTACCATATCCAATGGCTTCCGATGCCGCATCATAACGGTTACGGAACTGCACCAGGGGAAAATCCTTTTCCGGAGTTACATAATCTGTAAATTTTTGTAGCGTGGAACGCCGGTATGCCACGCCCTGTCCCCGTTGTTCTTTGATTAAATGATCCGCCATATAGGCGGTTAATCCCTCACACCAATTACCACGATAGTAATCTACAAATACCCCATTGCCCCACCAGTTGTGAAGCAATTCATGTGGATACGATGAATGTAAGATAAAAGGAAAGCGAATGATACGCGGGCCAAGCAATGTAAAAGAAGGCATCCCATATCCCGTCTCCCAGAAGTTTTCCACCAATGCAAATTTCCAGTAAGGATAGGGCCCAATAAGTTGACGGTACATTTCCAGATATTGTCCTGTAACTTCCAGGTACTTATTTGCCAGCCCTTCATCTGGCGAGCGTAAAAAGGCAAAAACCTGTACATCCCCTACCTGGCGGTGGTATTCTGTAAAGGGCCCGGCAATTAAATAAGCTTCTTCCATGGGATGAGAACACTCCCAAACTGTTCGGCGAGAGTTTTGAGCACCCGTCTGCTGTTGCGCTACCCTTTTTCCCTGGCTAACTGTTAACCACTTTGCCGGGGTGGTAACAGACAGCGTAAACGTAAACAATGCGTCCCCAAACCAGGGTACCCAGTAAGAACTACCAGCCAGATAAACGCCCTGGGTGTCAATAATACCTGGTGTCGTACTAAAAGCCCGCTCATATTCCTGTGCCATCTGTTGAATGGGATGAAAAATTTCTCCCCGGTAATGGAATATCACCGTTTTACTTGGGGGTAGTTTTCCCTGTAAATGGTACAGTTTAATAGGAACGCGTTCCGGTAATTCAAACCGGTCAGGAGAAAGCCCAAAATCGGCAGCAACGGGGGGTCGTTGCACCTGGGTTAAGGTTACGCCAGGTGTCAGTACTTCAACTGCCAGTTTTCCATGGAGCAGAAAATACGCATTCACTTCTCTTTCGGTAAATTTCAGGGTATCCGTTACAACCAGGCGATGCATTTCAGGTAGCAATTGCACCGATATTTGATGATGCGAAGGACTTTGTGCCAGTATACTGCTAACAACACTAATAATAATGCTTAACCATAGAGTCCATTTCATAGGCTTTCTCCCGGATTTGTGATTTTTCTAATCTTCCAATAAATAGTTTATTTTTTCCCACAAGCATCTGCAAGAAGAAGTTCAGAATTTCTTTGCCAATGGTTTTTCAGAAAACCATCTCTCAGAAAATCCTGTTGTATTCCCTTACCGGTGGGTGTATTTTTGGTCGCGTTGATATCAGGAGGATAACTCCATGCCGTACGGACCGGTATTTCAATCCATTTTTCAAATCCGTTCGCGTATGCCTTTAACTGCAGGTTCACCCCAACCGATGCCACTGACCACCCTAACAGTGGAAAAAGCATTTGCGCATCACAAGGGGGCTATCAATGCTCCCTATGGCAATGCTTGCCTGGCAGCCGCTTATTTGTTCATAGACCACTGGGATACCGCGCATCGTATTGCCCAGGATCTTCCCACGCGCGAAGGGTCTTATTGGCATGCCATCATTCACCGTCGAGAACCTGATTACTGGAACAGCAAATACTGGTTTCGCCGGGTGGGCGAACACCCCGTTTACCCATTACTGGTCCAAAAGATTCAATCCTTACCCCTGAACGCTGAATTGGAAAAAATCATCCAGCAGATAACTCAGGATAATCGATGGGATCCCTTTGCGTTTGTGGATGCCTGTGAACATGCACCACAAAAAGGCGAACAGGCTGTTAGCGCCTGTGAAATGATTCAAGATCTGGAATTTAAAGTGCTTTTTCAATATTGTTATGAACGGGCAATTGGCATAGAGAAAGGATGATTGGTGGGACAACTGTTGTTGTTGTTTGGCCTGGGATTACTGGCTGGTTTTATTAACATTATGGCTGGTGGGGGGTCCACTCTAACACTTCCGGCATTAATTCTGTTGGGGCTGGATAGTGCTACCGCCAATGGCACCAATCGGCTGGCCATATTTATTCAAAATATTTTTGCGATCTCTTCATTTCGCAAGCGCAACGTCCATCAATTCCGCGAAAGCTTTAAACTGGCCTTGTGGACTTTACCAGGCGCCATTATCGGTGCAGTGTTTGCAGTACATATTTCAGATATCTGGTTTCAGCGGATTTTAGGACTCGTTATCATCGGTGTAGTGATTTCATTATTTATACCCGTAACTGGTAGCGGCTCCCACACGGATGTTCATACCACTGTTACCAGGCGTTGGCCGGTTTATATGGCACTATTTGGCGTGGGATTTTATGGCGGGTTTGTTCAGGCCGGGGTGGGATTTCTCATTATGGCGGCACTTTATCATCTATTGAAAATCGATCTGGTACGCGTTAACATGCACAAGGTATTTATTGTTTTTGTTTACATGTTCCCCACTTTATTGATTTTCATTGTCACCCATCACGTACATTATCTGTATGGGCTGGCACTGGCAGCCGGCAATGCTACCGGTGCCTGGTGGTCAGCAAAAATTCAGGTGCGCGGAGGAGAAACGGTTGTACGGTGGGCACTGGCATTAGCTCTGCTGCTGATGGCGGCAAAAATGCTGGGCGTTCTGGAATGGATTTTCTAAACTGCAATTTACCATCGATATCTCTGTACTAATTTCCTTATCCACTATGCCCGGCCGGGGTTATCCATCCAGTTATTACCCCCATTTAAAAAGCCTCACCAGGGTTAAAATTTCATTTTTACCTGGCACCTTGCTTCATACATTGTAAATTCAACCTATCATTCAAGTAAAAGGAGACGGTATGAAACGTTTTTTTCAATTCATCTTTTTCACGGTCATTTCAGGGAGCTTGATTATGGCGTTTACACAGTCAAAAACCTGGACAGCTGAAGAAGCCGCAGACATTGCTCACCGCATGCAGAAGTACGTGGTCGTAGAAATGGCTTATGACTTAAGGGCACTTCCGCAAAAGGATAAACAGTTACTCCAGACATTAATAGACGCCGGCCACCTGATTGACGAAATCTTCTGGCGGCAAACTTACGTTGACAACATGCGATTACGGGAAGAGTTATTACGCACCCGATTACCAGAAGACCCTGTGCGTCAATTCTTTTATATGCAGGGCGGACCGTATGATCGATTGGCTCATAATGAACCGTTCCTCAAAGTTCCTCCCAAGCCACCCACTGCCGGTTTTTACCCCCCGGATATGAGCAAAGAAGAATTTGAAAAGTGGATTGCCGACCATCCAGAGGATAAAGATGCATTTTTGAGCCCCTATACCGTTATTCGACGGCAAAACGGCCAGCTGGTGGCTATTCCCTATCATGAAGCCTATCGTGATTTCATCATCCCTATAGCTGAAAAATTGCAATATGCTGCAACGCTTACAGATCATGCCGGGTTTAAAAAATATTTACAAACCAAAGCTCAAGCCCTATTAACCGACCGCTATTTTGAAACTGATGTGGCATGGATTGACATGAAAGATTCCCCTTACGATGTGGTAATTGGGCCATTTGAGGTGTACGAAGACGAGCTAAATAACATCAAAGCCAGTTATGAAGTCAGCGTGGAAATTGTGGACCGCGAAGAAAGCGCAAAATTGAATATTTATACCCAGCACCTGGCAGCGCTGGAAATGTATTTACCTTATGATGATGCTTATAAAAATAAAGATGCGCGCCTGACTTCGGCATTTGCTATTGTAAATGATATCTATCGCGGCGGCGACATTCGGGTAGGATATCAACCGGTGGCGGCCAATTTGCCCAATGATCCAGAAGTCCATGCCAAAAAGGGTTCCAAAAAGACCTTCTGGAAAAATGTACTGCAGGCCCGCTTAAACAAAATCATTTTCCCCATTGGGGAGCGCTTAATTGCCAAAGACCAATTGCAATATATGACAGGCCAGGGGTTTTTTGATTTTGTGTTGATGCACGAAATTTCCCATGGTCTGGGGCCCCGCTACGTTCATGGAACCCGCACACCGGTAAATGTGGCCCTGCGCGACCTCTATTCCTGGATTGAAGAAAACAAAGCCGACCTGGCAGGATTACACAGCCTGCGGTACTTCCGGGAAACAGGTGTCATTTCCGCTGAAATGAAGCGCCAGCATCTGGTGAGCTACCTGGGCAGTATTTTCCGCACCATTCGTTTTGGTACCGGGGAAGCTCACGGGAAAGCTGCCATTGTATCGTTAAATTTTCTTATGGAAAAAGGCGGCATTGAATATAACCCACAAACAGGCCGTTACCGAATTAATTTTAACAGAATTGACGATGCCATTACCCAGCTAACCCAGGAACTGTTGACCATTCAGGCCACCGGAAACTACCAGCGGGCAAAACAACTGGAAGATAAATATGCCGGAACCCCGGATTTCGTCAGGCACTCATTGAACCAGTTAAAAGACCTCCCTATCGACCTGATCCCCCGATATGTCATTCAATGGTAACCATGTGCTAAGCCCCGGAAGCAACTTCTACCGGGGCTTTTGCAATACCCCCCCCAGCCATGATTTGTTGCTGTATTGGCATTTTCCCTTCCAGCATTTAAATTGTAAGCTATTAAATTAATTAAAGAAAGGATATGTATGACCACATTAACGTTCTTAGGGGCAACCGGAACGGTAACCGGTTCCCGTTTTCTCCTGGAAATTGATGGCCATCGTTTTTTAATCGATTGTGGTTTATTTCAGGGAAGTAAAAAGAATCGTTTAAAAAATTGGGAAAGATTTCCGGTAAACCCTGCCAGTGTGCAAAAAGTATTGCTAACCCATGCGCATATTGACCACACTGGCTATTTACCGCGGTTTGTGAAACAGGGCTTTACAGGCGAAGTTGTTGCAACCCGTGGTACATACGATTTAAGCGAAATTCTGTTACCCGATAGCGCCCATTTACAGGAAGAAGATGCTCGGCATGCTAATGCCAAGGGATATAGCAAACATAAACCAGCAGAACCGCTTTACACCGTAGAAGATGCCTATCAGGCACTTTCTTTTTTTAAACCCGTGTACTATGGGGAACGGGTAATGTTGCGCCCTGATGTTCGAGCCAAATTTCGAGATGCAGGGCACATTCTGGGATCTGCCTATATTGATATTAAACGGGAAAATGGGAAAAATAGCCGTAAAATTGTTTTTAGTGGCGATCTGGGGCGCGCAGCCCAGCCAATTTTAAAAGAACCATACCAGCCGTTTAACGTCGATTACCTCATTCTGGAATCCACCTATGGGGATCGGCTCCATGATGACCACTTTCCCGCTAACGCCCTGCGAGAGGTTATTCTTCGCAGCATTGCTCGAGGTGGTGTGTTGCTCATTCCAGCCTTT
>Ga0256839_1003928_pt1 | contig 14918 bp, 14 predicted proteins | sample 354166metaG_FD_185968 | JGI IMG/M metagenome (GOLD analysis project Ga0256839, IMG submission 185968) | Hydrothermal vent microbial communities from Mid Atlantic Ridge, Atlantic Ocean - 354-166 | ecosystem: Environmental > Aquatic > Marine > Hydrothermal vents | place: Atlantic Ocean: Mid... | reverse complement strand
GCACTCCCCTACCAAATTGTCACCATCAGCTTAGGCGTCGCAACCACCACTGAAATGCACGCCATTGAGTCGTATGAAAAACTAATCAATCTAGCCGATACCGCCCTTTATAACGCAAAAAAACAAGGGCGTAACCGAGTACAAACGACTTAAAAAAGTCTCTTTAAAAATTTTCTCCCCCCCTATCCACTCAATACCATCAATAAACCCCATAAACCTTTATTTTTAAAGAAATTACGCCATTTAAAGGGTAGCGTCCCCTTTTAATCCCGTTTCCATTCTCGTAGGGGCAGATTCCATATCTGCCCTTTTATCATCCAATAGCAAATCATAGGCTTATACAGAATTCATGATCTGGGCGGATATAGAATCCGCCCCTACGATTTCAATAATACCGAGGATGTGATTAGACATGATGACAATTTTTTGCAATTTTAGAATCGTATTGCATAATTTATCGCCGTAGGGGCGAACCTATGTGTTCGCCCTGCTTATAACATCGCATGTCATCTGGGCAGACACGTAGGTCAGCCCCTACGGGACGGAAAACATCATCTTATTATTACAATCCGATAAGGGGGGATAAAATTTTGGATTAGGTTTTTCCCCGCTATCAATTTAAATCCTGCTGTAATGCTCAAGTATTTCTGTAGGTTTTTCTCAAACCAAACTGAATCAATAATTTCTTTTTTAAACACCTAAAAAGAAGACAACACACCACCCCCCTCTGAAAGCACTCGACGCTGAACTTAGCGAAGAGAGCCGTTATAACTTTTTGTTGTCTGAGCAAAGCGAGTTCAAAAAGTTAGGCTATCGAGCTTAGATCAACCAAGTGCGTCAGCGGGGTGCCTTTTTTGGTTACTTTTTTGGGCAAGCAAAAAGTAACAGGAAGCCGAATGATAAGTCATCAGAAGGACACTAAAATTAAACAGGCTTCTTTATCGCACGATCAACTCTGGGGTAAAATTTAAATTGAATATTTTCTCCCCCCCCTTCCTTACCAGAATCTACCAATAAACCTTTATTTTAAAAAAAATACACATTTAAAGGGTAGTGTCCCCTTTTATATTTATTCATTAGAAATTAAGCTTTTCAACTCTACGTATATCCCAACCGTTAAACACATAGCCATCATCAATTAAGCACCTGTCATCACGTGAAACAAAAGAGCTTACACCAATCATAATTCTTTTTGTCAATGTCTTACGAAGATCATCTGTTAGTGATTCCCACCAGACAGGAGATATGTAAATATTCTCTGATACAGTAAAAAAACCTTAATAGTGCATTAAATATATTACTGACATTCTGGCGAATTAAGGTTTCAATAAAACCAGTTATTATTAGAGAAGTTTTTAACCAGCTAAAAACGATATAGCCATTACCATCACTAGAAAATGAGTTAAATATTACATGCTCAGGAACAACTTTCAGATTAGACAAGTCTTGAATTTTTTTACCTTCAAAATCAACATCAGGAGCTACTATTGAAGAAACTGACACAGGACAAGGTGAATTTGATGAAATTATTACGTGGCACATGTCTAATACTGTATTACTTACCAAGCTATCGTCAAATAAAATCTTAAGATCATTTAATTCGTCGAATGCAGTATCAGTTCCCAAGCTAAAACAATTAGCTAAACTTTGAATAGCTAACTGGCTTATTATACTTTTTCCTTTATCCGCACTTTTAATAAAATCAAGAATTTCAGTATTCGGGCTTTTAGCGTACACTTCTTTGCAAATAGCCCTATAAGCCAACGCAAAAAACTGTTCATTTGTTTTAGTAAATCCCTCATCTTCAATACATGAAAATAGAGACTTATCATGATACGAACAGAAGCCCTTAAAAGTAGAAGCTTGATTAATACCTATTTTTTCTAGATAAATATCTCCCTTATTCTTAATTAGTGCGGGCATGCTGATTTTTAATCCTAACACGTGATTTGTGTCATCAGCTATTTCAACTAAAGTGCTACTTTTAGAAACCGTATGCGCATTAATGACTTTATTTGTACACTTATTTTTAAGAGCCTTAGGGACAGAGCAGTATCTATTTGATTTTATGGCTTTAGCTGCATTATGGGTTTCTCCAATACTAATTGGTTTTTGCTGATCTCTATTCAAATGGCATTTCTTATATTTTTTACCAGAACCACACCAACAATTTTTGTTTCTTCCTAACTTCATATTAAAGCCTGTTCCTTAAACCTCTAATCTTTATCTTTGATGCATACATGTTCCTGTCTTTGCATGCATTTCTAACGACCGAAATCCGCGACAATTTAAAAGGGGAATTTTTTGTATAAGTAAAAAAGTGACGCTCTAAACTGTTCTCTGTTTTTTTTGTTAGATTTTTTTTAATATGTGTTTTATGCTTAAACGCATAACTAAACCCACAACCATACAAGAACACCATTAAAGCAAAAAATAAAGTTAGTAATCCGAAACCTTGTGGAGATGCTTCAGGTGTTGGGTTTAAAAACATAAACAATGAAATTGCAAGCATTACTCCTGTTACTGCTGAACCAAAGAAATATATTGTTTTTGGCATTTCATAAAGCACCTCATTTACAAAATAATCAACATTTTTATTGTCAAAAATTCGCCCTAGAGTAGTAAAGAAACCAATTACAACTAGAATTGCTAAAAACGTAAGTCCAATTTCAGTCAAAGAGCCATCATTTATTTTTTGCTTCGAGAATGCCACTAGCTTTTCTTCGCTATTCAAAAAGTTTGAGGTAAACACAGCAACCATAAAAAAAACTGCAATCTGAGACAGGAATACAATAAACTCACTAACAATAAATTTTACCCAGCTCTGTTTATATTGCTCTATTTTTTCCACTCAACATCCCTTAAAACCTAATATGCCTACAACCCTGCCAATTTGACCGAATATTGATATTAACAGGATAATCGAGCACTCTCTTAAAAATCATTATTTATAACCTACTTTTAATAACGCTAAGGATTGTAGCAGACTCTTTACGTAAAAACGACACGCTTTAACTCACATCAAAAATTTTCTCCCCCCTATCGACCACCTAATTCTTGAATAAAAACCAAATCTAATTGATAACTGTTATCATTTGTATTAAAATAATCCCCATACGAAATATAACGGTTTAAATAAAGGTTTTTATTCGCCATGAAAATGCTATTCAAAACAACTGGGTTACTGCTTTTAATGACAGCATTAAGCTTTCCTGTCTATGCAGATATTGAAGAAGTAAACGTTTACTCGGCTCGTAAAGAGCAGCTCATTAAGCCGCTGTTAACGGACTTTACTCAGCTCACGGGCATCAAAGTAAACTTAATCACCAGTAAAGCCGATGCGCTTTTAAAGCGTTTAGAGTCTGAAGGCATGAACAGCCCTGCTGATATTTTAATTACCACCGATGCAGGGCGTTTATACCGTGCGAAAAAAGCGGGGGTTTTGCAACCTAGCCTAAATGACACCATGAAAAAATTGGTGCCAGAACACTTACGAGATGCCGATGGGTATTGGGTTGGCTTGACCACACGTTCTCGGATGATTGTGTATGCGAAAGACCGTGTCAAACCGTCTGAGTTAAGCACTTACGAAGACTTAGCCTCGCCTAAGTGGAAAAAACGGATTTGTGTGCGCTCTTCTAATAATATTTACAACCAATCACTGGTCGCTTCGATGATTGCGCACCGAGGTGAAAAAGCCACTGAAACGTGGGTCAATGGATTGGTAAACAATATGGCGCGTAAACCCAAAGGCGGAGATCGTGATCAAATTAAAGCGGTGGCGGCGGGTCAATGTGATATTGCGTTGGTAAACACCTACTATTTAGGTCAAATGCTCAACAGTAACGATCCTAAGCAGGTAGAAGCGGCACAACAAGTGGCGGTGTTTTGGCCAAACCAATCGGATCGTGGCGCACACATTAATGTCAGTGGTATTGCGGTAACGAAAGCGGCTAAAAATAGAGAAAATGCGATTAAACTGATTGAGTATTTACTATCGAAAGATGCACAGACATGGTATGCCAAAACCAATAACGAATACCCTGTGATCGCCGATGCGCCTTGGAGTGATACGCTTAAAAACTGGGGGGATTTTCACAGTGATGGCTTAAACCTAACCGAGCTTGGCAACTTAAACACGCAAGCGATTCGTATTATGGATCGTGCGGGGTGGCGATAAACATCGTGATAAAAAGCCCGATAAAAGGTAAACCAAGCAAACCGTGATTCATCTGCTCAAACAACGGATTAATCGCTGGTCCATCCTAACCACGGTGATTGCACTCTTACTGACCATCCCCCTCTGGGTGCTGGTCAGTTTTGTGTTTGAGCCAACCAATGATAACTGGGCACACCTCAGTAATACACTGCTGCCCGAATACATCATCAATTCACTTTGGTTGATGCTGGGGGTTACCATTGGTACGCTCTTATTGGGTATTCCCTGCGCATGGGTGATCAGTCAATACCAGTTTTTTGGTAAATCGGTTCTGCACTGGGCGTTGTTGCTTCCCATGGCGATGCCCGCTTATATTATTGCTTACACCTACACCGGATTATTGGAGTTTGAAGGCCCCGTTCAAACGGCATTAAGAACGATCTTTGAAACCCAAACGGTTAACCTTTGGTTTCCTGAAATTCGCTCTTTGGGTGGTGCGATTTTGATGTTCTCTTTAGTTTTATACCCTTACGTTTACCTCTTGGCTCGTACCTCGTTTGCCAATCAAAGCCAAAGCGTGATGCACGCTAGCCGAACCTTGGGTGCTGGGCCTTACAAAACCTTTTTTAAAGTCGCCCTGCCCATCGCTCGCCCCGCCATTATTGCGGGGCTTACCCTAGCCTTAATGGAAACCTTAGCCGATTTTGGTACGGTACAACACTTTGGCGTAGCCACGTTTACCACCGGCATTTATCGAACGTGGACAGGCTTTGGCGACACCACCACTGCCGCACAACTCTCCATTTTACTGTTGGTGTTTGTGATCGTTTTAATGGCGATTGAATTTTGGTCACGTAAGCAAGCACGATATTTTACTGGTCATAATCAACCCTTAAACCACGCATTGCCCACGTTAACAGGTCGTAAAAGTGCGCTGGCATTTATGATTTGCTTAGTGCCCATTTTATTTGGTTTTATCTTACCCGCACTGCAACTCCTAAATTGGTCAATCACGGTCGCCGATACCCAGTTAAATGCCGAGTTTTTCACGTTGGTTTGGAACAGTTTTAGCCTAGCCTTCATTACGGCACTCATCACCATCTCCATTGCGCTGTTACTGCTGTATGTAAAACGCATTCAACACAACCCGCTCATTGATAACACGGTACGTATTGCGGGACTGGGCTATGCCATTCCCGGTACGATTATTGCCGTTGCCGTCATCATTCCCTTTGCTTGGTTTGATAATACCTTGGACGGTTGGGCGCGTGAGCACCTTGGTATCTCAACAGGGTTATTGTTATCTGGTACGCTGTTTGCCTTGGTGTTTGCCTACTGCTTCCGATTTTTGTCGGTCGCGTTACAAAGTATTGGTTCAGGCTTGGCGCAAATCAAGCCCAGCATGGATGAGTCGGCAAAAACCCTGGGTGCGAATAACTGGGTCATCTTAAAACGAATTCACATTCCCTTGCTCAGTAGCAGCTTAATCACCGCCTTTATTTTGGTCTTTGTGGAGGTGTTAAAAGAGCTGCCGACCACCTTAATTTTAAGACCGTTCAACTTTAACACCCTATCGGTTCGAACCTACGAAATGGCCGCCGATGAACGCCTTGCGGATGCTGGATTACCCGCCCTGTTAATTGTAATCACCGGGCTGATTCCAGTGATTATTTTAAGTAAAATGATTGGAAAACGTCATGCGTGAACTGCACATTCATCAAATCAATAGCCAGCACCAAAATACGCTGATTTTAGACAATATCACTCTGCACTTAAATGCAGGCGAAATTGGCTGTTTATTAGGCCCCAGTGGTTGCGGAAAAACGACGCTACTGCGTACCATTGCCGGCTTGCAACCGATTAGCCAAGGAGAGATCCTTCTCGGTGAGCAATTGGTCTCTTCGACCAATACGCACTTAGCAACGGAATCTCGTAAAGTGGGCATGGTGTTTCAAGATTACGCGCTGTTTCCACACCTTAATGTGGAAGATAACATTCGTTTTGGCATTACCAATTTTAGCAAAACACAGCAACAAGAACGCATTACAACCTTATTAGAGCTGGTGGATTTAAGCGGCAAAGAGAAGCGTTATCCCCATGAGCTTTCAGGCGGTCAACAACAACGGGTGGCACTGGCGCGCGCACTGGCGGGCAAACCTCAAATACTGCTGATGGATGAACCCTTTTCTGGGTTGGATGTAGAACTGCGCGAAAACCTCGCCAGACAGGTACGCTGTATTTTAAAAACCGAAGGCATTACCGCGCTGATGGTGACTCACAATCAAAACGAAGCCTTTGCCATTGCCGACTCCGTGGGGGTAATGAATGCTGGAAAATTATTACAATGGGACACCTCCTATAATTTATACCATGAACCCAACCACCCGTTTGTCGCGGATTTTATTGGGCAAGGGGTATTAATTAAAGGAACGGTCTCCAGTTGCTGTCAGGTAGAGACGGAACTAGGACGTTTAAAAACCAATGTATGCGATGATTTTTCACCCAATCAAGCGGTATCGGTATTGGTGAGACCCGATGATATTATTCACAATGATGACAGCACATGGCAACTGGAAGTGGTTAACCGCGTGTTTAGAGGATCGCACTTTCTGTTTACCTTAAAACTTGGCAATGGCGAGAAAGTGCTGTGCATGAGCCAATCCCATCACGATCATGCGATTGGTTCAAAAATTGGGGTGACGCTAGAGATGGATCATGCGGTGGTGTTTCCTTTGCAAGAAAACACTCCCCAAGAATCAAAAGAGTAGAACAACGTTAAGCGCGTAAGCTCGCAATCGTTTTATATGCCCAACCATTTGCCGCCATATAGACGCTGGAAATAACCATCATATCAATCTGCTCACGCCCTGGAATACTCAAACGGGTATTGCCTTGCTCTAACGAACGAATCACCCAAATCGCGCTCCCCATATCACCCGATTGATCGACTAATGCAGATTTAACCTCTTCTGGCAGTGGCAGTTGCTCCACCACATCTGACATAGGGATTTTAAGGAACGAGTTTAAGGTTGAAAATAGCCCTGCCATAAAGTAGGTATCTTTCGCTTCGGGATGACCTAGCTTCTCCGCCATGCCTTCTAAGAACTTGGCTCGTACCAATGCAACGACTAAAAGTTCATCTGGCACATCCTCCATCGAGGACATCATCATCATATTGACCCAAAACTTAAGGCGCTTTAAGCCCATGTAGTTAACGGCTTCTTTTAAGGTCTCAACCCGTTTAGGAATGCCATTCTTAGGGTGATTAATTGCACCCAACAACTTATACGTCATCCCAACATCGACACCAATGGTCTCGGCAAGTTGGTCAAAACTAATATCAGGATCATTCACCTCGGCCAATAACTTTAATACCGCTAATTTATTATTGGACAGCTCTTTTTTGGAAGAGAAGACGGGGTTAACAAAGAAAAACCCTTGATAATAATCGGCACCCGAGGCTTGATATTGATCAAACTGCGCTTCGGTTTCAACCCCTGTAATGACCACGGTTTTTTGTTGCGATTTTAACTGAGTGACTTCTTGAGCAATCTCTTCAAGCGAAAAGTCTTTAGTATTCAGCTTAACCACATTGGCAATGCTTAATAGTTTTGTACACGCCTCGCTGGGCTTAAAGTCTGCTATCGCAATGGAGACATTTGACTTTTTAAGCGCTTTTAACGTGGTTAATGCTTCCACATCCGTTAATACATCCGCATCCACTTCCACGGTTAATGTGCTTAAACACTCAACCTTTGGTAATAAGTCTAATCTTAATAGTGAGTGGGGGGCACGATAAAAAATGGGTTTTCCAGCGGTTATGTTTTCAACCCCAACCTCGGCTTGCAAATCCTCATAAAACCCTTTTGCCAACGCCTCCCATTCGGACGTTTCAACGCCCTCATCCGTTAAAGACTCCATCGTCAGTTGATAAGCATATAACTCTTTTTTCGCATCAAGAATCGGTTGTTTATTTAAGAAAACATGGTTTTGCATGAATCATCCTATATGGTTACATAAAGCTGCACGTACGTCTTTTTAAGGGTTGTACTTTAGACGAAACCTTTACAAGAAAGGGCTCTCAGCGTACGTATTTAATAAAATCAAAGCATAATATAGCTCAAACGACGTAGATTAAAATACTTTTTTTCTATAAAAATAACTTAAAAGTCATAAATATAAATGATTTCTACTCTTTTCATAAAAGTGATACTTGAGGAAAGCACGCTCTATTTATCGAGTTCCTACCCTTTTTGGGAAATACCAGAAAGATACTCACTCGCCATTTTAAGTGCTTCATCAGCACTCATACCTTGGTGCATAAAGTCGTAAGCAATTTGTTGTTGCTCCGTTAAAAACCGAGCTTCAAAATCCGATATTAAAGTTTTCCATGAGGATTTATCCGCAGGCTGATCAGGCGTATGTGCTAACAGTTTTGCTAACATGCCCAGTGCAATCGTGGTGTCACTCATGTGATCGTAATAATCCGAAAAACGGCTTAACACCTGCTTAAGTGCGTCCACATCCACTTGCTTTCCTTGCGCCGAATCAATGGTATCTTGAATGTCTTGCAACAATACATGCCCCCAGTTTCGACTGGATTTCAGCTGTGATACCGCTAAATTGAGTGCCATGCTGGCTTCTTGAAAATCTGCTTGATCGGTCGATAGAGAGGAATTGTCTTCAATAAAATCAAATTCGGATAGTTTGGAGTCAGCCATAGAGACTAAGGCCGTTTTTTCATCGGTCATCACAATTCGGTGGTGTGATAACAGCTGCGCACTGGTGACTTGAACGATATGGCAACCGCATAAAAAACGTTCACCCTCTGCCCGTTGATGCACCACTTCAACACTCTCTAGACAGTACACCTCATCGGTTTCGGTATTTTTGATTCTCAGGCTAATCTGCTGTTCAGGCAAAAAATAGTCCGCCTCTTCCACCCAAAAACTCAGCCCAGTTAAATTGACATCAAAACCGTCAAACGGGGCTGAAAAATCTTCATCTTCATTGCCTGTCACCAGAAAGGGGCGTAAAAAACGTGACGATTGTCGTTGCTCTAAATCCATTTGAATCATTTTTCTCCCCCCCCTATTTCTTTACTTATGGCACTTTAAACCCTAATGCCAAACACTCCGATTCAGGCAACCAGCCCAAACAGCTTCGAACCTTTAAAGATTGATAGTTACGCACCATGGGCATCACGGTTAAAATGCCCCATACAATTTGATACCAGTGCCAACCAATGGCGGAGGGTTGTGTTGCCCACCAGAGATTATTGACCCCAAAGTGTTTTGTTTTAAACACTAAGTGGAGCGCCAAGCGCCAATACTTAAGTCCATAGGCTAAGCGAGTTGAAAACATGCTTTACTCCTCACCTTTTTTGACGGTATTTTTGGCTTCTTCTGGTGGGTTCATTTCGGTGTATTTCGCCATAAAGCCTTCCAGCATCTTTTGATCGACCATCCCTGTTCGAGCGGCAACCACTTGCCCATCAGGGGCAACCATATAGGTGGCAGGCAAACCGTATACCCGACCAAATGGACTGGTGATGCCATCCATTTTCCCTTCAAATCGTACAATCGGGAAATTAATCATCTGCTCTTCGGCAAAGGCCTTCACCTTACTAATAGCAATATCTTCATAGTTCACACCAATGACAATCGCATCTTTATCTTTATGTGCTTCATGAAACATAATAAGATCTGGGATTTCAACCAAACACGGCGGACACCATGTCGCCCATAAATTGACGATTACCCACTTACCTTTATAGTCCGATAACATGGATTCATTGCCATCTAAATCAATAAACTTAATATCCTCTTTGAGTTGGGCACTGTACGCCGTCGCACTCCAAGCCGATAAAGCCATGAGAACGGTAAAAATAAAAACACTATAAAATGGAGTTTTCATACAAAATCATTTCCTAATTATTTTTTTGGGTGGGGTTTGGGGTTTGGGGTTAACATTTATTCAAAAAACTTTTCACAAAGGGAAGAGTTAAGCGCCTTTTTTCAACCAGTGTCGCTTGTTCTAATAACTTTAAAACAGCCAACAACTCTTGTAAATCGGTTGAAAACTTCTTAATCAAGTAATTTCCAACATCGTTTGGTAGTTCAAAGCCCAACCGCTGACTGTGGCGTTGCAGTGCAACAATCACTTCCTCTTTTTCGGCCAATGCCTGAATTTCAATCGGCAGCACCATCATTAAGGCTTTGGCTAAATCGGTGGTCGCAATATCCCAATCGTTAATAGGCTGTTGCCCAGCTAAAATCAACGTATGCCCTTGCACACTGGATTTGGTGATCAAATTTGCTAGCGATTGCTCCCACTTAGCTTGTCCGATAATATGCGTCATATCATCTAAACAGACTAAAGGCATCTGCTCTAACCCCGTTAAGACATCCGGAATTAACGGCAACGAGTGATCTTCAAAAGGCAGATAAACACTGGCTTTTCCCTGCTCGGTGACAAACCGACAAGAGGCTTGTAATAAGTGTGTTTTTCCAACGCCACTGTCACCGTGTAAATAAAAGGCGCTGCCATTGGACTGCATTAACGCACTTTGCAGCCCATTAAACGCCAATGCCAGCGACTCTTTTTCTGTTACAAAGGTCTCAAAACAAGCATCATCCCGCAAGCCAATTTTTAATGGCATCTGTACAAACATGATTAGTTCCCTTTGCTCTGTTGTAAGAAAAACTCAGAACGCACGCTTATAATAATACGTTTATGTTCTGAATCTGCGACAGCCAAACTTGATTGTGGCCACGCTTGAATCCAGCTCAGAACACTCTGATAGTTCATTTGAGGGGTTATTCTATACTGAACCTGACCCGCCTGCATGGAAACCAGTTCAACAGAGCGTATTTGATCAGGTTTTGAAGCGAATAAATCATCAAACATGGTTATTTGTGAAACACTTTCTATACCATTAATGGTTAAGTCAATCGCATCTACCGCCATCACCTTCTCTATCGGATCAGGCTGATACTGTTGAACATAATACGCCATCACGTGATCAAACATCTGCTCGCTAAGTATGGCGATTGTTCCTCTATTCTGCGTACCAGAAAGAATTTTCGCTCCCGAATTATCATACAACATCCACGTTAAACGATTATTCTCCCCCCCCTTCATCACCACTTTAAAACTCAATAGATAGGGTAGATCCAATCGTGCTAATTTCTCTTGAATAACAGAAACCCTCTGTGCTGACTCAACGGGTAATATCCACGCACTCTTTGTACCTTCTGAGGAGGTCGGTAACGTAATGGGCAACCTGACTCGATTTGGGTAGTGGCGAAACTCGGCATCAACGCGATAATGTAACGAGGCATTATCAAGTTTAATCAGCGTATCACCTTGCACCAAGGTTCCCATTACCAAGGTATTGGGTCGTGCCGATAGCGGCCAGATCGGCACAAAACGATGACGAAACTCTTGGCGTAGTTTATCCTCTAAAAAGGTATAAACAATGTTTTCACCGACTATAACGCCCTCTTCCAGTCGGGGCGTAATATCATAAGTTTTCAACCAAGCCTTTGGGTTTTTAAGGTAAATTTGCGCCACACGACTGGTTAAAAATGCTTTTTTTCCCGTTAATCGAACCAACAGTGTCGCCATCGCCTCTTGTAAGGTGCCCTCAATGGTTTGCACCCCATTATGGTAAGGCAGAGTGACCGTAAACAGTCGCTGTTCTTGATTCTGTTCAGTCACCACGGGTGCGCTCACGCAAACACTCGAAACCGTGTTCAGCAGTAAAAATAGTACTAATAAGCGAAAACTTCTCATATATCATTCTCAAAATTTCGTTACAATATCATAATGTTTTTTAATCGCCTCAGTACAACCTTTTTTGGTGGCGTCAGCTTACTTCAAGCCTTTGCCTTTATGCTCAGGTCGCTTGAGTATACACAGGCTAAAATCCGCTTAACTGCATAACATTTAGAATAGAGACTATGACTACAAATACACAATCCATTAATTACAAAGATTCTGGCGTAGATATTGATGCTGGAAATGCACTGGTTGAAGCCATTAAACCCATTGCAAAAGCGACCACTCGCCCAGAAGTTCCAGCTTCGTTAGGTGGATTTGGTGCATTATTTGAGCTAGACATGGCAAAATATAAAAATCCAATTCTTGTTTCAGGAACTGACGGGGTTGGCACTAAGCTTCGCCTAGCGATTGACAGTGGAAAACACGATCAAGTCGGGATTGATTTGGTTGCGATGTGTGTCAATGATCTAATTGTACAAGGGGCAGAACCCCTCTTCTTTTTAGATTACTATGCAACAGGAAAACTTGAAATTGAGATTGCGACCGATGTGGTAAAAGGCATCGGCGAAGGTTGCTTGCAGTCTGGTTGCGCGCTGATTGGCGGTGAAACCGCTGAAATGCCGGGCATGTATCACAATGGTGATTACGATTTAGCCGGCTTCTGTGTTGGAATCGTTGAAAAAGCCGATTTAATTGATGGCACCAAAGTGAAAGCGGGCGATGTAATGCTAGGATTAGCCTCTACGGGACCACACTCAAATGGTTACTCTCTCATTCGCAAAATTCTCGAAGTCAGTAACGCCGATCTGCAAACAGACATTAATGGTCAACCACTGATTGATGCCTTAATGGAGCCAACCCGAATCTATGTTAAGTCACTCTTAAAACTGATGAAATCGGTTGATATTCATGCGGTTTCACACATTACCGGTGGTGGACTACTTGAAAACCTACCGCGCGTGATGCCAAACCATACCATGGCCAACGTTAACACCAATAGCTGGCAACGTCCGGCTGTGTTTGATTGGATTCAAGAAGCTGGGAATGTCGAATACGAAGAGATGCACCGTACCTTAAACTGCGGCATTGGTTTAGTCATTGTGGTCGATCAAGCCGAGCAACAAAAAGCCATTGACTTACTGACCGCTTCAGGTGAAACCGTTTCGGTGATTGGTCAAATTGAAACCTCTGATACCGAAGCGCCGAGCGTTAAGCTGGTACAACTTTAAATCACGCTCAAATTAATAATACCGCTCATCAAAATGCGCGGTATTATTTTCTCCTCCCCCTATTTAACACTTCTTGTACGCCTTAAAAAAATATGAAACAACCTATTCGTATCGCCGTTTTAATTTCAGGCAGTGGCTCAAACCTTCAAGCCATTATTGAACACCAAAAACAACACGCTCATGAATATGAAATTGCGCTCGTACTCTCAAATAAAGCCGATGCTTATGGTCTAGTTCGCGCTCAAAAAGCCAAACTTCCAACCCAAATCATTGAACACAAAAAATTTGAAAATCGCGAACGTTTTGACCAAGCGTTACAAGTAGCGATTGATTCTCAACAGATTGATCTGATTGTTTTAGCGGGCTTTATGCGGATTTTAACCCCCGCTTTTACACAGCACTTTTTAGGAAAAATGGTGAATATTCACCCCTCGCTGTTGCCTAAATATACCGGACTCAACACCCATCAACGCGCACTGGAAGCAGGTGATACCGAACACGGGTTAAGTATTCATTTTGTCACCCCTGAACTGGACAGCGGTCCGGTTATTTTACAAGCAAAAGTACCGGTCTCTCCAGAAGATACTGAACAGACTCTAAAAGAGAAAGTACACCAACAAGAGCACCGCGCCTACCCTCTCGTTATTGAGTGGTTTGCACAAGGTAAACTTGCCCTTAAAGAGAACCAAGCGTGGTTTGAGCAGAGTATTTTAAGTAAACCTCAACAGTTAAACGTGCTGAATGACCGCTCTATTTAATATAATCGAAGACATCTACATCTATTTTTTTGATAATAAAGGGTTCTTATGTCTTATTTACGATTAAAAATAGTACATTCGATTGGGTTAAGCCTACTGATAGCACTCTACACTGCAAGCAGCTTCTCAGCCACCTTGCCCAACTTTAAAAGTAGCTACTACGTGAATGCATTTGGTGTCGAGCTTGGCAAAGCCACGCACCAATTTCAGTGCCAGCAAACGGACTGTACCTTAGTTAGCCGTGCAAAACCCTCTGGGTTTGCGGCGATGTTTTTCAGCGACTCCTCCATTGAAACCATCCAATTGAAACAGAGTAAAGACGCGCTGACTTGGCTCAGTTACCATAAGTTAGGCATCAGTAAAAAGGATGGCAAAACCACAAAAAAACACACCACCATGAAACGTGATGAGAGCAATAATCAGGTCATTTTTATTGAAAAAAATCGTACTTGGCCAATACAAACCAATACGTTTGACATTATGTCCATCTCCTATGCCATTCAATACTTTAAGTTAAACCAGCACTCCCTTAAAGCGCTTGAACTCCACATTCAGGACAGTAACTTTCAAGAAAAACTTATTTTTAAAACCATCGATCAACCTGAAAAGTTGGAATTTAAATTCTCCAATCGCTCCTTTAACGCTTTAAAATACGTCTTTGAGAGTCAAAAATCGCGCATTGAGCTATGGTTATTGCCCGACCACAGCTACTTTCCAGGTAAAATACGCCTCATAAACAAAAAAGAAGACAAAACCATTACGCTTACCCTTTCGGAGCTCCCCAAAATACTATGAAACTCAGTGATACAGACATCATCAAGCACCTAAAGGTTGGAAAAATCACCATCACCCCGCAACCTGATGCCAGTAAAATTAAAGGCATTAGTGTCGATTTGCGACTCGACAATCGCTTTCGTGTATTTAATGACCATACCGCGCCCTACATTGACCTAAGCGGGCCAAAAGATGAAGTGCAAAAAATTATGG
>Ga0256839_1003927_pt1 | contig 14934 bp, 17 predicted proteins | sample 354166metaG_FD_185968 | JGI IMG/M metagenome (GOLD analysis project Ga0256839, IMG submission 185968) | Hydrothermal vent microbial communities from Mid Atlantic Ridge, Atlantic Ocean - 354-166 | ecosystem: Environmental > Aquatic > Marine > Hydrothermal vents | place: Atlantic Ocean: Mid... | reverse complement strand
CCCCCCCGACAACCAATCGCTTTCCGAACGATATGCCGATGGTCAGCGCGGGGATGAGAAACGCATAGCTTGCGAACAGCAAGGGAATCACCGCTTCGCGCAGCCCGAGCGAAGCGGGGACAGCGAAAACGAATATGCCGAAGCGCACCCATCGAGGGGTGTTCCGGGAAAACAACGTGCTAACGGCATGCGGGTAGGTGAGCCGAGACACCATGAGCAACCCGAGCAGGAGAGCCAGCACAGGTAAGACAACGGCAACGATGTGCTCCACGTGGGCGACTTCTAGCTCGAACAGCTCAATCAGCTTCCCCAAGAAGCTTGTAGGCGTGCGAATCTGGTGTCGTACAAGAGCAACCCCCGCGATCACACCCGCTGCCGCAGGAGATGGGAGGCCGCGAAAGATACGGTGGCTCTCCTCGTCCGGTCGATTCTGTGTGTTAAACCTGGCTAGCCGAATCGCAACGCAACTGATGTAAAACACCGCTATGGACCAGAGGATCGGCACGGGCACCGCATCCGGCTCCGACAGCTTCAGCAACAGAAACCCGGGCGCCACACCGAAGGAAATCGCGTCACACAGTGAATCCAGCTCGCCCCCAAAGCTCGACGCCGACCGGGTCAGCCGGGCCAGACGGCCGTCCAGGCCGTCGAACAGCATTGCAGCGATGATGAACCAGCCGGCAAGCCAGAGCCACTGGATCGCTTCCGCATCGTAGGTATCCATGCCGCGCGGCACACGTGCCGCCAGGGTCACTGCGGCAAACCCACAGATCCCGTTCAGGAGCGTGCACGCAAGCGGAACCAGCGCACGTTTACTGAGCATCGTCGAACTCTTCTTGACCGTTGCTGGAGTCTGAGGGAGACTCGTGAGAGAATCCTGCACCGCCGGACACGGCCCGAGCTCCATAACGTACCAGGACCGACTCTCCAGCGTACACGCGCTGGCCGGGCCGAACAAGTATCTCCAGATCAGGGTCGCGTGCCACGTACAGTTCCGTCCGTGATCCGAATTTTATCAGCCCCAGGACGTCCCCGCGGTCGAACTCGCGACCTGGCCCAGCGTAACACACGATTCGACGCGCCACCGCTCCGGCCACCTGCCGCACCACGAAGTACCTCCCAGGCAAGTCGTCATTACGGAACAGGATCGTGGTCGATTCGTTCCGTACCCCGGCGTCGGGATGGCGAGCGTCCAGGAACCGGCCGCGGCGGTACCGCGCATCGATCACAACGCCACGTTCAGGACATCGGTTCACATGGACGTCAAAGATCGAGAGGAAAATGCCGATCCGCACGGCCGGTCCACCCACCATCGGCATATGCTCCACGTCCGTCACGTCCGTGACACGTCCGTCCGCCGGTGCCACCATGAGCCCCGGCCCAGAAGGAATAGGACGACGCGGGTTCCGGAAAAACAGGACCACAGCGACCACCAAGGCCGACGGCACCAAGGCTAGCCAGGGGGAAAGCAACGCAGCCCCAAAGGCCAAGCCGAGAAGGGGAAGCCCGAAAAGACAGATTTCCGCCCATCCGTCCCGCGCTATCCAGAACCGGTCCCTCCACCCATGAGGATCAGCCTCCGGCGGGAACCGATACCCGCACACGTTCCGCACGAACTTCAGGTCACGCGAGTCCACCACATCGTGAGGGCAATTCGGGCACTCCCCCTGCCGCAGGTGCTCCATCCGCCGCACGTACGACGGTCGGAACGCCCGTAGCATCCACCGGCGCAGTCGTGCCCACCCACGCTCCAGACTCCACCCCAACCCGCCGCCGGGCTGTGTACCTTCGAGAGGCTCTCCCCAGGGCTGCCTCAGCTCATCCCGACTCTCAACCGCCGCTTTGTCCAGGAATTCCGTGGCCATCTCTTTTCGAGCACCGAACTTTTCGGGCCATTTCGCCATTTTAGTCGAGCCATCCGACGGGAGGCACGGCCCGCTATGCCCTTATGGCCCCCCCAGCAGCGGTGAGCGCCGTACGGAATCCAAGAGGGAGCTCCGCGTTCGGACCGGCGGCGACATCCCGGCAGACGTCTGCGTTGCAGCCACTCGCTGGTTGCCCCCATAGATGGTGGCCTAAGCAGGCAACATGCCCCCACCCCTCAGCGGAGGCCACAGTGGGCTCTTGTCTCGCAGAACCGAAAGAGTTGCGCTGCCCGGCACAACTGATGTGGCCACACCGCGGTCGCTGCGGATGCCCCAAGCACCAACCCACCCATAGCCGATGCTGGGTACGAAAGGCAGCGGCGGATTTGGGTGGCCGGAAAACCCGGTTAGATGAGGCCCCGTCGGACATTGAGTGAAGTCACGAGCGGCAGTGAGCAGGGCGAATCGCTACCGACGCGCACGGAGTCGGTCTGGGCGTCCGTCGGCTTCTGGCTAACTGTGTTCGCTGCCACCGCACTGCTCGGCAGCGTCGTGCTCGCGCCCCGTCTCGAGCGGGTCCAGAAGCTCTTGGACGAGCTCCGGGACCTCACCGCAGCCTGCGTCCACTTGGATCGCAAGAACGAGCGGCTGGCCCGGTTTCTCCGTGCCCTTGAGCATGATCCGACTCTCGTGGAGCAGCTCGCCGACTGGGAGCTCAAGGGTCGGCCGCCCGAGCAAATGCCCGCTCTATTCACAGCCCCCCCTCCTACCGCCGCCCACGCGCCTTCAAGAACATCAGGTTGGTGGCGGCAAATCATCCATCTCCTTGCCACTGACCCCTTGGTCGAACGGGCGGCCTACCTCACCGTGGCCGGCCTCTACCTCATCGCGCTCACCTTTTTCCGTGGCCCCACGGCCCCTTCAAAAACCGTAGATGCGGCAGGAGGTGCCCAAGACCAACGAGTGCACCCGGCCACAGCCAACCCCGTCGCCGAAATCGATCCCAATTCGGCATCGGACGACGAGTGGCTGTTTTGCGATTAGCCTGTGCGTATGAACGGGCTCAGACACGGCGCATCCTGACCATCCGTCGCACTCGGCTGCTTCCCCTCAATGGGGTTGACACAACGGCCCCCCCAAACCACCGAAGGGTTCCTTGTCCGTCTCACAGAGCTGCTACGCGCAGGGGCACTTCGTCGGTCGGCACCACCCCGCGGGCACACTGGCGCAACCTGTCGGGTAAGCTATTACCGATGCTGCCAGGTCGGGAAACCGGGTGCACGAAAGGACGACCATGCCACGTTGGTTGACTGAGGACCCATCTACGTTTGTATGGATGTGCGCCATCGCTGCCGCGCTCTGCTTCGCCATCTTCCTCACCCGGCGGGCGCGGGGGCCACTCATCGTGGGGTTCGTCGCTGCTGGACTGGCCCTGGGGGCAGTGCTCATCGACTACCTTGTTATCACGGATCGCGAAGCGATCGAGCTCACTCTGGGAAAGCTCGAGGCAGCGTTCGAAGAGGAGGACGTCGACGCTGTGCTGGCACTCCTGGCCGACAGTTTCCGCGTCAACGGACTCGACCGTGCCGCCACGGAACGGGTGCTCCGAGAGCTCGTGCGCGTCACCGAAATCCGCCGGCTCCGAATCCTGGTGCGCCAATTGGACATCGCTGCCGATCACCGAACGGCCACCGTCAGGATCGAAGCGATCGCGGACGGGACGTACAGTGGGAACGAATTCAGCCTTTACCGCACAAGCTGGCTGCTCACCTTCGTCAAGCAGCAAGGGAACCGGTGGCTGCTACTCCGGGCCAACGCAACCGGCAACACGCGAATTCCGCGCTTCCGTCGCTAAGAGGGTGCAAGCTGAACTCAGTGGCAGCACGGGGAACCTTGCCGAGGAACGCGACTGGTCCAACCGTTCAGCAGGGACGCCTTCGCTTATGATCCAACGGTGGTCAAGCAGATGCATCACTGAGACAAGCTCGGCTGGCGAGGTTAGCACCGATGCGAAGAGTACGGATCTTGCTGGTGACGCTCACGCTGGTCGGCGTATTCCAGCCCCTATGCAATGGGGCCACGAACGTCGTCATCATCCTGGCAGATGACCTTGGCTACGGCGACCTCGGCTGCTATGGGAACGAAGTCATCCAGTCGCCGAACATCGATCGGCTTGCCAGCCAGGGAATCCGGTTCACCTCCGCCTATGCAGGTTCGCCGGTCTGCTCGCCATCGCGGGCCGCGTTGCTCACAGGACGGTGTGCTCAGCGGGTCGGTATCCACAATTGGATTGGGTACGGATCGCCGATGCACCTGCGGAAGAGCGAAATTACGATCGCCAAATTGTTGAAGAACGCCGGCTACGCTACCTGCCATGTCGGTAAATGGCACCTCAACGGCTCCCTCACAGACGAAACTCAACCCAACCCTGGCGAACATGGCTTCGACTACTGGTTCGCCACCCAAAACAACGCCCTGCCAAGCCACCGCAACCCGGACAATTTCGTCCGCAACGGGCGACCTGTGGGGCCGATTCAGGGTTACGCGGGACTTATCGTCGCACGGGAAGCAATCCACTGGCTAAAGAACGTTCGGAACAAAGAAAAACCCTTCTTCCTGTACGTTTGCTTCCACGAACCGCACGAGCCAATCGCTACAGCCCCTCGCTTCGAGCAGTTCTACCGCATGTTACCCGAGCCGCGTCGCCGCGAGCACCACGGCAACATCTCTCAGCTCGACTACGCCGTTGGTATGCTGCTCAACGCCTTGCGTGAATTGGACCTCGAGGAGAACACTCTTGTCTACTTTACGAGCGACAACGGACCGGCTATCACTCGGGCGCATCCCTATGGTTCAGCAGGCCCATTGCGCGCGAAAAAGGCCCACCTCTACGAAGGGGGTATCCGCGTGCCCGGTATCCTGCGCTGGCCGGGGCATGCGAAACCCGGCACCGTATGCGACGTGCCCATCGGGGTCGTGGACCTGCTGCCGACGATTTGCGAACTGGTCGGGATTGAGCCGCCGAGTGACCGGGTGATCGATGGCACGAGCCTCCTTCCCGTCCTGTCCGGTAAACCGATCCATCGCAAGCGGCCGCTGTACTGGCAACTGAACCCGGCGCGTAGTTCTCCAAAGGTCGCCATGCGGGACGGGGACTGGAAGATCCTGGCGGGCATCGACGCGGAACCCATGCCTCTGGCCGCAGACATTCGCCCCCAGGACCAATACGCGATCAAGCACGCGGACCTGAAGGGGTTCGAACTGTATAACCTGCGGCAGGATATCGGCGAAACCACCGATGTCAAGGAACAGCATCCCGAAGTCTTCCAGCGACTAAAGCAGAAGCTCGAAGCGATCTACCGCGAAATCCAGCAGGAAACCCCCACCTGGCCCGCATGGAAATGGCCCCGCTACGAGGGGAGGCGCATCCGACAAGGACGGTGAGCGACAAAGCCGCTATTCTGATGTCTGTCGGCAACTAGGGTAGCGCCATTGCTGCGTCGGCAGAGTACTTCGGACGAAAAGCTCGCCCATCGGTCGGGTAAAACCGCTTGTGGAACGCCTGCCATCCACCCCCCGAGGTGCCCGGCTCGAGCCAGCGCCTCTGAAGCTTCCGCCGACAAGCGACCCCTTCCCCACATACGGACCTCGGACGCCTCCGATTCGCCCAGGTAGGGAACCCGTACAGCCGCGAAATCAATTGCAGCTCGTTGTACGGAAAGACAACACTGTTGTCACCCGTTCCGACAGTCCGGGGTAACCGCCGCTAGCAAACCCACGATCCCAGGTGAGGGCGAATAAACCGCTCGAACCCACAATTCGGGCTGTAAAACGCATTTCCCAACCGCCCGGCTCCATACAAGCATCATCTGGCACACCGCTTGCACATTACCCCTCCCACCGTTCCCCTCAGAGTGGCGTTCGCTAGCCCGCACGGATGGCCACGTCGGACGGAATCGGGGTTGCCAGCTATCGCTCCATACCACCGCGTGCGCGATCCACGCTGCACGCAGGAGGAGCAGCGATGAAACGCCTCGTGCTCTCGTGCGCAATGCTTCTCTCCCTTCCCTCCCCTCCAACCATCGCCGGTATCATCTCCACCACCGGAATGGTCCAGGTCTGGAACACCCCACCCAAAACCGTCGAAGTAAACACACTCGAACGTAACCTGGTCGCCATCGTCTTCGAAGAACAAACTAAAGTGCTCAACCTCGACGTCCAGGTCGACATCGCCGTCCCAGGGCTCTACGAAACCGTCTACCCAATGGCCCCAGGCATCGTCCCCCAAGGATCCCTCGTAACCTCTTACTACATCCACGCCGACCCACGCGGACAAATCAGCCCAGGCGTCCGCCGCTACAAAGGCTCCATCACCTTCGACGCACCAATCGTGGGCATACTCGTCAAACCACCCACCCTCCACCCTACCGATCACCTCCTCGGCCTCCCCTCCGTACAGTACCCACGAGAACAAGACATCCGCCACGGCATCCTCGAACGCGGCGATTACATCCGCCTATCACCCGACCTGCGAACCGTTCGCTTCAACGTCGGAGCAGGCTTGTGGTCCGACGACTTCCGCATCCTCGTCGACCCAACCCCTCCCCCTGACAATTGTCACCACTTCCCAATAGGAGAAGAAGCCATAGAAACTACCCCCTGCCCAGCTCCAACCACCATGCCGCTGTGCCTCCTCGGAGCCACCGCCCTCTGCTGCTTCCATCGCAGACGCCCGTCGATCACCCTCCACCGCCCGCCTTCGCTGGGGAACCATCCATCGGAGGTCAACGCCGGGTGGCTGCGACACCGTTGACCTTCGTCCACGCCGGTGCTCGGGCACGCTGACCGGAACCGCCAGCACAGTGGAACGATAGGCATCGCGTCGTGGTCTGCGTGCAGCGTGTGCTGAACGGCCCAGTCACGTGCTCCAAGCACCGGCTCCTCTACGCTTTACTCGCAAGGTCACGCTCGCCGCTCCTTCGAGGAACAAACCCCGGACAGATCGCTTGCCTACTCTCGAGTGCAAACCTCTGTCCACCGACTTTCTGCACACGCGCCACCGAACCAACCAATGAACCCCACCTGGAGCTCTGCGACAGAGAGAGCGGCTATGGTCGAAGGAACGAACCCAGAGGACGCTGCTTCTAGAAGAGACCGCAGCGGTCCGGGAACAGCGCACTCCAAAACTTTACGCAGGTCGAGCGCCGCGGTGGGGCGTGGGCGTTACGCCCCGGCCTGGCCGGGGGGGAAGTGAAAGCGGCGAGCCAAGTTCCCGTACCACGGCGCAGTAGCTCCGTGCGGTCAGATACATGAATGGCCCCTCGATCGAAGCCACCGGCCCCGCTCATTGCAGTAAGCAACTGCATACTGGATGGTTCCTCTTTCCGCTGACTTGGGGCGATTGAAGTGCTCTTGTAGGGGATGGAGTCGACTCACTGGGTTCATCGGGATTCCTTCCTGTCTTCGTTTCCGACGCTGCCGTCCTCGCCCCCGGGAGGCGCCTCGTTTTCGTCGCAGTTGGGCGCGCGCACAGTCAGTGAAAAGAGGTCCAAGCGAAGGAGGAGTCCAGCCTTCTTCGGCTCCGCACGCCGTGTCCTTGATAAGGCAGAGCAGACACGCCCTCATAGAACGGGGGTGGCTCACATCTCAGTCGTGCAGCTTATAGCGAAGCAAACCATGCGAGCCAGCGGCGACTATGATATCGCGCGACCCCGTCCCAAACTGCGCACTCTCGCACTGCCAATTCCCCCACCACATTACTCCGACTCGGCGGCCCCGTTGTGTTTCGAACACGACGGCCTTTCGGTGGCCCGCAGCTGCAACACGAGACGCGCGCTGATCAATAGCCAGGGCCGTCACCCAGCCCACGCCCGTATGGCGCGTCCACACCTCGGCTAGCCGTGGCCCCGATGCGGCGGTCATGATGCGCCACCAGCGCAGTGTGCCGTCCCTTCCACCCGACGCTAAGTAGCGTCCCCGGGGGTCGACGGCCAAAGCCAGGGTCCAGTGCGTCTGTCCTGGTGCCATCGACCAGATCACCTTCCCTGTGTCGGAGTTTACCACTCCGAGCTCCTTCCACGACCCAAATACGAAAAAAGAGGAATTAGGGATAGCCGCCAGAGACAAGACTGCCTTACGGGTTTTAACCAGTCGTTGGAAACGACCGCTCCGGGCATCGTAGATGAGGATCCCGCCCGGTGTTCCGACGGCGATGCGGCCACCTGAACCGAAGGCAACGCAGAAGGGAACATACAAGGAGGAGTCCACCCAACAGCTCATTCGTACGACCGGTCTCCCGGTTGCTGCGTCCAGAACAGCCAACTGCTGCAAGCCAGCAACAAGGAGACGACGATGGCTTGGGTCTTGGGTCATAACCCACACTTCCCCGCTCTCCGGTAGCACATCGTTTGCGCGACGACGCCAGAGCAGTCCCAGCTTCGGCCAGCGGTACGCCGCTACGTCTGCCTCGCTCGCGGTGAAGAGCATTCCTTGGCTCAGATCCAGGCTTGCATACGTGGTGCCATTTCTACCAACCAGGACCCTCTTCGGCATAGGCGATCCGAGTAGCAGACATTCGGGCATGAGCAAAAGATCGGGCACCAGGATCGCCACACAGAAAAACGCGTTCGCGATCGTAGCAGCCACCGCGGTGGCCAAGAGCATCCGCTGCCAGCATTTGCGCCAACGTAGCATGTTCACCCGGCTACCTCCCGAAGATGCCCGACCGTATCCCAAACAGGAACACGATTGCCTAGTGGCCGGACTTCGCCAGCACGAATAACTGAAGAAGCCGGTTTGTCGAGGGGTAAGTGCGTGTGAGGGTAGCCCACACAGCCCAGAGTTGAAAGGTAACCACGCCAAGCGTGAGGATTCTCCATGCCATTGCGCGCCCACTAATCCACCGCCCCGTGCCCAGTGACGCAGCGATGATCGCCATGCCGGTGGCGAAGTGGCTTGCCAACACCGCATCCCTGGTGTACAGCGTTCCCGGAAAATCCAGTGGCCAGAGGCAGGCTTGGACCAAAAACCACGCGCTTGCCAGAGCGCACACGTGACCGGGGCCGTATTGCTCTTCCTCCCGCTGCTGCCTGCTACGCAGAAGCAGCGTCGCTGATAGGCCTGTGAGGACGTTGACGAGCATACCTAAAGGGAGAATCCAGCACGCGTGTTCGATCGCCATCAGCATCTCCAATCAGGTTGTGCGAACACGAGTCATGTCGGCTGTGTGACCTCTCCCCGCCTTCCCATGCCCCGATCTGCTCTCTGGTACACATATCACCATGTCACTCGATGCACTTCTTTTCGACCTAGCATAATATATAGCATATGGTGATCGTAACAGATGTCCAAATGCCCCCGCCGCCAAGCCGAATACAACGAATCACGCCCGCTCTCGTGTCCCCTGTCCGAACAAGACTCTGTCTCCGGCCGATAAGCGGGCAACCCGCCGTTGGGAGGATCAAACCGTGTGGTCGCGTGTGGGCGAAGTGCCTCAGCGAAGCCTCTGCAAGCCCAGACATGCCCTGGCTGTTTTCGTCGAAGCATGAAAATGGCCCCAAAGGAAGATGCTCTGCCAGCGAAGGCACATGCGGCCTGGCCTACGAGCGTACAGACATGGCTTCCATAGTGCTTCTCTGGAGTGTCTCCTTGTAGCCATAGTCATCGGCCGCTGCCAGCATGCGCCCGAGCTCCCGCGTCTTGTGTGGCCACCCACGATAAACTCCCAGAAAAGGTCCGTGAGTATGCGTTCACGGACAACTCCCGAAAGAGAAGGGACTCCCGCCAGTGCTTCCTACATTGGGTGTACAGCCCGTCAATAGCCTCCAGCCGAGCTTCAGCGGTAGCCTTGCCTCCAGCTATAGAAAACCCTCGATCGGGCCGGAGCTTATCCCAGAAGAGATTCACGAACTGGTCGAAAGATAGGGTCGGCCAGAACGACCGACCATCCTTGTCGCCTTCTGGAGCCGGCACTTCGGACAGACGGGTGCGGTCCAGGTATCCCACCGGTAGGTTCTTCGCGTACCGGTGGGTACGCGCCCCAGATAAGAGCCTAAGCTGGTCTGCGGTTAGGAACTGCCCACTGTTCGGATCGTCGTCTCTGGCCTGCATGGACCACCGCGAGCCAACGCCCCGGGCAGCTCTCCCGGCAAACCAAAACCGGCACACACCGGCCAAATCAGCCGTATTGCTGGGAATGCCATAGCTACCAAAATCGTACCTCGCCGCGATTGAATGGTGTGCCTCGACCGAACCCTTCACCGAAGCGATCAAGTCCCGCAACGCAAGATCCACCCCCCGCCGCATCCTCACGCGCCAGGAGCGCGTCCACCGCCGCGCTGTACAGCCGTGGGTGCGTCCGCGCCGGCCTGATCCCGTCCGAGATGTGGTCGTCGGTGAAGTCCGCCAGCGGGTTCGCCCCAAATGCCGCGCTCGCATACACACCGTCCACATACGGCACCAGTTCACCCTGCGACACCTGCTCGCCGTCGGTGGCGGCGCCAGATCACGCAGCACAAACGTGAACGACTTAGGCTCCGGCCCCAACGGTCCGTCCGGCCCATCAGAAAACGCTACCCGCCGGCTGAACCTGTCATAACGGGTATGGCATTCCCACCATGGGGACATCTGAGAAGTGCCGTAGCACGAAGAACCCGAAGGCAGCGGGAGCCTGCGAGTGGCTGCGCCGCATAGGCAGCGGGATCCGAATGGATGTGCTCGTGCCCTCGACGGGCATGTGCCCGAGCCCGGTGGCAAGCGAAAATACAACCACCGGGTTCCGGAATGAGGTTGCCTGGATGCGATCACGCCCCCCGTCGTGCGAACTGGAACCAGCCGGCCAAAGGATGGGGGCGAGGGCCGGGTAACCTCGGGGCCTGCTCGAGTACGAGTATAGGTTTCGAGCCGGACATCGTAACTGGGCGCCCCTGCGGCCCACCCGGTTGAGCTTAGAGCTCGAAAAGGTAAGGGCCTGCTTGCCCCAGCGTCCCGGAGCCCCCTCAAAAAGCGGCTCCGCGATCGCACCCAACCCTGTCCCGCCGGCATGGTTTTCCGGAGGCTGTCGCAATGTCCCAACCCAATAAACGCCGCTACGTCGGCCTGGGCGTGCACAAGAAATTCCTTCAATTCGCCATCATAGACCAAGACGGACAGCTCCTGCAAGAGGGCAAAGTCCCCATGGACCGGCGAGCTCTCCAGCAGTTTGCCAAGACGCTCTTGCAACCCTCCGATGAGGTCGCCCTGGAGAGCACAACCAACGCCTGGGCGGTGGCCGACCTCCTGGAGCCGTACGTGGCCAAGGTGGTGGTCTCCAATGCCTTGGCCACCAAAGCAAGTGCCTGGGCGAAGGTCAAGACCGACAAAGTCGACGCCCGAGTTCTCGCCCAACTGCTCCGCTGTGATTACCTGCCCGAAGTCTGGCGGCCCGACGAGAGAACCCGGCGCATGCGGCGTCTCTCGAAGCGGCGCATGGTCCTGGTCAAGTAGACCACAATGGCCCGCAACCGAATCCATGCCGCACTGGCGCAGTGTTTGATCCATCCCGAGAAGCGCCTGTTCAGCAATGCTACCCGCTGCCCGGCGCGACCGAACCTCCGTCGCTGCGACAACGGAGCATTGGTCGCGCGACCCGGCCCCGGGTCCACCCCTAAGCGGCCCCGGACAAACCCGCCGACGGACCGCCAAAGGGACGCGCGCCATGAGGAAAGTGCCACTGCCGTGGCGCCGACCACGGCGGCCCCCCGGTCGGACGCGGTCCCCCTGACACTCCGCTGCGGATTTCGTGGGCTCGCGCTTTGGCTCGGCCCGCAGGACAGTTCTCACTGGCCCTGCTCGGCCGACGCAGTCGCGGACCGGCCAACGCAAAAGGTTCCACCGCGCACCCCCACTCGGAGGCTGGCGGCGCCAAACCAGAGAGAGGCCCACCACACACAGTTTCGTTTTTGTCTTTCCCTCTGCGGTCTGTGTCTCTGTGGTGGGTCTGCTGTTCCACGCTCCCTCCTTTCATCCCCTCGTTAAACCGAGCGTCAGCGACCGCTTTGCCCAGGGATCCCGGGCACGGAGGCCCGGGGCGCGGCGCCGCAGCTCGGGTGACGCCGCTCCGCTTTCCATGTGGCCGTAGCCCCGACGAATGCGGACGCGTTGCCTTTCCGCACAGGCGCTGCGGCGAGCCTCCGCCTAGCCGCGCGGAGCAGCCCGGGCTGGCGAGCAGTGTGTCCCCGTGGTCGCGGTCGGCTCCGGGTGCACGCTGGCAAACCGTCATGCCCCCCGCGGCGCGGCGCCCGCACCACTTCGCCGTTGCCAGAGCGAACGCGGTGCAGTTTCCGCCCGAGGCGGTTGCATCCAGGGACCGGCCGCTCTGCTGGCGCCTGCGCCGTTCTCCTCCCGCTCGGCCTCCGTCAATCGTCCAGCGCTGCTCTTGCGTATCCCCACTTTCGGCCCCCAGGCCACAGCTCGTGCTCCCAAATAGCGCTAGGGGATCCCGCTTACCCGAGGCGCCTGTCTCTCCGAACCGTGGATCCGGTTCTCCCGCATACGGCTGTCCGGTCGCTCGTCTGATAGCTCATATAGCCTCCACAGGGACAACCGTGGCCACACAAGGCCAACTGACTCTCGTCCTCGGGGCTTCTTACCCCCTAGCTAACAACGAGCCGCTGGATCCTTGTCGCTAACTTCGCACTGCGGTAGCCCTCTCCGCGTCTGGTTTTTTCGCGGCGGTGGAGCCGTGCGGTTGGGGCCCAGGCGCAACCCCTGGCCACGGGAGCAGCCAAGGAAAGCGGCAGAGGACTGCCGCACTCGGAAAGGCCAAGCCGGCGCCGGGGGCCCGACTCCCCAAGCACGCTCTCCCCGGCCGACGGGGCTAACGGACACCGCCCGCGCGTACGCGACCCGTCCGGGCAGCGGGCAGTCGCATTTGGGCCGCGGCGGCCCACGCACGACTCGAAGCGGGCGCGCAATGCCTTCCGCTGCACCCTTCAATGGGGCCGTGGCGGGGGGGCCACGGAAACAACGCTGGAGCGCCTGCGAAAGCGCGTGGATCAGCTCGAGCTTCAATGGGGCCGTGGCGGGGGGGCCACGGAAACAGGCCCAGCATCTTTGCGGCCTTCCAGCGCGTATGACCCAGCTTCAATGGGGCCGTGGCGGGGGGGCCACGGAAACTACTGGAGGCGTTGGCCCGTGCCCACCAGTCTCGGAGCTTCAATGGGGCCGTGGCGGGGGGGCCACGGAAACCCGCGGAGGCGTTCAAGCGAGTGTACGGCACGAATGCGGCTTCAATGGGGCCGTGGCGGGGGGGCCACGGAAACAGCACCCTCGCAAGTCGCCGCTCTGAAGGAGCTTAGAGCAGACCTTGCGAGCGTGATCCTAATCCGCACCAAATCGGCCAGGTACAGCCACATCCGTCCGCTCCACAAATCGCACGCTACACCGCCCTAAACCGCCAAAAACGCCATTTGCGAGCGTGCCCAGGGATTCGCGCATCACCTCCACGCTCGCAAACCACCTCCCACACAACGGGGCCGCGGCCCATCGGCCGCGGAAAACCAGAGGAAATACCACGCGCCCGGCAAGGGCACACTCCACTCGCTCGCCCTACCGAGCATTGCTCTACAGCCCTGACGTCCACCAAGGCAACGTCAGCAGCCTCCCATTTGTCAAGAATCTGGACAACATGGTATTCTACCCGACCGCAACGCACCGCTGCAACCCACCACCACAAACGTACAGCACCATGTCAAGAACGCCCAACCGCCCGGCAAAAAGCCGCCCGGGCAGCCGCCCAACACCGTTCCCCGGCTCCACAGCGCTAGACCTGATTACCCTTTGACCGCACTCCCCATCCAGCGGCGCGATGGTCCCCTATCACGAGCACGCCCCGCCAATCCAGGCCTCGACGGGATCGGCAGTTGCCCAACTATCACCGGCAGGCGAACAGTCGCACCGCAGCGAAGGCAAACCAACCGGCCATTGCTAACTCAGCGGCAAGCCAGCGACTCGCCACTAGGAAAAGCCACGGCTGGCGAGGAATCCAGCCCCGCACAGGCCGCCGGCTCGGGGCGAGACTAACCGACAAGCCCTCCCCGCCCCGACCGAGCGTACCGCTGCGCCCTGGTCGGTGCGACCGCGAGCCTACTGCCCCACCCCAGCGGACGGGTACTGGGCGCGCGAGCCAGCAGCCCCTCCCCCGCTTGTCTGCCGCCCCAGCGAATCGATCGGGCCCATCCGACCGACCCGGTCGATCGGGGTTCGGGCTACCCTCCGTTCGGGGATGCAGGCCCCACCTAGCTCCGCGAAGCCCTGCCTGGGTTGGCGCGGCCACGCCAAGCCTGACGACTCGTCGCTCGGAGTACCGGCTCCTCGCGGAGACACAGTCCCCCTCGTTTACCGGCCCTCAGAGCATACGCCGGAAGGAACTTTCACCTTGCTAACTTGGTGCGCTCGGGAGCCAACCACTGCGGCTACCTTCGGAAACCTCCGGCTCCGGACACTGGCGAACGGGCAACCCTACCGTGGCAGGAACTCATACCCCACTGACCGCTCGCGACTGGGCAGATACGATAGCCCGGCTAACGCGCCGTGCTAACGCCCCAGGCCCCAAACCCAGCTCCTCGGGCAAACCCGAACCAACACAAGGCCAACTCGTCCTGGCCCGCGAGCCAGAGCCACACTCAGCCGTCCAATCGAGCCAAGTCCCCGCCGAGGCACCTGAGCACCCGTGTAGCCAGCAAAGTAGTCCTGCGCGCCGATCGCTCGACCCGCAGCCACACCAACCTCACAACCTCCCACATCCGCAGCGCGAGCTCGGCAGGCCACGGCGTGTCCCGCGTCTCGCGCACCAAACGAGAAGCCCAGAGCACGCCACCACAGCAACGGACATCTAGTCCGTCTCCTCCGCCTGCATGGTAAGTCGCCGCACGAGCCCCCATCTCGCTCGGCCCATAAGGCTGCACAGCCGCGAAATCAATTGCAGCTCGTTGTACGGAAAGACAACACTGTTGTCACCCGTTCCGACAGTCCGGGGTAACCGCCGCTAGCAAACCCACGATCCCAGGTGAGGGCGAATAAACCGCTCGAA
>Ga0256839_1003926_pt1 | contig 14937 bp, 12 predicted proteins | sample 354166metaG_FD_185968 | JGI IMG/M metagenome (GOLD analysis project Ga0256839, IMG submission 185968) | Hydrothermal vent microbial communities from Mid Atlantic Ridge, Atlantic Ocean - 354-166 | ecosystem: Environmental > Aquatic > Marine > Hydrothermal vents | place: Atlantic Ocean: Mid... | reverse complement strand
CTTCGAGCTCCGGGTGAACGCCGGCACCCACGGCAAAGGAATCGCCCGCGTGTAACCCTCCCCGTTCGGCGGTGCCAGAATCGAAAACGTCAAGAAACGCTGTGCAAGCTTCAAACCGTGCCGGAACGGCGCCGTGCCGGGCGCCTTTGCCCAATGCACCCCAGGAGACTTCCGCCCCGTCCGGTACCTCGGCACGTCATCCGCTGCGCACTTGATCGGGCCGTTCCCACAGGCCCAACGCCTCCCGAACGATGTGCCGCCGCGCCCCGTCCACGTCGAACCGCTCTCGGCTAAACAACCGGTAGTACGCCGTCCAGTCGCCATCCACCTCCCCCAACGTCCTGAGCACGTTCGACACCCGGCTCGTCCAGCCCAGGCAGAAGACGCCCCGCAGCTACTTCAACGCCCGATCTGCCGTACGTCGCTGCAGGAACAGCTTCCTCGTGTCCGCCCAGATTCCCTCCAGTTGCTCCCTGTACTCCTCGATCCAACGGTAGGGGGACAACTCCCTTGGCATAGCTGCACCTCCAATGCTTCGCGAAGACCATGATCCTGTTACCCAGGTCCTCACTACCCGGTACCACGGGTGTGCCTATACCCTGTGAGGTCCCCCAGCGTTGGATCTGTTTTCATTCCATAGCCAAATCGGCCGGTTAGCAAGCCTCCCCAGCCAACCCAATCACCCGCCAAAAGGCCAAAGTCCAGAGCTCCGGTCCCGCCAGGCGGCGGGAGAGAGCGCGCGCCGTCGCCGGCGCGACGGCGTTCCGGCCCTGCTCCGCCGGCGGGCGGGTTCAGACGCCCGCTGGCGGGCCGCGGTCGAAGCGGTGAGAAGGAGCACGCCATGGCCGTTTCCACGACGGGCGGCTATCTCTACCAGGCGCCGTTGCACCCAGCGCCTTGGGGCGGACTCGAGGCCGGGGCGCGCTACCACTGCTCCGGCCACGCCGCGGTGGCGCTCCGCTCGGCGATCGGCTGTAGGGGCAAAAGCACAGAGCACAACACCAACGTCAACAAGACCAGAGAGACACAGAGAACGCGGAGTCTCTTGGTTCTCTGTTCGCTCTGTCCTTCTGCGGTGAGCGGGCCGAGCTTCCATCGGCCGAGCTCCGGGTGGGGCAAGAGCCGCGCTACGGGGACCGGTTGCACGCATCCGGCCGCGATAACTGTCGAAGTCGCAGCGGCGAAGATCCGTCGTCGGGCGGCGGAGCATCCCTGTTCTGTGCTGCGGTCGCTGACGGCACGTCTTCAGCACTCATCCGCTTCACCAAGAGGGTTTTGAGACACGGACTAGCGCGCTGCTGCTTGGGGTGTCGGGCCCGTACCGCAGCACAGGTTGCCGTCTGAAGGGGGTTTAGGAAGAGATCGCCCGGTGCCTTCTTTTGGCTCGTTGTGGTATCGATATCCAGCGAGGGGGGCCAACGCTCGCCTTTTGGGGAGCTTCGCCCACAGGCGGAGCAACCTTACGGAAATGAACTGCCTGAACGAGACGCGACCAAGGCGAGCCCCCGCGCCTGCTCGTTGTGAACCAAAACGCCACCCGGCACGCCTGCGGACCGGGTGGCGGCAGCAGAATGCGAGCAGCAAAGCGTCCTATTCGTCGGGCGACTGATAGCAAGAGCGTCCCGGCTGGCAAAGGCGGCGTGAGACACTCTCCTTGTCCGGTCCCAGAACCTGTCCTGACTTCAGGCACCAGCAATAACCATCGCCTGCAATGTCGTCATCGTCGCCGGTTTCATCCGGCGTCGGGTCTGGGTTCGGCGTGCCAAAGACAAACATGCCCTTCGACCGGAAGTACTTGCAAAGATTCTCGTTCAGCACCTTAAGGCTTTCACGATCCATTGTTCGCCCTCCTGCGCCGGTCAGTTTTAGATGAGGGAGCTCAGTGCACGTTTGACCGCCGTGGCCGCCAATTGAACCTTGTACTGATTGCCGCTCAACGGTCTGGCCCCCTGGACAGCAGCTCGAGCGGCCGCGGCGATCCGTTCCTCATCCAGGGGGGCTCCCATGAGTGTTGCCTCTGCTGCGGTGGCACGGTATGGCCGCGGCGCCACGTGGCCCAAGAAGACCCGGGCGGACACGACCTTGCCGCCGTCGACTCTCAGAGCCACGGAAGCTGTGGCGAGCGGCCAGTCCAGGAGCTGGCGCTGTCGGATTTCATAGGTGGCGTTCTTCAGCCCGGTGTTGGGGATTTCGACCGCAACCAGCACTTCGCGGGGCTGCCGCACGTACTCGCGCTCTTCGTTCGTTCTGGGGATCCGATAGAATTCCTCAACCGGTACACGCCGTTCGCCCTCGGGGCTCTGAAGCACAACGGACGCCTCTAGAGCGGCCAGCGCCGGGGCCAGGCTGGACGGGCAAACGTAGTAGGCGTTACCCTCGGGAAAGATCGCGTGGTAGCGGTTGTCGCCGCGGGGGACGAGCGGTTGCCCGTCCGCACCGGTGGCGAGAATGCCGTATCCGGCCCGGAAGTACCAGCATCGCGGCCGTTGGCAGAGGTCGCCCCCAACCGTGCCGTGGTGGCGGATCTGCGGGCTGGTTACCCCCCCCGCCGCGATGACGAGCGACGGAAACTTCGCGGCCACTTCCGGTGCCTGGGTCAGCTCCTCCATGGTCACCAGAGCTCCGATGCGGACCACGGTGGGCGTCACCTCAATCCGTTTCAAGCTTGTGATCCGCCGAAGGCTGACCACCCGTTTCGGAGCCACCACGTCGTCCTTCATCAGGCTCAACAGGTCTGTGCCCCCGGCGAGGAGTTCCGCATCGTTCCAGGTCGGGCCGAGCAGATCGATTGCCTCTTGTACCGTTGCCGGGCTGGCATATTCAAACGGTCGCATCAGGCCAACCCTCCTTTCTGGGCCAGTGCCGCAAGAACTCGGTCAGGCGTGAGTGGCAAGTGAGGAACGCGGACACCGATCGCGTTCGCCACGGCGTTGGAAATCGCCGCACCGGGTGAGATCACCGGTGGTTCCCCGAGCCCGATGACGCCGGGCTCATCGTAGTCCACGGTGATTTCTCGCCCATCGGGGGTTCGGACGGTTACCTTGCCCATCATCAGGTGAGCGATGAGCTCGCCCACGTCTCCGACTCCGGGCAGCTTGTAGAACTCCATATCGGGGTTCAACCGACGGCCCGTGATCGGATCGTGAATGCACTCTTCGTACAGGGCATAGGCGATTCCCATGATGACGCCACCGTAGACCTGACTGCGAGCGGTCTTCGGGTTGATGATCAAGCCGCAGTCTTGAACGGCGACGAACCGCTTGATGCGAACGATCCCCGTTTCAACGTCCACGGCGACGTGGGCCATCTGGACTCCACCGACCCCCTGCGAGGCGAGCGGTTGGTCTTCGGGGTCGGGTTGTCTGCCGACGCCTGTGATCGGATTCATCCCGATCTGACGGCAGGCCTGCTTCCAGCTAATCCGCCTGGACGGGTCGTTCTTGTCCACGATGAAGCCTTGACTCACTTTCAGGTCGGCGGGACGGACCCCGATACTTGGGGCCACCTTTTCCAGGAGCTGCTCCAGAGCGTCGGTAGCCGCTCGACGCGACGAGCTGGAAACGCCGCCGACGGTTGTGGAGCCACCGGAAGCACCGCTTGGCGGGAACCGGCTGTCACCGATCTGCACATTGACCTGCTCTGGACGCAGTCCGAGAGTTTCGGCGACCACCATGGCGATGACGGTTCGGGTGCCGGTACCGAGGTCCTGGCTACCCAGTTGGACATCGACGCTGCCATCCGGGTGGATGTGCACGTGGCACTCGGAATTGTGCGGGCGGCCGCCCCAGGTGTGCATGGAGATCCCCAGGCCTTCGCGGATCGGGCCGCGCCCGCCTTCGCCACGCGGATGCCAGTGCTTCCGCCACTGGATCAGGTCCGCCGCGACGAGGAGTTCTTGGGTGTACACATCGGGCCGATCGGTGAGGTCCACGTTTTTGAGGAAGAACTCGAGCTCATCGATGCCCAGGGCGGCTGCGGCGTCGGCCAACGCGGTCATCGTCAGCGCAGCCCCCTGCGGGTGGTTCGGGGCACGCCACGCTCGCCTGGGCCCGACATTGGCACGCACGTTGTACGCTTCGCGCGACTGATTCGGGATTCCGGTGAAGATGTAAGGGGTTACGCTAATTGAGGTCCCATTCCCGCCCGGACCACCGGTGCCCCAGAGGGTGGACTGCCAGGCGAGGACCTTCCCGGTTTCCCGGTCCACGCCCACTTTGACGCGGGCGAAGCCGGAAGGTCGGGTGCCTGCGGTGAGCAATTCGTGGTCCCGATCGAGCATAATCTTCACCGGGCGCCTGAGCTCACGAGCGATGCGGGCTGCCAGGATTCCCCAGCGATCGGGGCCGAACTTCGAACCGAAGCCCCCACCGATGAACTCGCAGATCGTGCGCACGTTCCCCGCAGGCACTTCCACCGCGGAGGCCACCTGGCCGCTCATTCCGGAGACGTTCTGTGTCGAGATCCACAGCGTCAGCCGGTCCTCGGATTCCCATTCGGCCACGACTCCGTGTGCCTCCAGGCAGCAATGGGTGATCATCGGGATGCCGTACTCCCCCTCGACCACCAGGGTGGTTGGAGCTTCGAATGCTTGATTGACATTGCCCCTGCGGCGTCGGCCACCGGGGCGCAGCCGATCACGCGGGATGGCGTCGAGGTTGCGCTCGTCGACGAGGTGATCGAGCACTTCGTATTCGACCCGGATCGATCGGACGCCGTCGCGAGCCAGTTCCTCGCTGTCTGCCACCACCAGGGCGATTTCATCGCCGTGGAACAGGATTTCCTCCCCCTCGCCCTGGATGATCTCGACCTTGCGCACGCCCGGGATCGCTTCGGCCCGCGAGACATCGATGCGCTTGACCCGGGCGTGAGCGTGGGGGCAGATGAGGAACTTGCCCCACGCCATATTGGGGCGGTTGATGTCGTAGGTGTACTTGGCCAGTCCCGTTGCCTTCAGGACACCATCAACACGGTCGACCTCGTGACCAATCCAGACACGATGGTCGCGATCGGGCCATGCTGTGCTGAGAAACCTTGGCTTAAGCATTGGCCCCTCCCTTCAGCTTTCGAGCCGCTTCCACCACTGCTTCTCGGATTCCAGCGTACGTGCCGCAACGGCAGATGTTCCCGCCCAGGGCACGGTTGACGTCTTCCACCGTGCAGTTCGGGTTCCGCAATGCGAACGCTGTACAAGCCACCACGAAGCCCGGTGTGCAGAATCCGCACTGGAGGGCGTCGTGTTCCACGAACGCCTGAACCATGGGGTGATCTGGACCGAGCGCTTCGACGGTCTCGATCTCACGCCCCTGGGCATCGATCGCCAACATGGAACAGGCATAGGTGGGCGCACCGTCGACCAGAACGGTACAGGCGCCGCAGGTACCCCGGTCGCAGACCTTTTTGGCCCCCGTGAGGTTCAGGTGGTTCCGCAGAGCGTCGAGCAACGTCACCCGCGGTTCGACCTTTACTTCGCGATCTTCCCCATTGACCCGCAGCCGGATGGGCACGGGGCCGGGACCGTAGATCTTCGGACCGGTCTCCTGTGCCTCTGCGCGGCTTCCCGGAACCAGCGCCGTGGCCGCAGCTACAGCTCCGGAGCCCTTCAGAAAGGCGCGGCGAGTAAAGCCTCGCCGGGGGGGCCCAGCCCGACGGTCATGCTTTTGTCCATCCATCCGGCAACCTCCACGAGCAATCGCTGTGTGTGCGACGTTGTCCGTCTCCTAAAGCAGTACGCGTGAACGCCTGGCAGCGCTGGAACAGTCTAGCACAGTCTCGCTGCAATTTCCAGCTCCGCGCCGCCGGCCATGTTTCGGCGCCGGCCGCCGGGCCTGACACTCCAAACCACCCCCCCTGCCTTGCCGGCCCAGGCGGAAATCGTTCGGGCCCAGGCAAGCCGACGCGCACTGTCGATTCGGATCAACGGACGGACGCGGCCCGAGTCCCCGGGGACGACCGGGCCTGTTCCCGTCTCATCGGCAGCTCAAAACAAGCCATCTGCTCTTCGCTGCGTACGTATAGGCGGCCGTCTGCATAGGCGGGATGGTTCCATGTCTTGCCGCGGACCGCCGGGAAGCGGCAGATCTCGTCCAGCCCCTCCGGGTTCGGCCGGATCTGGACCAGATCCCCGTTCTCGGCAATCACGATGATCGTATCACCGATGAGCATCATCTGGCCGAACCCATACCTGCCCCCTTTCCACATGCGCCGTCCGGTTTCGATGTCGATGCAGGCCAGTAGCGGTCCGTCAAACCCGTAGATGTAGCCGTCCTTCACCACGGAGCTCTGGAATTTTGCCTTGAGGAACCGATTCCGCCAGAGCTCTTCGACACGGAACTTTCCGGATTCATCCCGCCACACCCGGAGCATCGCGCAGCCGACGCCGTAGTCCGTTGAGATGAACACGCGGCCGTCTGGAAACACGATCGGCTGGTGCACCTGGATGTCGGACTGCGTTCGCCACGGAAACTGCCAGAGCAGTTCGCCGTCTTCGAGTCGGTAGCCTCCGACTCGTGTCGCACTAAAGAGAACGATCTGGTCCATGCCCCCGATCCGCGAGATTTGGGGCGAACTGTAGCTTGGTTGGTCGTCACCGTTATGCCAGAGCAGCTCGCCGGTTTCCAAGTCGTAAGCGGCGAGAAGCCAGTTGCCTGGGCCCCCTGGAGTAACGATCACCACACCGTCGACGACTAACGGGGAACCGGCCATTCCCCAGCGCAAGTTCCTGCCGCCGCTGTCCTCCAGGATGTTCCGTTGCCAGAAACGCCTGCCGGAGACCGGATCGAGGCAGGTCAGGTGTCCTTCCGCCCCAAGAGCGACCAGTTTCCCCCCGTGCAACGTCGGTGTCGCTCGTGGCCCTGGCCCGCCCAGAGCTTCCTCGAACCGGGCCCGGTACGTATGCGCCCAGAGTTCTCGGCCCGTCGCCGCGTCGTAGCAAGTGATCGCTTCGTGAAAACCACGCTGCTCTATGGTGTAGAGCCTGCCGTAGCCGATCACCATGGACGAGTAGCCTCCGCCCACATCCACCTTCCAAACCGGCTCCAGCCCGTTTTCCGGCCAGGGCAGCAGCGGCTGGGCTGTCACCATCCCCATCCGATCATGGCCGCGGAAGCAACACCAAAACACCTCTGTTCTGCCAGGGGGGGCGCCGAGCACCCGCGGACCACCTCGTCGAGGCAGCGGGGGCACTGAGACCGTCGGTCCATCGGCAGGCTGCTCTCGAAATCGGAACCGGGCTTCTTCCACCCAGGGGTTCCTCACCGTAAACCGCCACTGGGACATGTCTCCATTGAAATCGATCGTAAGACCGAGCACAAAGTGAGCGTATATGCCCCCCCATATTAGCGACGTGACCACGGCAGCCACTCGCACCGGAGGGGGCCACTTCCGCGCCAGGCACGCCCAGACGAGGGCAATCGGCGGGAACACAAGGAGGGTGAGAAGATAACCGAACACCTGGACGATTCGGCTGTTCGAAGGGGGCTGGACGCTCTTTTCAATCGAGCCAGACATCGCTCAACTTCCGCTGTAACTGCCTCGGGTGCCGATCCGTAGCTCAGATTCTACTGCACGCGTGGCCTCAGGAAGAGGGCGGGCGGATGCAGAGCGACCCTATCATAACAGAGCCGGACAGGACCAGGGGCCGCTACAGGCGTTCCGACGACCCGAGCGTAGCGCGGGCGGACAGCCGGTGAGCCGGCCGGGCCCGGGAGACCGGAGCAACGTGCCGGCAATCGCCGGGCCTCAACGGCGTCGGAACTGCTTCGCCCAGGGGATCGCGCAACGGGTGAAAGCTGGTTTCGCAAATCGCTTGCTCCTGGCCGAACGGTAGGGGGGGCAAACCGCTTCGGTTCGGGAAGAAAAGGCTCAAGAAAGGCCGATACCGGTCTGGTACTCACCGGGATTCTGTCTCATGGCCGTAACAACGGATGTGGTCATCATCGGTGGCGGGATCATCGGAACTTCCATTGCCTACTGCTGTGCACGGGCAGGTCTGAACGTTACCGTGGTGGACCGGCGGGAGCCGGGGCGAGAGGCGTCCTGGGCGACCGCTGGCATTATCGGGGTGCAGCCGTACGAGCAGGCCAAGACACCGTTCACCGCCTTGCTCGGCCTGGGTACGCGGCTCCACGCGGAGTGGGCCGAGGAGCTCAGGGAAGAGACCGGGTTGGAACCCGGATACCTGCGCACCGGTGGAATTGAGCTGGCACGCGATGCCCACGAAGCACACACCCTCCACTCGGCAGCGGGACACTATCGGGCGCACGGCGTGGAGTGGGTGAAGCTGAGCACCGAACAGGTGGTCGAACGCGAGCCCCATCTGTTCGGCCAGTTTGCCGCGGTTTATCTTGTGCCCGGCATGGCTCAAATACGCCCCCCGCGATACATGCGCGCACTGGTGGCTGCGTGCCAGCGTCGGGGGGTCGAGTTTCTGAGCGGGCACGCTGTGATCGATTTCATCCTGCATGGCGACCGTGTCCAGGGGGTCGTGACGCAGACCGACGAGATCCACGCCAACTACACAGTGGTGGCGGCCGGTGCATGGACTGAAGGGCTGTTGAAACCGTTGGGCTTTAGGCTGCCGGTGAGACCGGTGCGAGGGCAGGTTGTGCTGCTCGAAGCCCGCGCCGACTTGATCCGTCACATCCTGATGGTGGGCCGGCAGTACGTAGTGCCCAGGCTCGACGGACGCTACCTCGTGGGCTCGACCCAGGAACACGTCGGGTTCAACCGCTCGGTGACCGTGGACGGCATCCGGAAGTTGCTCGATTTTGCCGCCTGGCTCTGCCCGGAGTTGGGACGGGCTCGGATCGAATCCGCATGGTCCGGTTTCCGACCATCGAACCCCGACGGCAAGCCTTTCATCGGAGGAACGCAGCGATACCAGGGGCTCCTTTTCGCCACCGGCCACTTCCGCAGTGGCGTGCTCGCTGCCCCGGCCACGGCGCTGCTAATCCAACAGCTCATTTGCGGCGAAGAACCGGTGGTCCCGCTCTGGCCGTTCAACCCTGATCGTCCGATCCCCACCGGCCAAGGTGACTCCGAACCCCCAGCGGCAGCAGAAGGCGACGACGACGCGTGAGGAAGACACGATGAAAGAATCGGCCGGAACCTTGCTGTACCGGCAGGGGGGGCAGGGCCTGGAGGTCCTCATCGTCCACCCCTCCGGCGCCTACAACCGACGCGCCCCCTGGAGCATTCCAAAAGGAGAAGTCGAAGGGGGGGCTGACCTGGAGCAAACCGCAAGGCGAGAAACGTTGGAAGAGACCGGCGTAGAGCCCGGGGACCTGGAATATATCGGCCATATCACCTACCGCAAGAGCCGGAAGCGGGTGCATTGTTTCGTGGGGCCAGCACCCCCGAGTGCGGTCCCCCGGCCTGCCTCCTGGGAAGTTGACCGCGCGGAGTTCGTGCCAGTCGAGACCGCACGTCAACGGCTGCACCCCGACCAGCAAGAGTTCATCGACAGATTGCTAGCGCGACTGCCCGACCAGGGCGGCGGTTCTAAGGGGGATCGATAGACTAACGCAGTTCAGTCCGGCCCATCGACGAGCAAGGCGTCCGGTCCAGAGGTGGTGGGCTACCCAGCAACGCAGCCAAGCGAGCAACCCGGCCAACCGGCGGGGATGCGTTGACACGGGCGCGATTCCGAGTCACCCTGAGCGGGAGGAAAGGCCTCCAGCGTACCCATGGCTAGGCGGTGTCGGCAGGTTGGATAGGGGTGGCAAATCGGTAAGAGGGAACCGGTCGGGCGGGACGAAACGCCTTACATGCCTCGCTCCGTGTTTGCTCCGTCCATTGGCTCAGCGTAAGGAGCAAAGTTCTCCATGCGCGTTCAAGGTACGCCGGTGACGTGAAGGCACGACAGTTGAGGATGAACTCGGCGTCAAGCACGGGTGAGCTGCGGTCGCCGTAAGAAACGACCGTCGTTTGGTCCACCGAAGTCGTGTTGCACACGACAGCTTCCCCATTGCCCATCGCGACAACCTTCAGATGGGCAATCTCGCAATTCACGTCCTGACTCAAGAGCAGTTTGTACGCGTCTGCGATGTAGCAGCCTACCGAGTCAAGGTACTGGGGATCCCGGAACCTGATCGTGGCCCGAGCGTTCAGCCAGGCCAGCTCTGCCTCCCCCTCAGCATAGATGTCATAATCAATCTCCAGGACCTTACGGCCACCGAACGGAGTGGTCTCGAGCAGATCCAGCAATGTGTCCACGTTCAGGCCGAGTCGGGCACTAATCCTGAGCACCGGCGTTCCCGGTAAGAGTTCCTTGAGGATGGCTTCGACCGCATCCGCATGGGGCAGCAATTGTGGGTCGTCGATCTTGTTGACCACGAGGATGTCCGCTTCTTCGAGCTGCTTGCGATAGATGTAGGCTGCTTTGGGGGAGAAACCACCTTTGGACCGTTTCGTCAGGATCCTGTGCGCCCGTTCGGGGTCGACCAGAACCGTGAGTGGTCCGACGCTGATCTCCTTTCCATAGAACTTTTTCAACGGCTGCAGCACCGTGGCCGACAGGTCGGTGCAGCTACCCACCGGCTCGGCGAGAATAACCGTCGGTAGGGCCGATTCGCTCAGCGACCGGAGCCGGCCCACAAGCTCCTCGAACGAACAACAGAAGCACGCCCCCGCGACTTCTTCGACCGGGATCCCTTCCGCTTCAAATGCTCGTGTGTCCACGAGGTCGGCGCTCTGGTCGTTCGTGACAACAGCTACGCGTTCGCCTCGAACAAGCAGGTATTTCGACAGCACGCGGAGCAGGGTGGTCTTGCCTGCGCCCAGGAAACCGCCCACAAGGTACAAGCGCAAAGGTGTCACGGTCTTCCTCCCCTTGGCCGTCCTCGCCCCTAAGTGGCCGCACGTCCGGTCGATCAGCTCGATTGTACCGCGAAGAGTGGGGCGGATGGGCAAGGTCAGAGGGAAAGGAATCCGGGGCGAGCGACGAGCGGCGCGCAAAAAAGGCGCGAGGCCTCCGTCCGGAAAGCCTCGCGCCTGAGGTCTGCATCCGTGCAGCTTGTCGCCGGCATCCGTTCCAGCCTTTCGATCCCCTCGGTCCATTACGGGTATCGTCATTTGTCAAGCCCGGACTTTAGAGCTCTCCAGCACCACCCGAACAACCGACACCGGCGGCCTATCCGACGGCTAAAGATGCCCGCTCATTGGCTCAGGCGAGCGCCGCAAGAGTTCTGCTTTCTGCCCGGGATAACCGGTGCCGGCCCGGCCCCCTAACCAGAAATCACATGGTGCTTGGCCAGGACGACGACGCCGCCGGGAGTGACGTGGAAACCGCGCCGTCGGTCCTCTTCGTGGTCAATACCGATTTTCGTGCCCGGCGGGACGTGGACCCCCTTGTCGATGATGGCGCGACGAAGCACGCAGTGCCGCCCGATGTTCACCCCCTCGAACAGAATGCATTCCTCGACGTGGGCGTAGCTGTTCACCCGGACCGCGGGCGAGAGCACCGATCGGTAGACATGGCCTCCACTGATGATGCAGCCTTGAGCCACGATGCTGTCGATTGCCTCGCCACGCCGAGCGCCGGGGCCCTCGCCTGCAAACACGAACTTGGCGGGCGGATACTGGGGCTGGTAGGTGCGGATTGGCCAGTCGCGGTCGTACAGGTTCAGCAGAGGGTCAACGGCGACCAGATCCATGTTGGCGGCGAAGTAGGAGTCGACGGTGCCCACGTCGCGCCAGTACAGGGCGCTCTTGCGGTTCTCGTCCACGAACTGATAGGCGTACACCCGCCGCCCCGATTCGATCATCGAAGGAATCACGTTTCGCCCAAAATCGTGCTGGCTGTCGGGGCGGCCCGCGTCCCTGAACAGCTCGTCGAAGAGTACCCGGGTGGGGAAGCAGTAGATCCCCATGGACGCCAGGCAGGTGGAGGGGTTATCCGGCAAAGGCTGGGGATGCTCGGGCTTTTCCTCGAACCCGATGATACGGTGGTTCGCATCAATCTGCAGTACCCCAAACGCCCGCCGGGCTTCCTCGACCGGAACTGGGAGGCAGCCGACCAGGGCATCGGCACCCCACTCGTGTGCCATCTGAATCATCGGCCAGTAGTTCATCTTGTAGATGTGGTCTCCAGCCAGGATCAAGACGTAAGCCGGATCCAACGGCTCAATCGAGTAGATGTTCTGGTAGACGGCATCGGCAGTTCCCTTATACCAGTGCTCATCGATCCGCTGCTGCGGGGGGAGAATGTCGATAAACTCACCTAGCTCCCAGCTAAACAGACTCCAGCCCAGCTTGATGTGCCGCTCCAGGCTCTGTGCCTTGTACTGTGTGAGCACGAAGATGCGGCGAAGACCGCTGTTGACGCAGTTGGACAGGGTGAAATCAATGATGCGGTAGATACCGCCAAACGGTACCGCTGGTTTGGCCCGGTCCCGGGTGAGGGGCTCAAGCCGCGATCCCCGCCCCCCGGCGAGGAGCACAACGAGAATATCCGAGTGCTTCAACATGGTTCCCCCATATCTGCCACTCGCTCGTCCGGCTCTGTACCGACGCGGGCAGCAACAGTATCCATGGTAGTTGCGGCCAACACCGACGTGTAGGGGCAGGCAAGCTGTCCTCCTTCCACAGGTGCTCCGGCGACCTTGCGGCGACACGCACGTGGGAAGCCTGTTCTGACCTGCGGCTGGAGCTTACGCTGTGCGCTTTAGTACGGAATAGTCAGACGGCAACATGGTTCGAGAACGCAACGAGCCACCTGCTCGAGCGATGATGGACGGGTGATCGCAGAGCCGCACTGCCCCTTAGTAGCTATTCGCCGGTGCTATGCGCGCATTCACGCCGTATGCGCAACCCTCTCGCCGAACCGGTTCCCGCACCCGCTGGCGGTTCAGCCCTCCAGCGAGCTCGTTCCACGCCCCGGGCGGGCCGGCCCGCGGTATCCGGTGCGCTCGGTTGATCCAGGACTCATTCAGGTTTCCGAACTCGCCGGTCGAGGTTGTTCCTTGTCGCGATCCCACACCATACAACACCGGTTTCGGTAGGCCAGAACCCCCATGCTGATCGCTACCTGCACCCGGTAGCACAGCTCTACGGGGGCTGTTACCTCGGTTCCCTCCCTTATCGCCCGAAACAGGCTCTTCCAGTGCTCAATCTGGTTTCCTGGGCGCTCCCCCTTGAGGATCAGCTCCGGTTTCCCCTTCCAGCGTGGGTCGCGCACGATGTCTACCACGCGCCGCTGCGGTACGACCAGGGCTTCACGGTCGCTCCGTATGAAGATCGTCCCCTCATAACCGCCGATCATCTTCTCGATCTGCGTGTCGTTCACCATCGAACCCAGTAGGGTCACCGTCGGCCCTCCGGGGTAGTCGATCATCATGTTGAACAGGTCTGGCACCTCGCGATCGTCGGGGAACCCCTGGGGAGTTATGTGGTTGCGGTTGAACACCCAAATACCGCCCGATGCCACCACGCGGTCCGGGAAGGGGAGATCCATCGCTTTGGTCAGGTGTGCGAGGGTATGGAAGAAGAGATCGGTCGCCACACCGCCGGAGTAATCCCAGTAGCAGCGGAACTGGAAAAACCGGCCCGGCCCGTTTTCCTTATACCAGTCACGGTAGGGGGCGAGGGGGTGACCACAGATCGTGACTTTGTGCCCAAGCCAGGTATCCCAGTCAAGATCGGGCCCGGGACGGGCATCCGGGTGGAACTCTCCGTAGTCTCGCCACTGGCCTGCCCGGTTGTTCCGGCAGTACGCGGCGTTTGCCAGCACGACCTTGCCAATGCCGTTTTCTTTGATGAACTCCCTGATCCTGTCGTAGAGGTCTGCCGAGCAGCTCTGCGGGCCCACCTGGATCACTCGGCCTGTTTCTCGCTGCACGCGGAGCAGCTCTTTCGCCTGTTCGATCGTGTGCACCATCGGTTTTTCCAGATAGACATCCTTGTCGGCAACGCAGGCGTCGACCGCAATCCGAGCGTGCCAGTGATCGGGCGTAGCGACCAGCACCACGTCCACGTCGCGGGCATCAAGCAGCTTGCGGTAGTCCATGGTTGTCTGCGCGTGTTCGCCGACGATCGACCGGCCGCGGCCCAGGCGGGGGCGGTACACGTCACAGAGCCAAGTGACCTCGATGCCCAGTTTTTCCTGGTCGCGAAGTCGGGTCAGGTGACGGAGGTGTCCGGTACCCATGACGCCGAGGCCAACGGCACCCACGTTGATCCGATCGTTGGCTCCCACGACCCGCCCGTAAGTGCGTGCCGAAAGGGCCAAGGCCGTTCCGGCTACGGCCGAAGTACGCAGGAAGCTGCGACGCGACGAGCCGCGTTCTGGTTCCATCGTCTCACCTCCTCGCGTGCGAGTCTGACGGCTTGGACAAGAATTCGGGAATACCGACACCCCCATGGCATCCACGGCGGTCTCCCGTGCCGCCGTTCTGCTCATCGACTCGCGCGGGTGATCAGCAGCCGGGTGCGCCGCCCGGAACCCGGTTGGAGCGAGTGGTTGCTCCGGCGTCGTTCGGGTTCGATCATGCCATGGTGTGATCGCCAACTAACAGCATATCGGTTCGCCTGAGACGATGCGGGCGTCTCTGGGCAGACCCGCCGCGTGCCATGCGGGCGAAGCGCACAGAACGCGGTGATCCTTCTGAAGACGGTGATTCTGAGGAGACAGTCGTTGCCCACGCCATCTGCCGCTCCGGTCGGGTTGCGGTGCACGATAGGGGTTCGTCGGTTTCAAAGGGGTTGCCGCTCAAGACGGGGTTACTCGCCTCGCTGCGTTGGGAAGCTCGCTGGCGCACCACGTAGACGGACGATGCCTGAGGGTGCGGCCCACGTCTGGACGTGACGCAGAACAGACCGTGCGTTGTCCCTGTGTTGGGCGGTGGTTTGGAGCGCTCGGCCACGGGGATCATGCCTAAGATTAACGTTGTGGGTGGTGCGCGCGGTTGGTCTGCTTGACCTTCCTGTCCGGGCCGTCCCGTT
>Ga0256839_1003925_pt1 | contig 14938 bp, 18 predicted proteins | sample 354166metaG_FD_185968 | JGI IMG/M metagenome (GOLD analysis project Ga0256839, IMG submission 185968) | Hydrothermal vent microbial communities from Mid Atlantic Ridge, Atlantic Ocean - 354-166 | ecosystem: Environmental > Aquatic > Marine > Hydrothermal vents | place: Atlantic Ocean: Mid... | reverse complement strand
ATCTGCACGGTTTTCAGCAGCCTGGACGCGGTTTTTTCGGCCAGTTGCAAGGGCCAGCTGGCCGCATAGGTCAGCGCCGCCATGCCAAGGATGGAACCGATGCCAAACACCATAATATAGACCAGCGCCGTGGCGGCATTCTGCGTGGCCGCCGCCGCCAGCGCTACCAGCCCTGCCGAGCCCGCCGCCCCATGCGCCAGGCCCACCGCGTAGGCGCGAAAGGAAAAGGCGCGGTGGGTATGGTGATGAGGACTTTCACTATGGGGAATGGTTTCGCCGGCATGGGAATGGGCGTGGAAATGCCGCTTGCCGTCGTGTTCATGCAGATGCAAGTGGACCCGCGCTTTCCACAATTTGTAAAATACCTGCGCCCCCAGCCCGACCAGCATGATGCCGATGGCAAATTCCATGCTGGCGGCAAAACGCTCGGTCAGGATCACACCAAACAGGATGACCGGCAGTGAGATGAGCAACAGCGTGGTCGTGTGCCCCATGCCCCAGCTTGCGCCCAGAAAGGCCAGCCGTTTAGGCGTGGCCTTGCCGCTGGAGGCCAGCGTGCCGATGGCGGCCATATGGTCGGCTTCAAACGCGTGGGCCATGCCCACCAGAAACCCCAGTAACAGAAATTCCATCCAGCAAATCCCCCCTAACAAATCCTGGGCAGTTGCTCGCCGGCCAGCCAGTCGACAATCCGCGTGCCGCCAAAGCCGGTTTCCATGGTCACAAAGCCCATCTCGTCCTTCAGCACCTCGCCGATAATGGCGCTGTCTGCCCCCAGCGGATGGGCGCGCATCACTTCCAGCAGCCTTTCGGCCCGCTCGGCGGGGCAAAACGCCACCAGTTTGCCTTCATTGGCCACATAAAGCGGGTCGAGGCCGAGGAATTCACACGCCGCATCGACCTCGTTTCGCAGGGGGATCTTTTCTTCGAACAATTTCATGCCGACCTCGGCCTGATAGGCGATCTCGTTCAGCGTTGCCGCCAGCCCGCCACGGGTAGGGTCGCGCAGGGCGTGGATCTCGGGCACCGCGGCTACCATATCCGCCACCAGCCCGTGCAGGGCGGCGCTGTCAGAGACGATCTCTGTCTCGAAGGCAAGGTTTTCGCGGCTCGACATGATCGCCACGCCATGATCGCCAATATGGCCGGAAATCAGGATTGCATCACCGGCGCGCACATTGGCGCCGGAAATATCAATTCCATCGGGCACCACGCCAATGCCGGTGGTGGTGATGAAAACCCCGTCGCCCTTGCCGCGCTCCACCACCTTGGTGTCGCCCGTTACCACCGGCACCCCGGCATCTTTGGCCGCCCTGGCCATTGAAACCACGATCTTTTCAAGCTCCTCCAGCGGGAAACCTTCTTCCAGAATGAAGCCTGCCGAAAGGTAAAGCGGCACCGCGCCCGACATCGCCACATCGTTGATGGTGCCATGCACGCTCAGCGAGCCGATATCGCCGCCGGGGAAAAACAGCGGGCTGACCACATGGCCGTCCACGCTCATCACCATGCGGCCCTTGGGGGCGTCAAACATGGCCTGGTCATTGCCTTGCGCCAGCAGTTCATTGTCGAAATGCCTGGCGAACAATTCCTCGATCAATTGCGCCATGGCACGGCCACCGGAACCGTGGGTCATGTCCACCTTGCCGCGGCGCATGTTGATTTTGGTCGGGAAGCGCTTTTCCATACGGCTCATTCTGCGGCCTCCTTTGCGCGCTCCAGCCGGAAGCGACCATAGGACCAATAGGCGGCGCAGGAGCCTTCTGACGACACCATGCAAGACCCCATCGGATTATCCGGTGTGCAGACGGTGCCAAACAGCTTGCAGTCGGTGGGTTTTTTCACCCCGCGCAGAATGGCGGGGCATTCGCAGCCCTTCACATCCTTGCCTTTGCTTTCGGATACGGCAAAGCGGCGTTCGGCGTCATATTCGGCGAACTCTTCCTTTATTTTCAAGGCGCTATACGGCACCTCTCCCAACCCGCGCCATTCAAATGCACGGCGCAATTCAAACACCTCGCTCACCAGGTCTTGCGCTTTTTCGTTGCCCTCGGGCGTCACCACGCGGGTATATTCGTTTTCCACCTCAAACCGACCCTCGTTGATCTGGCGGATCAGCATCAGGGTGGATTGCATCACGTCCAGCGGCTCGAAACCGGCGATCACCACCGGCTTTTGGAACTCCTCGGCGAAGTAATCATAGGGCGCGGAGCCGATGATGGAAGACACATGGCTTGGCCCGTAAAACCCGTCAATATGCACCTGCCCCAGCTCGCGCACTTCAGGCGATTGCAGGATGTGCTGAATGGCGGCAGGGGTCAACACATGGTTGCAAAACACGCTGAAATTCTTCAGCCCTTCCGCCGCCGCGACCTTGATGGCCACCGCCGTCGGCGGCGTGGTGGTTTCAAAGCCGATGGCAAAGAACACCACCTCGCGCTCGGGATTATCCCGCGCGATTTTCAGCGCGTCCATGGTGGAATAGACCATGCGGATATCACTGCCCGCCGCCTTGGCCTTGATCAGCGAGTTTTTCCCGCTCGCCGGCACCCGCATCATATCGCCATAAGTGCAGACAATCGCGCCCTGTTCGGCCAGCTCGATCGCGTTATCAATGCGCGGGATTGGCAGCACACAAACGGGGCAGCCCGGACCATGCACAAAATGCACATTGTTGGGCATCAGGTCCTGCACGCCGTAGCGGAAAATCGCGTGGGTGTGGCCGCCGCAAAATTCCATCAGATTATACTGGCGGGACTGGTCGGCCTCCTCAGCGATCTGTTTGGCCAGCTTTTTGGCAAGGGCCTTGTCGCGGAATTCGTCTACATATTTCACTGGGCGGCCTCCATTTCGGCCATCAGGGCAAGCGTTTTTTCCGCCTCCTCGGGCGAGATGGTGTTGAGCGCGTAGCCCACATGCACCAGCACATAATCCCCCACCTTCGCATCCGCGACCAAGGCTAGGGATATCTCTTTTTTAACGCCTTCAAGCGACACGATCGCGTTGTCGCCCTCGGTGATTTCCACAATTTTGGCAGGCAGTGCAAGGCACATGGCTCAGTTTCCTATCTTGTTCATCATCTGGCTGGCCTTGATCCAGCCATACCATTCATCCAACCCCTCGCCCGATTTGGCCGAGAACTGCAGGATCTTGATTTTCGGGTTCACCCTGCGCGCATAGCCGATGCATTTTTCCACGTCGAAATCGAGGTAGGGCAGCAGGTCGGTCTTGGTCAGCACCATCAGGTCGGCGGCATGGAACATGTCGGGGTATTTGATCGGCTTGTCCTCACCCTCTGTAACACTGAGGATCACCACCTTGTGGGCTTCGCCAAGATCGAAACCGGCGGGGCAGACAAGATTGCCGACATTCTCGATAAACAGCACGCCATTCGCGATTTCCAGATGCTCCAGCGCGTGGCCCACCATGTGGGCGTCAAGGTGGCAGCCCTTGCCGGTATTCACCTGTATCGCTGCCACGCCGGTTGCGCGGATGCGCTCGGCATCATTGGCGGTCTGCTGGTCGCCCTCGATCACGGCGATCGGGGTTTCCCCCTTCATATCCTCGATCGAGCGGGTCAGCAGCGTGGTCTTGCCGGAGCCGGGCGAGGATACCAGATTAAGCGCCAGCACCCCGCGCCGGGACAGTTCGGCACGGTTGGCCGCGGCGTATTCGTTATTCTTGGCCAGAATATCGGTTTCGATCTGCACCATGCGCGCCTGGCTCAGCCCCGGCGCATGGGCATGGGCGGGGCCTTTGCCGTAATGGTGATCATGGCAGTGGGCATGGTCATGGCTATGGTCATGATGGTGCTCATGCCCGCCTTCGATTTTCACTTCGCCTTCAGAGCATCCGCATACAGTGCACATCAGTCCACCTCCATTTCCTTGATTCTAAGTTCATCGCCGCCGGTGATCTGCACCTGATAGCTGCCACAGGTCGGGCAGGCGTCAAAGCGCTGTTTTACCTCGGTTTTTTCGGCGCACATCATGCACCACGCATCTATCGGCAGTTCAATCACCTCAAGTGCTGCCCCCTCGGCCAGCCCGCCTTTACAGACCACATCGAAGGAAAAGCGCAGCGCCTCCAGCTCCACCCCCGCCAAGGGGCCGATTTCGAGCCGCACGCGCTTCACCTTGGTGAAGCTTTGCGCCACGGCCTGCTGCTCTATCACGTTAATAATGCTTTCGCAGATCGACATTTCATGCATCAGGCGGCCCTCAGCTCAAAATCGACGCAGGGGTCTATCGCCTCGATCACCGCTTTGGCCTGTGCGGGGGCCAGCCCCTTGAGCGCCTTTGCCGCCACGCCTTCGGGGTGAAAGTTCCATTCGGTCGGGGCAAGGATTTTATAGCTGGCAATGCGCCCGCCCTCCAGCTCGGCCATATGCACAAGGCGGCCGCGTGCGGTTTCGGCCATGCCGAAAGGCGGTGTTGCATCTTGCGGGGTGCTGCGGCGCATCTGGTCGGGCAAAAGGGCCAGCTCCACCAGCCGCGCCATCAGTCGCGCCATCAGGCCCGTGCCCTGAGACGCTACCAGCGGATGCTGTGCGTGGCGCGCAAAGGGGCCGGTTTCGCGCGGGCTGCCCTGCCAGTCGGGGCGGCGGCAGAAATCGGGCTCCTGCATACGCTCGGCGAGTGCGCGTTCGGGCAATGTCGGCAAGGGCGCGGGGGTAGTTTGCCCCAATGCCTGCCAGCCCTTTTCCTGGATATTGCGCAGATAGGCGGCAGCTTGGGTCCTGGCTCCGAGCCAGCTTTTTCCAGCCAGGAATTCCTCGGCCGGGCAGCCGAAAACATGGGCTTCAAGATAATCATCCAGCGTGGCAGCCACCGAAACCGTGTCCCGGTTTTCGATCGCCTCGTGCATATCGGCCACCAGCGCCATCACCGGCGGGGCGGGCATGGGTGTGCCACCGCCCTGCCAGCCCAGCAATATCCGCAGCAGATGCTCACGGGCATTTTCGGCCAGCACGAGCCGCATATCGGCCGTACCTTGCCCCGTGGCCAGCTGCGCGGCGGCGCAATGGGCATGCCCGCACAGGCTGAACACCATGGGCAAAAGCGCCAATGCCTCCTCCACTTCGCGGCCCGTCAGCAGGCCCGAAACCGAGGCCGCGCGATTGGAGGCTATCTGCACCGAATCCCCCAGCGTCACGGTAATTTTGCCCTCGGCGATCATGTCTCTGCCTCTTCGGTCTCCGGTTCGCGCACGGTTCCACGCAAAAAAGTGCGGCGGTCCATGTCTTTGGGCGGCTCGGGGGGGGCTTCCGCCTCTTCCACCGGCGCGGGCTCGGGCAGCTTGCCCTCCCATATATCCTGCATCTCCCGCTCTGGCGGCTCCAGCTCGGCCCCCTCGTTCAGGATTTCCTCCAGCGCCGCTTGTGCGGTTTCCAGCGCAGCGGCGTGATCTGCAAATTCGAACATCGGGGAAAACAGCGAGCAGGAGAGCGACCAGCCAAAACCCTCCTCGAAAAACAGGATGAATTCCACCTGCCCCGCCGGCACGTTCAGCAGCCGCTTGGCCCCGATTTCCGGCGCGGTTTCGATGAATTTCTCCTGATCGAGCGGCACCAGAACGAGGTTCATGAACCACGGTGTCAGCAGTACGCCCAGCGCATATTCCTGCCATGGCTCGAATCCCAGAGCGGCGACTTGCAGCTTTTCGTTCAGTATTGGCACCCCGTCCATGCGTGTGGCCTCGATCTCGCGATAAATCGCCTCGAGGGTTTCACACAGGGCCTGGGGGCTGGTGTCCATCAGCGCACCACCATGAAATCTTCGCGCCGCCCGTCGCATTCGGGGCAGGACCAATGATCGGGCAATTGCGCAAACGGCGTGCCCGGCGGGATCTGCCAATAAGCATCGCCCTTGCTCGGGTCATATTGCCACCAGCAGATCTTGCACTCCAGAATGTCGGTATCTTTCAGCCTGGCCAGATCACCGCCAAAAGAGCCGTCAAAGCTGTTACTCATTGTAAATCGCCATCACTTCCGCCAAGCGCACAGCGCTATCGTCGATGTCTTCCTGCGCCGCGCATACGACTTCGGGAACATTGACGATTTCGATCGAATTCAGGATCAGCGCATCTTGTGAATTGTAATATTGCACCCACCAGACATTATTGGTGCGGGTGGAAGACACCCGACAATTGCCATAGCCGCGCGACAAGATGATCGTATCGCCCACGCCCAGCTTTTGGGCAAGGTATTCAAGGTCTTGCTCGGTATGGGGCAGCAGGGAAAGGTTGATAGAATGGGTGGGCGTGCCGGGCTTGTAATTGGCCACGGCATCGGCGATTTCGGTCAGAATCGAAGGGGCGTTGAACACGCTTTCGGGCAGCGGGTCTTCGGCCAGCGCACCGGTTTTGGCGGCGCGGGAAAACACGCGGTCCGCCACAGAATGCGGCCAGTCGGCCACCTCGATCGTATCGCGCACCACCTTGCCATCGTCAAAATGCAGCACCCGCCAGACACCGGCAAACACCGCTTCCTGCACCTGAATATCCGGGCCGGACACCAGCGAAACCTCGCCCTCGCCCAGAATCTGGTTCACCAGCCCGAGGTTTTTCTGGTCAAGGTCGCCCAGCTCCAGCAACGCGGCGCGCGTGCCGATTTTGTAATTCGCCAGCAGTTTTTGCAATGCGTTCAGCCGCGCCTTGCCCTCTTCCATGCCCAGCGTGTCTTCCGGCTCGGGGGCAATGGGCAAATCGAATGTCACCATCTCGCGCGGCATTTCCATGTAGTCAAGCTCTTGGCCGTCCGGCTCTTTCTGGCTACCCGGGCCAAAGCCCACATCAATGCCCAGATCAGGGATATTATCGGCTGTTGTCATCTCGCGACCCTCTTTTAATTTGCTTTTGTCGGAGCTGGCGCGCAGCCCTCGGGGAATTTGTATTGTGGCGGTGGCACGGGGCTGCCTGCCAGTATCTTGTTGATTTCAACGATATAATCACTCCAATCCAGCACCTGCGGGATCACACCGAGATAGGCGCCATCGCGCAGAAAAATCAGCGAAGGGTATTTGGAGAACCGGAACCGCGTTTGCACTTTGCGCTCGCTATCGCGCTCCAGCACCGCCGCTTTCAGCGCCCCGTTAGAGGCTTTAATCAGCTCGGGCAGCACCACGGCCACGTCGTTCACCTCCACATGGCGCTTCCAGTCGCCCACGGCAAAAATGATGGTATCCCCATTGCCCTTGGCAAAAACATCCAGCGTATCTGCAGTGACCACCGGCAGGTTTTCCCGCGCGATGATGCCTTCCAAAAGGGGTGAAAACATCAGCCCGTCTCCTCTCGTTTTGCTATTATATCGGCGAAAAGCGCATCGACATTGCCGTCCCCCCCCGCCATGACGCTATCCAGCGAGGCCAGCGCGTTGTTGATCCGCTCGGCAGATTCTGGTGTAATCACCTCGCGCGCGGCATCAATGAACACCAGCACCCAAGTGCCCGGCGGCTGTTCGCCCACCAACATCATATCTATGCGCCGTTGCTCGGCCCCGTATTGGCAGATGGCAGCGCCAAAACCGCTTTCGATCACCTGCATCGGCAGGCCCATACACATCAGCGCGCCCCTTGGGGGGTGGCCAGAATCTGCTCCAGCTCGGCGTCGTGATCTTCGGGGGCCACCCAGTTTTTATCCACCAGCAGGCGCTCGTCGCCGGAGCGGCAGGCGCGCTCCTCGCTCGGGCGGCCCATTTCGTAATGTTCGGTTTGCATGACCTGGCAGGCGATGGTGCTTTCAGGCGGCAGCGGCACAGCGCGCCTTTTTGCGGTGATGCCGATTTCAGCCAGATATGCCAGCGCCATCTCGATCGCCGGTTCGATCTTGTCCTTGATCTCGTCACGCAGCCCGCCGCCAAAATCGTCCAGCTCCACCGGCTGCACCCCGATCAGCAGCAGCTTTTCGGGCGGCTCACCCATCATTTCGGCCATCATCAACACTTCCTGAAAGCCGGTCTGGTGCAGACTGATTTTTTTGCAGCCCATAAATTTTGGGACTTCCTCATCCTCGACCCGCTTCATGGTGCCCGGCGGCAAGCCGTAATCAACCGCGTCAAACACGATCAGAATGTCGCAATCGCGCACATGCTGCACAAGGTAAATGCCCTGCGTGCCGCCATCCATCAACTTGACGTTATCAGGGGTTTCGTAAAGGCGGTGAAACTCCTCGACCGCGCGCACGCCAAAGCCCTCATCGGCCCAAAGCAGATTGCCGATACCCAGAATCAATACATTCGGTTGTGATGACATCGCTCCCTCCCAAGACGCTCATGCCGTTAAAACAGGGTGATGGCGGCAGAACGGATTATTATCTTCCATTAATCCTGCCAATCGGTTGATCACCTTCCGATCAATCAACCACACACCGCCTCGCAAAACAAGGACAAATTGCCCTTTTAGCGGCAAATGCGACAATAAAGCTTCCGATAAGGCAAAAAAAGCGCCGCATTCTCATGCGGCGCTCAAGGGAGAGTAGCTTTCGCCTCAGGCCGTATCAGTCTTTATCCACCGGGCGGTCGTCCTTGAACTGCCGCCAGCCGGAAATCATCGAGCTGATGATGGATTGGCGCGACATGATATCCTCGCGCACCGCCACGTAAACATGGATCATAACGAACACGATGATCACCCACATGCCCATATGGTGCCATGTATGCACATCCTGGCTTTGCCCGAAAAGCGGGATCACCCACGAGCTGAACCACTGGAACTGCCAGCTATCATAGCCAGCACCTTCGCCATAAAGGGCAAAGCCGGTGACGATCATAAACACGATCCCCCAGACATACATGAAATGCATGGTCAGCACCGCCAGCGGGTTGTGGCCCTCATACTTTTTAGGCTCTTTCACCAGCATCGCATACCACAGGATTTCGTGCCAAACCCCAACCCAGAAGCTAGAGCGCCATACGGGCGGCAGGAAGATTTCGCGCACATGCGAATTGCCCACGAAAGCCCAATAGACCCGAAACACAAAACCGATCACCGTAATATAAGCGGCGACAAAGTGGATATAGCGGATCCAGCCGAACAGGAAATAATCTGAGGCCTCGCCCCCCAAAGAGGGGAGCGGTGAGCCGATCAGATAGCCGGTGACAGCCAGCGCCAGAATGGCGAACGCCTGCACCCAGTGCCAGATGCGAACCGGCGCTTGATAGACGTAAACCGCCTCTTGCCTTGCTTTTGAAACATTGCTCATAGCGCTCCCCTATCTGACTTTAACGTTGGCCAGCTCTTCTCCGTCAGGCGACATAACGTGTGTCGAACATGCAAGACAGGGATCGAAACTGTGCAACGTGCGCAGGATTTCAACAGGCTCTTCGGCGCGTTCCACCTTGGTATTCATCAAGGAGGCCTCGAAGGCACCGATATTACCCTCGGCATCGCGGGGTGAGCCGTTCCATGTAGTGGGCACAACGCACTGGTAGTTCTCGATCTTGGTATCCTTGATCTTGAGCCAGTGACCAAGCGCGCCACGCGGTGCTTCGGAAAAGCCAAGACCCTTGACTTCGGATGGCCAGGTAGAGGGGTCAAACTTCTCGGTATTGGCTGTAGAGCTATCACCGTTTTTGATGTTCTCGACCAGTTTATCGAGGAAATACATCTGCTGCTCGGCAGCCCAGACCGCCTCCATGCCCCGCGCCGCAGTGCGGCCAAGGGTGGAAAACAACGCCGGCAGCGGCACATCAAGCGCCCGCAACACACTGTTGATCTGGTCCGTGAAATACTCGTGCCCCTGCGCATAGCCCACAATGTAGCGGGCCAGCGGGCCAACTTCCATCGCGTGGCCTTTCCAGCGCGGCGCCTTGATCCAGCTATATTTTCCGCCTTCGTCAATGCGCTCGATATTGGTTTTGGTGCCGATCAGGTTTGGCCCAAGCTCATACTGCGCTTCGGTCACACCATCCCACGGGTGCAGGCCTTTGGCACCATCAGGGTATTTATACCACGAATGGGGCACAAATTCCTGAATCTCGTCAGGGTCGCGCAGATCCACCGGATGCACCTCGTCCAGCTTGCCATTGATGATCGCGCCTTGCGGCATCATCAGGTTGCCGGCCGAATAGTCGTTGGCCTTGTCGGGAATATCGCCATATGCCAGCACATTCGAGCTGGAAAGCCCGCCGCCATATGTCCAGCCCTTATAGAAGCCGCCAATCGCGATAATATCCGGCAGATAGACGTTTTTGCAAAAATCAATCGTGCGCTGGGTCACAGAGCGCACATAGTTCAGCCGCTCCATATTGATCGGCGCACCGGCCTGGTTCATGTCAATCGCGCAGGGCACCCCCCCTACCAGCCAGTTGGGGTGGGTATCCTTGCCTCCAAAAATGGTGCGGACCGTCATGATCTCTTTCTGGAAATCAAGCGCTTCCAGATAGTGGGTCACCGCCATCAAATCTGCCTCGGGGGGCAGCAGATAGGCGGGGTTGGTCCAGTAACCGTTCTTGAACGGGCCAAGCTGGCCGCTTTCAACAAACTTACGAATGCGGGTTTGCACATCACGAAAATAGCCGGGCGAGGATTTGGGATGACTTGGTGAAACCTTCTGCTGCAATTCCGAGGTTGCCCGCGGGTCGGCCTTCAGCGCGTTTACGGGGTTGACCCAATCCAGCGCATGCAGGTGGTAAAAATGCACGAGGTGGTCGTGCACCTGCAGGCTGAGCTGCATGATGTTGCGGATCGAGTTGGCGTTTTCGGGGATGTCGATATTCAGCGCATCCTCCACCGCGCGCACCGAGGTCAGCGCATGGGTGCCGGTGCAAACGCCGCAAATGCGCTGCACAAAGGCCCAGGCATCGCGCGGGTCACGGTCTTTCAGAATAACCTCCAGGCCGCGCCACATGGTGCCGGTAGACACCGCATTGGTAATCATGTTGTTTTCGTCGAGGTTAACCTCGCAGCGCATGTGGCCTTCGATCCGCGTCACCGGATCCACCACTACGCGTTTACCGGAATCGTCGAGCGTAAAGCCGTTTGGTGTTTGAGTAATAGCCATTATGCGTCATCTCCTTTGCTTGCGATGCGCTTGATCACACTTGCCCCTGCATGCACAGCGGCCGCGCCGCCCACAATCAGTGCGGCGGTTTTGCCAATTTCGTCGGCATCGGCGTCAATGCCAAAGCCTTTAATGTCCGAAAGACGCTCGTAAAAGCCGCCTTTGTCCCAGAAGCCGTCTTCCGAACAGCCAATGCACGGATGGCCGGCCTGAATCGGGAAGGACAAGCCACCATTCCAGCGAATGGTCGAACAGGAATTATAGGTGGTCGGGCCTTTGCAGCCAACTTTATACAGGCAATAGCCCTTCTTGGCGCCTTCATCGTCGAATTTCTCGACGAATTGCCCCGCATCAAAATGCCCGCGACGGTAGCACTTGTCGTGAATCCGCTGCGAATAGAACATCTTCGGGCGGCCCTGATTGTCCAGCTCCGGCATTTTCTCGAAGGTCAGCATATAGGTGATCACGGCGGTCATCACCTCCGAAATCGGCGGACAGCCCGGCACTTTGATAATCGGCTTGTTGGGCATGCCCGGCACTTTATGGGTGGGCGTGGCGCGGGTCGGGTTTGGCCGCGCGGCCTGCACACAGCCCCAGCTCGCACAGGAGCCCCAGGAGATAATCGCCTTGGCATGGCCCGCCACGCGCTTGAGCTGCTCGACAAACGGCTTGCCGGCAATGATGCAATACATGCCGTCTTCATCCAGCGGCGCGTTGCCCTCGACGGCCAGAATGAAATTCCCATCGTATTTTTCGATGGTTTCGTCGATAATAGCCTCGGCGGCTTCACCGGCGGCGGCCATGATCGTGTCATCATAATCCAGCGAGATCATCGACAGGATCACATCTTTCGCCAGCGGGTGGGCCGAGCGGATAAAGCTTTCAGAGCAGCAGGTGCATTCCAGCCCGTGTAGCCAAAGCACCGGAATGCGTGGCTTGGTTTCCATCGCATGGGCAATTTGTGGCGCGAACGCCGGCGAAAGCCCCAAGGCCCCCGCCGCAAGGCTGCAATATTTCAAAAAGCTGCGGCGGGTAATCCCCTGCCGACGCATCACATCATAAAATGTTTCGTGCATCTTAACTCCCTATCCCTGATCTGTTTTTTCAAGAGCAAGCGGACTCACCCCGTTAGGGCCAGCATAGCAGTGGCGGGCATAAGGGGAAAACGTTTTAGAGATTTAGCCTTTTCTAAAACAGAAAGCGGTATTTTTATCTGATATATTAGATGCTTACGCGAAATATAAATTCGGACAACCTGCTTGTTCCTCTGTTTTTCATCCGAATATTCGGAAATTTGCTTCCCGACAATCTGGGAATTTAGAAAGCAACTTTCCACTTTCTAAACCGACCTTGCCCCCAGCTTATACTGGAAAACCGATTACTGGAAAACCGATAATTTCACGGAAAAACACACCCCCGTGCCTGCTCCCGCATAACGGCATAATCGCTCAACATTTCGTTGAGCGCCGACCCTTCCGGCAGCGCCTGCACTTCCTCGACCGCCTTCGCCAGAACCCCCGCGTCATACTCCACCACCGGCGGGCACACACCTGTGGGCCGCTCAGAACCCACCGTCGCGCAGGCGCTCAACAAGCTCGTCACGATCATGAGGGTGGCGAGCTGCGGCTTCGAGCATTCGGCGCTGGATTTCATTTGCTTTCTCCGTGTTTTCAATCCGTTCCGCCAGCCGCCACGCACGCTCGCCGGAGCGGCGCAGGGACAGGAGGAACAGGGTTATTGTGAGGGCGATGGCGGCTCATTTTCCGGCAGCCAGAGCGAGCCGGCTGCCAGCGAGCCATGTGACAAGCGCCCCCATCAGCGGCGACCCTTTCGCCAATCGTCCCAGCGCGCGTAGATGGTGGTTCCGATGCCGATCAGGGCGACGGCGCGGGCCGCAGCCTCAAAACTTACCGGATCATGGTTGGCCATGGAGATATCGAACGCTGCGCCTTGCAGGTGCATGGAGTGTTTGGCCCCGCCGACCTGCCGGTTATAGGCGGGGCTGCGATAGGCGGAGTTAACAATCATTGGCACGCCGAGGCGGTCGCGCAGGGCCTGCAGCTTGTCGAGTGCGGGCTCGTTGATACGGATGGTGCCATCGCCACGGCAGGCGATTTCTTCCGGGCTAAAATTCGGCCAGCGCCAGAGTTTTTCCGGTACATCGCGCCAGTCGGCATAGTAATGATTGGTCATGGTTTCCTCCAGAAATGAAAAACCCGCCGGTTGGCGGGCATATGGGTGGTTGGTGGCGGGCGTCAGCCGAACAGTTTCAGCTTCACGGCAATGCCCGCAATCAGCGCCATCAGCAGCCCTGTGGTGATCAGGCGCACGACGGTCTGCCAGGCGGTGCGCCGCGCCATACGCAGGCTATCGAGCAACGTGCGCAGGTCGTGAATGTCGATAGCAGCTTCGGGACCATCAAGACCTACATCGGCCAGGGCGCGGCGCGCGCCCTGCTCGGCGGCACGGGCCAGCATGGCTTCGAATTCGTCCCCGGGCATACGGACAAAGCCCGCTTCAAGTTTCGGCGGTGTCATATTCTCTCCTGTTTATTCGGGGTGGATCAGACTTCGCGCCACTTCGGGAACACCATCTGGTAGACCCAATTGTTGGTCGAGGTCATGGTGCTGACGGGGTTGCTGGTCCAGCTGGCCGGCAGTCCGCCGGTGATCGCGGCATTGCTGGTGTTCTCGTAAAGGAAAACCTGCGGGGCAACGACGCGGGGATAGGCGCTGGTGCCGCTGCTGTGGGGATAGTATCGCGTCAGGCCCGGCGTCATCCAGCGGGCATAGCGCGCATAGGCTCCCGCACCGCTTACGCCCATGGTGGTAACATACCAGCCTCTTGTCAGGGTTTGCGGGGTTGCCAGATCGAAGATCTTGTGACCCGCCACGTCCGCCGCAATGTCCCGAAGTCCGCCACCCTTGCACCGATATCCCAGTCATCCCCGTTGCCGCGCCGAGCCGGTAGATCCCGCAGCGGATCAGCGCGCCTGCGGTGGTCGAGGCGGTGCCCAGAGACACAAACGCGCCAAGCAGCTGAACGGGGCGATCGACAAAAACGGGCATGAAGTACATCTTGTCCTGCGACAGTGCCTGCGGGGATCCGGAACTGTAGCTCAGGGTGAACGGGTCGACCGGCCCCCACCAGTCAGACCCGCCACCCTTGATCAGACCGCCGATGCTGCGGCGCTCAGGATCGATGCCGCCCGGAAATCTGGCCGCGCCGGTATTGCCGTCCGCCCGCAAGGCCTCGTGAAACGTGCTGCCGTCGGCACTGACCTTGAGGACGAAATCGTCACTTCCGGCCGTGCCCATTTCGGCGCGCCCCGACCAGTTGGCCTGGAACAGCAGGCTGGCGGTATCACCGGATGCGGCCTTGTTGATCTTGAGCTGGTGGCCGTTGCCGGCGTGATTGAGCAAGGTTGCGGCGGCGGAAACCGCCAGCCTGTTGGTGGCGTCCGAAACGGTGCCGATCCCGACGCCGGCAAGGTTTTGCAGGTTCGGCACAAAGGAAACCCAAGCGGCCCCGTTCCAGACCAGCAACTCGCCAGCCGAAACATCCCACGCCATCCAGCCGGTCTGCGGGGTCATGCGCAGCCATGCCCCGCCGGAAAACAGCGCGATGCTGTTGTCCCAGCCGTTCCATGCGCCCGTGGCACCGGTCCCGATGATATGGCGATCCCCCTCGGCCGGTGTGCCGGGGGGAGTTGTTGCGCCAACTGCAGCAACTGCCATCTGGGCCAGCGCATCGATCAGGCTCAGCGCCTCGTTGAGTGTGACGTGTTTCTGGGCTTGCGCGGCAGCCAGATATGGCAAGGACAGGTTCGGGGTGGTGGTCATACCGGTCGCCTTGAATGCCGGAGCGTTCAAATCGACACCACAGCGCACATCCCCCAATGCCGCGTCACAACTCGCCTGGAACGTTCGCCCGATGGTCT
>Ga0256839_1003924_pt1 | contig 14939 bp, 10 predicted proteins | sample 354166metaG_FD_185968 | JGI IMG/M metagenome (GOLD analysis project Ga0256839, IMG submission 185968) | Hydrothermal vent microbial communities from Mid Atlantic Ridge, Atlantic Ocean - 354-166 | ecosystem: Environmental > Aquatic > Marine > Hydrothermal vents | place: Atlantic Ocean: Mid... | reverse complement strand
GTCCGGTAGCCAGCGTAACCGCTCCATTGCCAGTTCTATTTGTGTGATACGTTGGCTAAGTGGCGTATTTAAAACAGCCAGTGTTTGCTTGCCGATAATCCCATCCCCCTGTAATCCGTGCGCTATTTGTAGCTTGCGAATTTTGTTGGCCATGCTCTCTGTATAGAGAGTCTGTGTGGTTTGTATGCTAGGAATGGCATGCTGCACATCGGTATTGAGGGCATTTAGGTAATGCTCTAATAGGCTGATTTGGGAGGATCTGTCACCCGGGTGTAATGATTTTTCAAATTGGAAAAAGACCGGCTTTGTAAAGTATTGATTGAGACGATGGTATTTTGCTAAGGCTTTTTTTAAGTATTGGTAGGGGGCTAGTTTAGGCTCAAATTCTGCAAGCAGTGCGGGGAGTGTTTGGGTTTTTAGGGCGTGGTAAATGGGTGTGGCGAAGTTGATGCGCTTTTTTGCAGGCAAATCAAAGTTGAGCTGTTTGGGGTTGACGCGGCCATCATGTAAATCATGCAAATAACGTAATAAATTTAAACTTAAAGCGGTATCAAATACGGCAAATTCATAAAAGCTGGGGTTGCTGTGTTGGAGTTTGTACCAATGTTCGCTGAGTAGTTCGGTGCTGTAATCATGGCTGTTAAGGCCATCTCTTGAGGCTTGGCTAAAATGTGTTAGCAGTTGATTGATTTGCGCAACTGGGTGTTCTGTATTGAACCATACTAGCTGGTTTAGGTTAAGCCGGTATAGGCTTTGCAGTGAATTTTGTTCATATTGAGTAATGGTGCGGTTATAGTACGGGTGTATCGGTATATTGAGGAGCTGTGCAATGGTGCTGTGGCCGGCAGGGAGTTGTTGCATTTGCGCCTGTGCAGGCGCTGCTAACAAAGCACAGATGATTAACAGGCTTCTAAGTTGCAAATTCATAAATAGCTCTACCTGCGGTGAAAAAAGAGTGTAGGTGTATCGTTTGCGCTGTTTTGTTACTCGTTTTCTTCCTCATGCTCTTCGTCGTCCTTATCATGCCCTAAGTCAGAAATTTCTTTGAGCCTAGAGATGACTTTAAAGTTTAAGCTAGCTTCAGGGTATTCGCCTTGACTGTTTTTATGCCCGACTTCAACACCTGTCAGTATGCCGAGTGCTTCATTGACCGTTGCCACAGCATAGATTGCAAATTTATTGTCGGCGACGGCATCAATAATATTTTGTTTCAGCATTAAATTACGTATATTGGCCTTAGGTATGATACAGGCTTGCTTACCTGTTAAACCTCGAGCATTACACAATTTAAAAAAACCTTCAATTTTTTCATTGACCCCACCAATGGCTTGTACTTCACCATATTGATTGATGGAGCCGGTTACGGCAAAACTTTGCTCGATAGGGGTTGCTGTTAAGGCAGAAATTAGGCAACATAATTCTGCCAGTGACGCGCTATCACCATCAATATGTCCATAGGATTGTTCTAATGCAATACTGGCAGAGATGGCGAGTGGGAATTCTTGGGCATAACAACTGCCTAAATAGCCTGTTAAAATCATCACGCCTTTAGAATGAATGGAAAGCCCTAATTCCGCTTCGCGCTCAATATCGACAATTCCGCGTGAGCCGGGATAAACGGTCACCGTAATACGAGACGGTGCGCCAAAGCTACTGCCGCCTACTTCGAGTACGGTTAGACCGTTAATCTTACCAACAGTACTGCCGGAGGTATCAATTAAAATGGTGCCATCTAACATATCATCCAAAATACTTTGTGCGATTCTGCCATTGCGATATTCTCGGGCGTTGAGTGCTTTCTCGATATGTTCTTTATCAATATGGGATGTGGTACAAAGAAAGTTGGCCTCGCCAATAATTTCCAGGGCATCGTTGATATGTGCTGAAATACGCTGTTGATGTTCGGCAAGGCGACAATTATGCTCCAATAAACTAATGATAGCCGCTTCCGTCAGTGGTTTTGCCCCTGAATCATGGGATTGTTGTTGCATGAGCTGTGCAAAGCTTTGCATATTGGCGGGCGTGCGCGGAATATCGTAATCAAAATCCGCTAAGATGCGGAACATTTCATTAAATTCACTATCATAGTCTTGCAATAGATAATAAATATCCCGAGAACCGACCAGGATGATTTTGATATTAAGTGGAATCACTTCAGGCTTTAAGGTCACCGTGTTAATGCCCAGCTCAGAATAGGGGGATTCGATTTCAATACGTTCTGCTTTTAAGGCGCGTTTTAGTCCTTCCCATACAAAGGGAAACTCTAAGAGTTTGTCTGCATCGAGAATTAAATAACCGCCATTGGCTTTATGTAATGAACCGGCGCGAATAAGTTGATAGTTGGTGGTTAATGCACCTTGCTCACTGTTATATTCAATGCGCCCAAATAAGTTTTGATAAGTCGGGTTAGGTTCATAAATGACGGGCGCACCGATAGATTCTTTATAATCCACCAAGATATTAGGGTGGTATTGATCCTTTAGGAGTTGCTTTTTAAGGCTATCACTGAGACCTTCTAAGGTCTTATTTTGCATAAAGAGATCTTTAATGGTCTCGCCAATATCTTTTTTAATTTCATTCAGGTAAGTGATGATACTGTCGATATTTTGATATTGTTGTTTTAATTCTTTAAATAAGGGCGAGATAGCCATGCGAATCGTTGCATTATCCAGCTGACGATTTTTATCAACAAGTGCGCGTCGCCATTGTGGGAGTTCAAGTAGTACATCACCTAAATAATCCTCCAGCACTTCGGTATCTTTATGAAAGGTTTCGCGTTCTGTTTGGGGGAGTTGATTAAATTGTTCTTCATCTAAGACTTTTTGTGCACGAATGGGGGCAAAGGTAATGGCATCGGTATCACGAAATAAGGCAATATTTTTTTCTTTGGCCGCTTTTTCAACAAGGTCAATGGCATTATTGTAGCGTTGGCTAAAAGAACGCTCGATAGCGGTCTTTTTTTGCTGATAACTGGGGCTTTCAAAGGCGGCAGGAAAGGTTGCAATAAGGTTGTCAAGCAAGGTATTAATATCTTTGCAAAAATCTTGCGCTTGCCCCGCCGGCAATTCTATGGCGACAGGTTCGCGGTGGTTCTCAAAGTTCTCGACATAGGCATAAGCAGGCGGTGTTTCTTGGTTTTGCGAGATGGGGGTAAGGTGATTGGTAATCATGGATAAACGCCCGGTACCAGGCTCGCCCATGACATAAATATTATAGCCCGGGTTTTGCATGGCAATACCAAAACTTAGCGCTGATTGCGCTCTTTCCTGACCAAGAATATTTGTCATTTGAGTCTCTTGGTTATCGGTGAGAGCGGCGTAATCTGATGGAACAATTTGTAGTTTTAATGCGCTAGTGGGTAGTTTTAGCTGGTCAGTCATATCCAATTTATGTATGCAGTAAGGCAAGATTTATGATTTTAGCATTGATGCTCTATTATTGTGTGATAATTAAAATGATTCAAATAGTGCGGAGACCGTTATGGATAAACAAGCGTTGTTGCGTGAAATGGCAGAGGCTAAAGTGCTGATTAATACATTGCATATTTTACTGACAGAAATCACGATGTTGCAGCCATTGCAAGAAATGATAGAGGCTATCAATGTTGCGATTGATGAATTGCACAAGGTGGTGAGTGACTCTGCAGATAAGGCATTACTTGATTATGCACAGGAGTCGGATGCATTACGCTATTTAGATGAAGTGGTTGATCTAGATCCGATTAGTGAACTGGAAGTGCAATTTTTTGGTGTGCTGGACAGTATGACTGAAAATGAACTGACGCTATTTTTGATGCAAATATTAGATAAGATTGAGGCAAACTATACACAATTGATTGAAAAACTGCATGCGATGAATGCCTTATTGAGTATCGCCGATGACAATAATACTTAATCGTTAAGCAACCTGCGCATGGCAATGACGATGCGCAGGTTGCTTCTTTGGTATTTAGCGTTTTTGTTAACGATGATTTTGTAGTGCCGCAATACGCTCTTCTAGGGGCGGATGACTCATAAATAATTTTTTAACACTACCGCCATTAATGGCAAAAGCTGCAAATTGCCCTGGTAATTCTTGTGGCTCATGGGCGCGTTGCAGTGCGCGTAATGCCGCAATCATTTTTTCTCTACCGGCTAAATTAGCGCCGCCGGCATCTGCTTTGAATTCACGGTAACGTGAGAACCACATGACCAAAATGGAAGCCAAAAAGGAGAGTGCTATTTGTGCTATCATTTGGACGACATAGTAACCGATACCGTGACCTTCTTCTGTTTTGAAAATAACCCGGTCAACGACATGGCCAATAATGGTTGCAAAGAAATAAACAAAGGTATTGACCACGCCTTGCATCAATGCCATGGTAACCATGTCGCCATTAGCGACGTGTGACATTTCATGACCAATAACGGCTTCTACCTCATCAGACGACATTGACTGCAGTAGGCCGGTGCTGACGGCAACCAATGAGCTGTTTTTGGTCATGCCCGTAGCAAAGGCATTGGCATCAGGTGTTTGAAAAATGCCCACTTCAGGCATATCAATACCAAGCTCTTTGGCTTGACGTGCCACTATATTAACCAACCATTGCTCTGTTTGGTTTTGTGGTCGTTCAATAACCTGTACTCCCATACCCCGTTTGGCTGACCATTTTGACATGGCCAAGGATATAAAAGAGCCTGACATGCCAATCACGCCTGACATAATCAATAGGGCATTTAGATTTAGGTCTACGCCGTTAGCATCTAAAATACCGCCTAAGCCTAATACACTGAAAACGATGCTAATAACAATCATAATAGCGATATTAGTCGCTAAAAAAAGAAAAATTCGAAACATATTGTTTGCTCCTTAAATAGTATGAATATATTTGATATATAGTGGTGCCAATAAGATAAAATTGCAATATGAATTAAGGAGTCAAGATGAAAAAAGAATTTAAAGTCCTTGCCAAAGAAACGAAATATGCCGGTTTTTTTAGTTTGAATTGCTATCAAGTACAACACACTTTATTTGCGGGGGGCTGGAGTGAGGTTTTGACGCGCGAGTTATTTCAGCGAGGTAATTGCGTTGCGGTATTACTGTATGACCCTGATGTCGATAAATTGGTAATTATTGAGCAATTTCGCATGGGGCCTATGGGACAAGCAAATCGGCGTGAACGTGCATGGTTGCTAGAAATTGTAGCCGGGGCAATAGAAGAAGGCGAAACGGCAGAGGCGGTGGCTTTTAGGGAATCAAAAGAAGAAGCAGGCTGTGTTGTGCAAGAGATGCACTTGATTAACGAATTTTATACATCGCCCGGCGGCACTTCAGAGCGTATTTCCTTATTTTATGGCCGTATTAATGCCGAAGAGGTCGGCGGAATTCATGGCCTGGATGCGGAGCATGAAGATATTTTAGTTTCAACGGTCAGTTCAGCGGAAGCCTATGCAATGATTAATGATGGACGGATTGAATCGGCTATCCCTATTATTGCCATACAATGGTTAGTGTTGAATAAAGATAAATTATGCCATTAAAGCCGGTAAAATAACGCGCTCACCTAGCTTGGTGAAATAATACGGCAGGTAAGGTTTGCATAGCGATTCGAACGCCTCACTTGCTTTGTCCCACTTTCTCTACAGGAGTTTATAGATTTGTCACACGTTCAGGATATAACGAGCCCGATGTCGTCATTGGAGCGACGCGCCACTTTATCATTATCCAGCATTTATGCTTTGCGTATGCTGGGTCTTTTTATGATTTTACCCGTTCTTTCTTTGTTTGCCGAGTCATTAGAAGGCGCTACGCCTTTATTGATTGGATTGACGGTTAGTATTTACGGCTTAAGTCAGGCTATATTGCAAATACCTTTTGGGTTGCTATCGGATCGATTTGGGCGGAAAAAGATTATTATTATCGGTTTACTCTTATTTATTACGGGCAGTGTTGTGGCGGCATTATCCACAACGATTTATGGTGTGTTAATAGGGCGTGCTTTACAGGGAAGTGGCGCGATTGCAGCGGCCATTATGGCACTGGTTGCCGATTTAACAACAGAAATACATCGCACTAAAGCTATGGCAATGATTGGTGCTAGTATTGGCATTTCTTTTGGGGTGGCGATGACTTTAGGGCCGGTTATTGCCGGTTTTTCAGGTATTCAAGGTATCTTTTGGTTGACGGCCGTTTTATCGTTTTTGGCAATTTTTGTAGTGTTGTATATTGTGCCTAACCCGAAGCATAGCAAAGTGCATCGTGATGCAGAATTAGTGCCTGAGCAATTTACAACGGTCTTAAAGAATGCAGATTTGTTGCGCTTGGATTATGGTATTTTTATCCTGCATCTGATGTTGACCGCCAGTTTTATTATTGTTCCGTTATTGTTACGGGATGCCGGCTTAATGGCTGCTGATCATTGGATGGTGTATTTGCCGGTGTTGGTCACTTCAATGGCGGTGATTATTCCCTTTATCATCTTAGCCGAGAAAAAAAGAAAAATGAAAGCTGTTTTTATTGGCGCAGTAGCAACGTTAGTGATAGCCAATATCATCATGTATTACTTGCATTTTAACTTATACGCTTTAATTGCCGGCTTATGGGTTTTCTTTTGTGGCTTTAATTTATTGGAAGCGACCTTACCATCATTAATTTCTAAAACTGCACCTGGAAACTTAAAAGGGACGGCTATGGGAGCTTATTCTAGCTCGCAATTTATGGGGGCTTTTATTGGTGGAACCTCGGGGGGCTGGATTTATGGTGAGTGGGGCGTTGGTTATGTCTTTTTATTTTGTGCTGTCGCGGCTAGCTCTTGGTTGTTGGTTGCGCTATTTATGAACCCACCACAATATTTAGCCAATCTTTTGATTTCGACCGAAGCGGTTGCCACAGAGGATTTAGAGGCTTTTATTGAGCGCATTAAAGCGGTTGCAGGCGTTGCTAGTGTAACTTGGCAAGAAAGTGAGCAGGTGATTTATTTAAAAGTAGATAATGCATCTTTGGATAAAGATGCCTTGCAGTCATTGTTGGGCTGATTGCAAAAGAGTGAATCATATTAACTCATTGAGTATTTGTTAATACAAATCAAGCGGGTCAATATCTAAAGACCAGCGTACTTTTCGCGCTTGCTTGAGTTTGCTGATGTGCGGTAATAACTCTTTGAGTAAACCATGTAAATACTTGCGTTGCTTGTGCTGTAATAATAATTGAAATCTGAATTGCCCGATACGTTTAGCCATCGGTGCGGCAACAGGCCCTAAAATTAATACGTCATAGCGATTATATTGGTCGATAATGGCTATGACGGCATTTAAAAAATCTAATGGGATATGTTGATCATGTGCATGGGCGCGGAGTAAAGCTTGATAACTATAGGGCGGCAATTCTGCCTCTTCGCGCTCTGCTAAAGCCGCCTGTGCGAAAGCTTGATAGCCGTGGTAAATCAAAGTATTGAGTAATGGATGCTCAGGTTGCCGGGTTTGCATAATGACACGGCCTTTTTTATCCGCCCGTCCTGCGCGTCCTGCTACTTGTGTTACCAATTGCGCCAATCTTTCGGGGGCATGGTAATCAATACTAAATAAACCACTATCAGCATCGAGTAATACTACCAGTGTGACATTCGGGAAGTGATGGCCTTTTGCCAGCATTTGTGTGCCTAGGATAATATCTATTTTACCTTGATTGATGGCATCTAGGTACTGCTCTAATGCGCCTTTGCGTTGTGTACTGTCTCGGTCTAAGCGTACTGTGGCGTGTTCTGGAAATAGGCTGCGCAAGACATTTTCGACCCGTTCAGTGCCTAAACCGAGTGGTTTGAGCTCGTAGGCTTTACAGGCAGGGCATTGCTTAGGGAGAGTTTGTTCGCTGCTGCAGTGATGACAGCGTATTTTTTGTTGCTGATAATGTACAACCAAATTGCTATCACAACGTGGGCATTGTGCTACCCAGCCACAGCCATGACAAATCAGTGTAGGGGCGAAACCGCGCCGATTTAAAAACAGTAGCACTTGCTCTTTTTTGGCTAATGTATTTTTGATTTCTTGAATGAGTGCTGGGGATAGACCTTCTTGCAATTTTTGATTTCTAATATCCAATAAAGCTAAGTGAGGCGGGCTGGCATTGCCGGCACGTTTGGGCAAGCGTAATAACTGATAGCGTTTTTGGGCGACATTATAGAGGCTTTCCAGTGAGGGTGTTGCTGAACCAAGGACAATAGGAATATTGAGCATTTTTGCACGCACGATGGCAATATCCCGCGCCGAAAAGCGAAAGCCTTCTTGTTGTTTAAATGAGCTATCATGCTCCTCATCTAAAATAATCAGCCCTAGCTTAGGTATTGGGGTGAGTAATGCAGAGCGAGTACCTAACAAGATGGCACTGTTGTTTTTCTGCATATTAAGCCAAGCATTTTGCCGTTGGGTTTCGTTGTGTTTGGAATGATAGGTTTCAATCGCAACGCTAAAGCGTTGTTTAAAGCGGGCTTCTAATTGGGGGGTTAGCGTAATTTCAGGCAGAAGCACCAGTATTTGTAATTTATTGGCAAGTACCTTTTCAATAATTTGTAGGTAAACTTCTGTTTTGCCGCTACCTGTTACACCCTCTAATAAATAAACGGTAAATTTATCCAAGTGTGCCGTAATGGTGTCAATGGCTTGTTGCTGTTGTGTGTTGGCTTGTAAAGGCGTTTGTTTTGTGAGTTGCTTGACTGGTAAACTGGGTTTGCTTGTTTCTTCGATTAAATTTTTTGTCAGTAGAGCTTTGAGTGCAGGTCGCCACAGTTTGAAATGTGCCGCAATGTTCGCATGGCTTTGTGCACTTGCTTGTGCTTTAAAATATTGCAAAAGTGCAAGTTGCTTTGGGGCTTTGTGTAGCTTTTGTGTCTTAATGGTTTTGCCGGTCGTCGTTAGCTGAAAATAAGGCACTTGTTTGAGTTCGCCCGGCTGGCCTTTACGTAATCTTGTTGGAAAAGCACTCATAAAAACATCGCCAATAGGGTGGTGATAATAAGTGTGTGCCCAGTAGAGCAGTTGCAGGTCTTGGTTTGTTAAGAGCGGGGTGCGGTCAATTACCGTTTCGGCATGTTTTAGTTTCCGGCTCTCTATATTGCTGTTGTGGTTAAGCTCTAAGATGAGGCCGGTTTTGGTATTTTTGCCAAAGGGGACTTTTATACGCAAGCCAATTTGTAGCTGAGAGAGGGGATAGTTTTTTGGGGGGAGGTAATCAAATAAACGATTAATAGGAATCGGCAAGGCTACGCTTAAAATAATGAGAGTTGGGCTATTCAATGTGAACCTTTCATATAATAGAAATCGAGTATGTCGCTGTTAAAGCACAATAATGATTGAGGGTTGATATGGCTAAAAAAGTGATGCATCAAGCCTGTGGATAACTTTGTGTATAAGACGGGGAAAAGTGAGTGTAAGCCTTGGTTTTACTGAGGAGCGATTAAATTTATAGAACCATCAATATTTGTTTTTTATATTTAAAATCAGAGTGTTGTATTTTTTGTTGTCGTTTTTATAGCGTAACATACTTCAGAGTGATGCATCATTTTATGCAAAATAATAATTGTGTGTAAAGTGAAAAAATAAAAATAAACAGGTTGACAGTGCTAATTGTTGTTAAGGGCTAAAAATGGGTATTTTGGCCAGCCGTATCGCACGAAAGATTAGACTTAGCGTATTTTATTAATGAATATTCGATATAAAAATGCTAACTCCTTATCAATGTTCAATAAAAAGTTATGGACAGGCTGTGGATAACTCTGTGTATAAGCTGAGTAAGAGTGGTTATCAGTTGTTGTTTTAGGGCTTATCTAGTCAGTTTTGTTGAATGCTAATAATACATATAATATATATTTATCAGTTGGTTATATTTATTTCAATCTGTTTTGAGGAGAGAGCACCGGCTGTGCTGCTATGTTATTGTTTGGTAGATGACATTGTGGGTAAAAGTTAGGAGAGTATAGTTAAGGTGTGCATAAGGGGCAGAGAAATAGGTGCTTGATTTGCACCTATTCTTGTCTTTTTGTATGTCAGCGGCCGTACAAAGTTAGGCTAAGGAATTAGCATGCCACGAATAGTAAAGTATAGAAGTGCGGCCATAATAGCAGAGGTCGGCACAGTAATAACCCATGCCGCGGCTATTTTATACACATGAGAGCGTTTGACTAATTGATCTTTATATACTTTTTTAAGTTTCTTGCGTTCTTTTTTAGTAAATTCGCTACCTTGTTTTTGTGTTTTTAGTTCAGCCAGCATTTTAGATTTATGAGCAATATCTGCTTTTTTAAAGGAATCTAAAAAGGCCTCGGTTGCTTCAGGGTCTAAATGTTCATGATGTTTCCTGATTTCATCTAAACGCTTAGCATCTGTTCGTTTTAAATATTCCCGTAAAAAACCAACGCCAAAAATAGCTCCTACAGCAATATGTGTTGAACTAACAGGTAGGCCGAGCTGACTGGCAATAATGACGGTAATGGCTGCCGCCATGGACACGCAGAAGGCGCGCATTTTATCCAGTTCGGTGATTTCACTACCCACGGTACGAATCAGTTTTGCACCATATAAAGCCAAGCCAATTGAAAGTCCCAAAGCACCGATTAACATAACCCAAATAGGAATAGCTGCTTTTTTGGCGATACCACCACTATTAATGGCATCATTAATTGCGGCTAAAGGCCCTACTGCATTAGCAACATCATTCGCGCCATGAGCAAAGCTTAAAAAGGCTGCCGCAAAAATTAATGGGATAGTAAATAAGGTGTTAACACTTGCTTTTGAATTATCCAGTGCTGTGGCTGCTTTATTAATAAGTGGACGAATAGCGAAATAAAGCGTTAACGCAATGGCAAAAGCAATGGAACCTGCCACCATAAAATCTACTTTCCAGATTTTTTTCAGACCTTTTAAAATGAGGTAGGTTGAAAATGCCCAAATCATTAAAGCAATTAAAAGGGGCACAATGCGTTTGGCGGCGGCAAGCATATCACTTTGGTAGGTAATGGTGCGTTTAATAACGTATAAAAATAGAGCCGAAATAATGCCGCCTAATACCGGTGAAATAACCCAACTTGCCGCAATCTTGCCAAATACCGCCCAGTTGGCAATGCCAAAGCCGCCCGCTGCAATTCCTGCACCTAGAACACCGCCAACGATGGAGTGAGTCGTTGAGACAGGCGCATTAAAAAAGGTCGCAATATTGAGCCAAATGGCCGCTGCTAATAATGCCGCCAGCATCAGCCAAATAAAAGTATCTGAATCGTTGATTAATGAGGGGTCAATAATGCCTTTTTTGATGGTACTAACCACTTCGCCCCCTGCCAGCAGTGCACCCGCTGATTCAAATACCATGGCAATCAAAATGGCACCTAACAGCGAAATGGCCTTTGAGCCGACTGCAGGCCCCACATTATTGGCAACATCATTGGCACCAATATTGAGTGCCATATAACCACCGATAATTGCTGAAACAAGCAAAAATGTATGGTTAGGGATATTTCCCATTGAGGTGCTGATAAAAAGCCCAATGGCAATTAAAAATAGCAGTGCCCCCCCTAATCTAAGTATTTCCAAGCGCATTTTTGCCCCCTTGTTTTCGACGGAATTTAATTGATCAATATCCATACATTTTCTCTTAAAGGTTGGTCATTATAATGACCGATAACAGCGAATTATAATAACAAAAAAACATATATGTTACGGCAGTAATATTACATTAATATGACAAATGTAATAATCAAGAGGAGTGGGTATTTTTCTACCTTAAATTTATAATGGTATTTAGTGGGTTTGCAGTATTTGTTTGCAATAAAGTGCAATTTCTATTATGTTGTATTGTTTATTGAAGGCTAGGGGTGCTTCTTAAAATCGAAGCTGAGAGAAAACCCTTTGAACCTGAGACCAGCTAATACTGGCGTAGGAAAGCCCCATGCACTTCCTTGCGCCTTGTTCTATTGAAATTGGAGAGATACATGAGCGCAGTCCTTAAAGATATTACCTCGACGGATACGAATAGTGTAAAAATTGATTCCTATCCTGCATCAGAGAAAGTTTATATCGAGGGCAGTCGTCCTGATATTCAAGTTCCCATGCGTAAAATTACGCTATCCGATACCCCCGCACACTTCGGAGCAGAAAAAAATACACCTCTATTTGTCTATGACACTTCAGGTGTTTATACCGACCCTAATGTTGACGTTGATTTGCAAAAAGGTTTAGCCGCGATTCGTGCGGCTTGGATTGCTGAGCGTGATGATACTGAGGAACTGGACGGTCCTACTTCTGATTTTGGTAAAGAGCGTTTACACGACCCTGAAACGGCGGATATGCGTTTTGAACATATTCGCAAACCTCGTAGAGCGAAAGCCGGCAAAAATGTTTCCCAAATGCATTATGCACGCCAAGGTATTATTACGCCGGAAATGGAGTTTATTGCCATTCGCGAAAATCAAAATATGGCGGAAATGCGTGACCTCTATAAAGGCCAGCATAAAGGTCAGTCGTTTGGTGCCTCAATCCCTGAGGAGATTACCCCTGAATTTGTGCGTGATGAAGTGGCGCGTGGCCGAGCGATTATCCCATTAAATATCAATCACCCGGAAGTAGAGCCGATGATTATTGGGCGTAACTTCTTGGTCAAAATCAATGGTAACTTAGGTAACTCGGCGGTTACTTCTTCTATTGATGAAGAGGTCGAAAAAATGCTGTGGGGTATTCGTTGGGGTGGCGATACCATTATGGATTTATCGACCGGTAAAAACATTCATGAAACTCGTGAGTGGATTTTGCGTAACTCACCTGTACCCATTGGTACAGTGCCTATTTATCAAGCACTTGAAAAAGTAGACGGCAAAGCCGAAGACCTGACTTGGGAGATTTTTCGTGATACCTTGATTGAACAGGCTGAGCAAGGCGTAGATTACTTTACCATTCATGCCGGCGTACGTTTACACCATGTGCCGATGACTGCCAAGCGTATGACAGGCATCGTCTCGCGCGGTGGTTCTATCATGGCAAAATGGTGTTTGGCGCATCACACAGAGAGCTTTTTATACACGCATTTTGAAGACATTTGTGAAATCATGAAAGCCTATGATGTTTCTTTCTCATTAGGGGATGGCTTACGTCCCGGTTCAATTTATGATGCTAATGATGAAGCGCAATTTGCCGAGTTGGAAACATTAGGTGAGCTAACCCAAATTGCTTGGAAGCATGATGTGCAAGTGATGATTGAAGGGCCGGGACATGTGCCACTGCATATGATTGAAGAAAATATGACCAAGCAATTGGCAGACTGTGACGAAGCTCCTTTCTACACCTTAGGCCCGCTAACAACGGATATTGCACCTGGCTACGATCATATTACCTCTGTTATTGGCGCGGCTAATATCGGCTGGTACGGGTGTGCCATGTTGTGCTATGTCACCCAAAAAGAGCATTTAGGTTTGCCTAATAAAGAAGATGTACGCGAAGGTATTGTGACTTATAAAATTGCGGCACATGCGGCTGATTTGGCAAAAGGCCATCCAGGGGCGCAGGCGCGTGATAATGCCATGTCGAAAGCGCGTTTTGAATTCCGTTGGGAAGACCAGTTTAATATCGCTTTAGACCCTGAAAAAGCACGTTCATTCCATGATGAAACCTTGCCTAAAGATTCCGCTAAAATTGCGCATTTTTGCTCTATGTGTGGCCCGCATTTTTGTTCAATGAAAATCTCACAAGATGTGCGTGAATATGCCAAAGAAAAAGGCATTAAAGATGAAGAAGAGGCATTGCGCTTAGGGATGGATGAGAAATCCCAGCAATTTATTGACGAAGGTGCTGAGGTTTATCATAAGGTTTAATTATGCCTGATTAGCTTTTGGGCTGCACAGTTCCCGTATGGATTATGTTGGCTGTGCAGTATATTTTGTTAGGTTGCTGAAATTTGTCAATTTGAAAATTGAATGAAGATAAGAATTAAAAATATTATTGAGAGCACAGAAACGCTTCAAGGTAAAATTTTTGCTTTTACTGTTCAAATTTTAATTATCATTTCATTAGTTACATTTTCAATCAGCACCTTACCTAATTTGACAGAATCATCACGGCAAATATTACAAGCAATAGAAATGATCACGGTGGTCATTTTTACCGTTGAATATATTTTAAGAATTTATGTATCGGACAATAAATTTAAGTTTATTTTTAGCTTTTTTGGGATTATTGATTTAATCGCAATCCTCCCTTTTTATATTGCTTCAGGTTTTGATTTGCGAGCTATAAGAGCTTTGAGATTACTTCGATTGTTTCGCATACTAAAACTTTTAAGATATAGCAAAGCGATAAATCGATTTCATAGGGCATTTTTTATTGCAAAAGAAGAGCTCATACTCTTTTTCTTTGTATCTGTTATTTTGTTATATCTATCCGCTGTTGGAATATATTATTTTGAAAATGGAGCACAACCAGAGCAATTTAAATCTGTTTTCCATAGTCTATGGTGGGCAGTAGCAACATTAACGACAGTAGGTTATGGCGATATTTACCCAATCACAGCAGGAGGGCGGATTTTTACATTTTTTGTTCTTATGGTGGGGCTTGGCGTTGTTGCTGTTCCAGCAGGGCTTATTGCATCAGCTTTATCCAAGGCGCGTAGTGAAGATGACTATCGAGAAAACAAATGAGATACCGAAAACCAAGCTTAAAAACTATTCTTGGAATAACTAAAGCTAAAAGAAAAATTAAAAAAGATTTAGGCATTTATGAAGTAACAAAAATAATTAATTTCTCCAAAAATGCCAAAAGAAAAATTAAGCGAAGTCTAGGGTATGAATCTGAAATAATGAAAATGTTTAGGTTTCTTAGACGTATTTTGAAATGAATATCAGCACGATAGGTTGTAGCAAGAAACGAGCCCCATATTTTTGCTTGTGATGTTAGTCGGTTGCACAGCTTGTTACACCAGTCAATTCAATC
>Ga0256839_1003923_pt1 | contig 14940 bp, 9 predicted proteins | sample 354166metaG_FD_185968 | JGI IMG/M metagenome (GOLD analysis project Ga0256839, IMG submission 185968) | Hydrothermal vent microbial communities from Mid Atlantic Ridge, Atlantic Ocean - 354-166 | ecosystem: Environmental > Aquatic > Marine > Hydrothermal vents | place: Atlantic Ocean: Mid... | reverse complement strand
ATGGAGGCAGGAATAAACCCCCACCTCAATTTGGCAAACAAGATGCCAAAGAGGAATCCCCTAAAAAGGTATTCCTCAAAAAATCCAGCCACAAAAGTTTTGTGCAACAAACTCCCCAAATCAAGCTCATCATCAATTTTTCCAATGATTGCGGAACTTATCAGCATAGGCGAAACTACCACAATTGAAAAAAAAAGACCTGTTACAAACCCCTTGTTTAAGCCTAAATTCTCAAATATGTTTTTAAACCCATATAAAACACCAAGGACCAGCAGTGTTGGCAAAGACCACCAGAGGTAAATAAATGATATTTTAAAAAAAGTTGTTGGGAAATGTATCGAAATAAAGGTATTCAATATTTTATCACCATAAAGAGCTATCAGAAAAGCTACTACAACTAAGATGGACTCTAGCGTTTCTTTTTTCCTCATGTTATCAATCTTTTAACTGGCAAAAGATGAAAAACTTTCCGCCATAACACCCAAGCCTCAGGAGCCAAGGTCGCTAAAAGAGCTCACAAGCTACAAAAATAGGAAAAGTTTAATTTGCCGGCAGAATGTCTGACCAGCTCCAACAAAAGCGAAAAACCGCGCATGGAATTTAAACCTTTTCCACCTCTCGAAGTCAAATGCCTGAATATGTTGTATATCCAAACCGAAATGGTTTGCATAGTTACAACTCACAAAGGAGCGAAAGATAGGGAGTTTGGAAGGCTAACGCCTCCCAAACCACTTCGCCATGAGTATATATAACCCCTTTTCTCAAAAAAAACACGCTATTATGCCTACAAAACTCACATGGCCAACTGTTCTCTTAACTTTTTTTCTATTCACCGGTTGCGCCACCAAAACCGTGGTCGTTCAAAAGGCTCCCCCCCCTCCCCGAAAGGAAGTGCGTGCCAAGTGTGGCCCACGCCATGTATGGGTCAAAGGTCATTGGAAATGGAACGGCCGCCGCTACGTCTGGGTATCCGGGCACTGTCAGCGTAAAAGGGCCGGACATCACTGGGTGCCAGGGCATTGGAAAAAGGTGAAAGGTGGTTGGCGATGGGTCCCCGGCCATTGGAAATAAACAAAAAAGCGGCTTGCTCAGGCAAGCCGCTTTTTTGCCGTGGGAAGTTGAGTTTTACAGCCTCAAATCTTCCACATAGCAGTCTGGGCAATTGTTTTTTTGCCAGCGAAAAATTTCCGCCGGATAAGTTTTATTTGCCGAAAGGCTACTCATCACTAAAGCTACACGCGTACCATCTTTGTAAAAAGTACGCACTTGTAAGATTTCCAAAGAATTTTTGTCAATAGTCAGTCGAATTTTTGAGATGTCGGAATCTCTATCCTTAGGCTTAAAGACGATTTGTTGCACAGAACGTCCCTTTTCAACGAATTCATTAGCTAGAGCATATACGTATTCATCGGAAGCATAAACCCGTAAAAAATCCCGAGGGGATGCTATTCCATCCTCTTCCTCCGCGTCGTTAATCTGCACCTCTTTTTCCTCTTTGAGGTAAAGCCAGACGGACTGCCCGTCGCAGTAAATTTGCCTGTCGGGCAAATCAATGAAATAGCTATTGCCCTGTTGTACCATGCGCCCCTGCTGCTCTTGACGATCTTCACCGGGCACCTCTATGATCAGCTTAAAATCTGCACTTAAGGATTGATAAGCCTCGTACTTCTTTTCGATTTTTTGGAGTAAGGCCGTAGCCTTGGGATCTGATTGCTCTTGAGCAAAAAGCGGCAAGGCCAGCATACACAAGAAGAAGAAAAAATGACTTTTCATACATATTATTTTGTCGTTCGTACTCAAGGAATTGAAAGTTTTTTAGCGGCTGCAAACAAATATATAAACGGCTGTCCAATGTAAAATATTGATGCCTCGCCTTCCCTAAAGTGTTAATTTTCTCTCAAACTGCTTGCCTAGCGGTATAACCAAACTTCTTATATTTGCTTTTTTCCCGACGCTAAGAAAGCGAGAGCAGTAAAGGTTACACCTACACAAAACCCGACTTACTAGAAGTCAAATTATTTGATTAAAAGAAAAGCTAGCACCTATGTACGAAAAGATCGAACGCTTAATTTTTGATGGTTACACCTTTTCCATCCTCAAAATCGGCAGCCGGGCATGGAATCTCGTCAAAAAGAACTGGGCTGTGTTTCTGGGCTTTTGGATTGTCTATGCTCTGATGTCGTTCATGAGCAATATCCTTCCCATAGTGGGTCTTTTCATCTCTTATTTGGTCATTGCACCAGCTATGGCTGCGGGATTTGCCATCTTTGCAGATCGGCTCATACGCCATGAGGAATCTAATTTCGGCGTTTTCTTTGATGGCTTCAAATTCTTAAACCAGCTCATCCCCTACACCCTGCTTTCCTATCTCATCGCTTCTCTTGCCAGCATACCCATGATCGTAGCTTTGATCAATGCCGGAGCCTTTGACTTTTTCATCAAGGTCTTATCTGTAGATGCACAAAGTATAGAGGAAATTGGTACTGATTTGGTGGTATTCAGCACCTGGGATTATATCCTGTTTTTGTTTAGTTTTCTACTTATTGCCTCTATAGGCATTCTCCTTTGGTGGACCCCCTACTTCATAGTTTTCCACAAAATGGGTTTTTGGCCGGCTATGCAAAACAGCGTTAAACTGGTTAAGCGAAACTTTAGCCTGCACTTTCAATTGATCCTATTAGGTGTAGGAACAGGGATTGCCGTCAGTTTGCTTTTTGTCCTACTATTTAGTGCCCTTGTGATGGCAGCACCTATCGTAAACATCCTTTTGTCATTGGTTTTCTTTGTGCTTTTGCTCTTATGGGTGAGCTGGTTATATCTTCTTCCCTTCATGGCCTTTATTGAGGTTATCGGTACACAAGAATCCGAAGAAGACGAAAACCTGGCAGGACATTTAATCGATTGACAAGCTACCTAAGGGACGGCTTATATAGCGGCTACTTCTCCTTACTTGTAGGCTAAAATCTTCTAACATGCGAAAACTTCTCTTATTCTGTGTCTTCTGTTTTTTTCTGTCATCCGGGTATGCTCAAGATTTGCGCTTGGGATTTCAGGCAGGGCTCAACTTTAACCATCTTAGCGGCCCCTTGGAAAAAGACGGTACGGGTCGGATTTTGGAGGAGATGACGACCAATTCCGGATTCCAGATCGGCGCTGTAGCCAATTATCCCTTACTGGATTTCTTGGGTTTGCGCGGAGAATTGCTTTTCACCCAGTTGGGCGGAAGATACCGTTACCACGGACAAAGCTTTTTGCACATGCCCACCGAATCAGGTAAAAGTGTGCTCCTTACCGGCAACAAGACCCTAACACTTAATATCAATAATGCATATTTTTACCTTCCCTTATCGGTTTATATCAAACCCATTAAGCAAGTGGAGCTTTCTGCCGGAGCCGGTTTAGGCTTTCTCATTGCTTCTACAGCTGTGGGGCAATTGCGCTTTGGAGGCATCACCGAGGGGGGGCAGGTTCTGGACACCTTGGAAGTCTCTTTAATTTACAACTACCTCAAAGACCAAACGGGAAATTCAAATGAAAGCATTCAACAAATGCTTATTCTCGACGGTGAAAGTGTAGCCATTCCTACACGTGCAGGAGCCTATTGGCTACAGGCACGCCCTGAGCAAGGTGCTGCTTTTAACCGCTGGGACTTTAGCCTACATGCAGCCATCAAACTCTATCTGGGTCAAAGCCTTTATTTGGGCGGAAAAATTCAATATGGCTTAAGTGATGTGAGCAACGACGCCTTTGACTATGCGAGATATAGGCCGGATGCAGACGGGCAACCCATTCCCCGGGCTGATAAGGATACTCAGCTTTCCTATCAAATTCAGGTAGGTTTCAACTTTTGATTAAACCCATTGGAGTGAAACTGCCTTTATGGTGCATACTGTCTCCATATTGTCGCTATCACAAAAAAGGCGCGCCTATGGCGCGCCTTTTTTGATAAAGCCAAGAGGGGGGATACATCAATTCAAATCCAACCTCAGGGAAATGTTGTGGGTACCACCGAAACTTCTCGTTTGCCTATAGGCATAATCTATGGCAAAGTGGCTTTTCACCGCACCATCCAAGTCTCGGGTATTAAAGCCCAGCGAAGCTCCCGCTGATAAACCGGAATAAAGCGGAGCTTCTTCGGGAGGTGCTCCGGCAGAGCCTATCTCGTATTTGTAGCCCGCACGCAACATAAAGCGAGTTCCCATGGCAAATTCCAAGCCCAACCCAATTTGGTCGCGGGCAAAAGCATTGGAAGTGAAATTACCCAGGGCTGTCAGACGATTCTGAGAACCCAAGAGAAAGTCATAAGATGCACCGATGTTAAGCAGCGATTGCAATTCAAAACGGGCAGGGCGATAATTGGAAGTGAGGTTATAACTTACCGAGCCCTTAGGGACTTTTGCCGAAAAGGACAGCCCCTCACCACTAAATCTCATAGGTGCCCCTACGTTGCGCAACGAAATACCGAGTTTAAATTGATCATTTTCTCCCGTCACGTATTGCACTCCTGCATCTATGGCAAAAGAACTTGCCGAAAGATCTGCAATGGATTCATTCACACTACGTACCAAGACACCTACCGTCACCTTGTTTTCAAACATGTGGGCAAAACCCAAACCCAGGTTAAAAAAAGAAGGAGAGAAAGTGGCTCCCGTTCCTTCGGGCTGGGTTGCAGTGGTAACCGGAATGTCCCCAAAGCCTACAGACATGAGGCTAAGGCCGATGACGGTATTTTCACCCACCTTCTGACCGAAGCCAAAAGCATTTAAAGTCAAGCCCGTACCCTCTATATAGATGGCATGGCTTGCTTCAAATTGTGTTTTAGTGATGCGAGCCAAGCCGGCTATATTTAGCCTCATGGCTTCTACACCGGAAACGCCTGCCGTTGTCATGGTATGCAAACCGGCTGTACGCGCCCAGGGATTCATCAGCAGTTCATAGGCTCCTGCCTCCCCTTGGCGGTCGGGATTACCCGCATTTGCCGGAAGGCAAAAAAGCCCTGTCAAAACCAAAACGATGGTTGAGTAAAGTAATTTATGCATGGATTTGTTCTTTTTAAAGTCAAAAAACCAAAAACATCAGGCAGGGAGGAAAAGCTCCCCGCCTGATGAAAAGACGCTTACAAGCCGGCCGGGTCAAACTGACGGTTGGTTCCGAACCACTTAATTACGCGTTCACCCAAGCCTTCAGCCTGAATGTGAATCAAGTACACCCCTCCGGCAACCGGAATGCCCTTGTAGTTTTTCAGATCCCAGGAGATGTCCGGATTGATTTGAGCCTGACGAACACCACGATTGTTCCCATCGGGCACCAAGCCCGCTTCATCCCGATCATAGCGACGAACGAACTTACCGTCCAGAGAATAAATCGTCACCGTACACTTAGCCGGCAAGTTGGTGATTTTGACAATGTTGTCAAACTGCGAATTTTCATAAGAAGAAAATCCGTAATAGGGGTTTGGCACCACATTGATCATGTCGAGAGCAGATTCCACACCGGCTTCATCCAATTCCGAAGGTTCTGCACCTGCAAAGGAGAAGCGATAGGTAGGATAACCGTTAAACTCTCCCGTACCCACAGCAATCTGATAGGGATCGTTAACGCGTAGTTTGACAATCAAGTCGTTGGGAATAAGCCCTTCGGCATAAGACTTCATTTTCGTGCCCGGCAACAACATCGGCCAGCCCGCCCAGGTGATGCTCTGCATGGCACCTACTTTAGCAAACTGGTTGGGGCTGCTAAACTTCGTGTACAAATCCTCGCAACCATCATAAGGCGTATTGAGGACATAAACGAAATGCTGCCCACCTCCAAAGAAGTTGAAAACGGAAGTTTGCTGTCCCGTTTCCAAGAAGAACTGGGAGCTGGGGTTAAACATCATATCCAGCGTGTTGGTCTTCTGATCATCATAGCTTTCACAGAAGATCGAACAGTCGTAAGCCGTATTTTCTCCAAAGAAAATATTCAAGCGCTGGCCTGTTTCCACATCAATGGCATAACCGGGGAACCATCCCATGCCCATACGACCGCTTCCATCCGGGTCGGGCAGGCCATCTCCGTCGTTGTCGTCTTTACCAACAGCCGGCTGCGGACGCAAATCGAATTGTTTGGCATTGCCATCCGTAACCAGTCCAAGGTCCGAATAATAATTGTTGGCTGTTTCGACAATGATGCAACGGCTCCACTTGCTCTTATCCGAAGTGAAAACAATGTCCACATTGTTCAAATTTTTGAGCAAATTGCCCGGATCCACAACCAGGCCGCCATTCGTATTGCGCCAACCCGGTGTGATGTACTCTTCACCTGCTCCACGAGAGCGGTAATCGCACAACTGGAAAGGCACGAAATAACCCGGACCGATTTGGCTCAAAGCTCTCGATGGATCGTACGTATAATGCGGTTCGCCAAATGCCGTAGGTACGTAATTCAAAGGAGGCAAGTTGCCAAAATCATCGGGCACTCCCGTCAACCATACAGGGGCATCCAGATCTGCATACTCTTCTTCATAGCCGATAGCTCCATTGGTTTCATCTGCCTGACTTCCCACATCGGCCTGTTGCTCAATACTGACGGTAAAGCCGTATTGCTGTAGCACTTGTTCATTCAAATCATAGATGCTGCGTTCAGAGCGGATAACGTCTTGACTGGGGTCCGACAGACTGCGCAATTCCCAAAACGCCGTGGAATCCAATTCACTATCGGCATTGTTGCCATCTACGAAACGCAGTTCGTAATCGCCGCCGACCAATTCCAACGGATTATACACGGAAACGGCAATAGGCCCACGGCCTGCCTTGTAGGTAATTTCTCCCTCAAGCTTGTTCTCCAAAATCAAATCGCGTGTCTCATCACTCAAATCGAGGAAATTGCCCCCGACACCCAATCCGTCAACACGAGTAATTACAGGGCCATCTCCATAAGCAGCATTCAGCTTGCGATCTACAATCGGGCGTGGAATAACCGTATAGGTTTTGATGTTTCGACGGCCAATCAAAAGCTGTTGTTTTTGACCGATGGCTGTAGCCGGGTCAAAATCTTGCCAATTGTTGTAGGCAAAAGCGACGACAGAGAAGTAGTACTTCTTGTGGTTAATCAAACGCTTGTCTCCTTCTGCAAACTGATCGGCATCAATTTCAAAAGTGTGTCGGATGCCCGTTTCACTGGTTTCCAGCACCAGCTCGGGGTAATAAATGACGATCGAATCCCCGGGGCCTTGCACGGCTTTCCACTCATAAAACTTGGAAATGCCGTTCTTCTTATCGTACATCTGAATGATGCGGGCTTTTTCCTGATTGTCATAATCGCCCTTAGTCACTTCAGGCCCTGCCAATTGATAGACAATGTAACCCTCAAACTTGTAAGAACGTTGTTCTTCAGGCAAGAAAGTGGGAGACAAAAGGTCTATTTCACTGTATTGCTCATAGGCATTGTTCGAGTTGAGGAGTAAGGTGTCGTTTGAAAGCACGGCAATAATCTTGCGATCCAACTCGATAAAATCCATATCCGGTGCATCCGGGCCATCGGTAATGTCAAAGCAGTTGTCAAAAAGGCTTTGAGCCAAATCATCTGCAGCAAAAAGGCGTGAAATATCCGGACAGGGGTAATTCAAGTCAGGCACCCAGGGTACACCAATGATCAACTCGTTGATTTCACCCGGGCGCAGGAGGAATGGTCCGGAAGCTTGGATGGTACGGCGGTCAAACTCTTGTAAACTTTCCGTACACATGGACCAGCCGTCAGCATCGTTGGGCGGTTCGGTGAAGGCATAGTCAATTTCTTCACCGGCAGCCTCCTGATAAGCATCTCCTCCGTACTGGAAAGGAGAGCCGTCTTTCCAATGCCCCGTCAGATAATTGTAAAACTCTTCGGGTGTTTCCGGGTCTCTGGTGCCCAAAGGCGGATTGTTGAATCCACCGTTGTTGTAGTAAGTAAAAGAAGACATACCCAACTCAATGGTGTCTCGCACTACTTCTCCATTGACGGTATCGATCAAAATTTTCAAAGGCCCACGGAAGTAATCCGTACCGATGATGGGAATTTCATTTCCATACGTAGGTACACCGCCCGTACAATCCGTACCGTTATCACCATCAGCTGCATCCGCATTGTAGGTGTAGGCCAAACTTCTCGAAGTATCACAACCGATGTAGTCGTCGAGGAAACAACCCAAGTCAGCATCGACCCACATGGCAAAGTAGGTGCTGTCGATATCCTCCGTAGCGCGGTTGATCAACTTATAGCGCTGGAAGGTCATGTCGTTCAATTGGTCGTTGGTGCCATAAGCAAAAGCCTGCACCTGTACTTCCATTTTGATGGCTAAGCCCATACTTTCACCATGGACATTGGCCCCGTTGTCGTTGTAAATCCAGAAGATCATTTGATCCGGATACTGCGGCTCGGTACAGCCCCGAATTTCTATGATGGGATAATCGCCATCAAGCGGATTGTAAAGATCATCTCCGTTCTCATCCCAAAAGCCGGCCAAACCCTGATCGGTATTGGGCAATTCAAACTCGTTGATTTCAAAGAAAAAGGGATTACCGCGAGCCGGCCAGCCTTTCACACCTATAGGAATATCCGCCGGATCGTAAGTGCCTCCGGCCAGGCTTTTTGCATACAAGTTGCGGTGAATATCAATCTCCTGGGCATAAACTTCAAAGAAGCGATCCCAATTGTTACAAACATCCAAATCCGTGTTGCCCAAAAGATCCAGCGGACCTGCCCAAAAGTCTGATTGCCCGGTTCTATTGCCATAGGTTTGGCAAGCGGTTTTGAGGTTACCTGCCGGGTCAACGCCTCCTAACCATACACCACCGGCAAACAGCGAAGCTACTTCTTTCCCTCCCGGATCGGGATGAGGCACGATGTATTTACCGTCTTCGCGATCCCACCAGACATCACCACCTTGGGTCAAGCGAGCACGGACGTTGTTCACCTTAGTATAAACACCTGTGAGGTTCGTGGCATAACGGTCTATGCCCTGATCAACCTGCGCTTGGGCTGTGTTGCACTCTTCGCGATAATGCACTTGATTGATCCCTTGCGGTTGATTGCCCTGATGGGGGCTGTGATCCGTATCAGGACCTATGCGGTAAGCCTCCGCCGGCCACGCCAACAGCAAGCCCGTAAAGATCAACAACCAAAGAGTAAGAATTCGCATGATATTTTTGTTTTAAAGTTGTTGCAAAACAGCGTTTTCAAGGGGGCCTCACCCCCTTGAAAACAAGTAACACCTCTTTTTTAGAAACTAAAGATCACCCCCAAAAACATCCGCCGAGGCAGAGAGTAGTTGTCGGGGTTCAACATAGCCCACTGGTAAGAAGCCAGATAAGAAGCCCTGGCCAAAGGTGAAAAATCCGTGGATTCGATGGAATCCTGCCCCCTGGAAGAAGCCAGGTAACCATCATCAACGGGAGAACCTGTGAAGGAATACACCCTAACGATGTTCTTTCTGTTGAACACGTTGGAAATGCGAAAATACACATTTGCCACCATGGGGTTCTTCGCCTTCCCACCGTCCTTAGCCGGTTGGGCTTCACGCAAGATGAAATCTTTGTCTATGCGAAGGTTCACCGTCATATTCCAAGGCAGGCGCGCTCCGTTGATCGCTCCCTTGACGCCATTTCCTCCCAGTACATCCGGCAAAATGGAAGCCGTATAAGGCCGACCTGAAACAGCAAAAGCCTGAACATTGACCCCCGCATTGGCAAAAATATCCTTGCCCCATATACGAGGCCCATTGTATTCTTTGCCCGAGCTATAGCGATAATCCAGAGAAAGCGTCAGGCGATGGCGCTCGTCAAAACTGAGCGGATACAATACCCGCTGAATACCTTGATTGGCACTGCCGCGATTGGAATTGGCATCCGAACCTGTACCATCTGCAAATTGCAAGGTATAAGAAGCCTGCATGGATACATTGCCCGTGCGGCGCAAGTCATATTGGAAGGTAAAGCCCTTGACCGTTCCAAAGTCCAGGTTATCGTAAGTCTGGTAGGTGTTGATGGGGGCGGCAACAAAGAGGTATTGACGCACCTGGATCATGTCGCGCAGCTCCTTGTAGTAAGCTGCCAACTTAATAGCCGAGTTGTTGGAGATCTTCTGCTGGAAACCCACCTCGTAATCCACTGTACGCTCCGGCTTCAAGTTGGGATTGTTTCGCGGATCATTCTTGATGTTAAAGTAAAAATAATCCAAGGGCGTAGCCAAGGTGTTGGAGGGCGGACGTTGAACCAAAACGTCGTAGTGCGCAAAGAAGTTGGCATCATCCGAGATGGGAAAAGAAAAGGCCAAACGCGGCATGATGTTCACCTGCGGCTCGTAGTCCTTAAACGAAATGTTAGGGTCAAAGTCGCGGTCCTGAATGTTGGGATCATCTACCGTGTATTTCGGGAAGACCAATCCCCCGCCAAAGATGAATTTCCCGTCATTGGCTTGAGTCCCGTTCGCAAAATACCAGGTATCTCCCGTGCGATAAGCTTTGACTTTGGTAGAACCTTCATTTTCCACATAGACTTTAAAGTCGTCGCCAATGGTTTCCGGGCGGTCTCCGCCAAATTGATCGTGGAAGTCTTTGGCATTCATGATTTCGTACAGGGCATACGGGTCCTTGAGCACCTTGGTATTCGCATCATAGCGATCCACCCGCACACCTACCCGGATGATGATGTCTTTCAACTTAAAGCGGTCTTGAATGTAAGCCGCACTGTAAATGGGGCGATTTGCCGGAACGGGGAAAGTGCGAATGCCGTTTTCATCCGTAGCCGTGAAAAAGTCTTCATAAGCTACATCGATGGGGTTACCCAGATAATCGTACCCCCAATAATTTAAAATGTTTTGGCTGGTCAGTTCCTTTGCAGAGAACAAATCCAAGCTCAAAATATCCGGAGAAAGACCATCGACATTGACGTATTCATCTAAAGGCGTACCGGTAAGTTCGCGCACGCGCTGGTAGAAAAGTACGTCTTCCTGCTCAATGGTTTGTTTGCCGTAAATGGGGATGGTAAACCCAAAGAGTGTGGTGTCGCCCACGACCACCGTGGTATCTACACCGAGAATGTTGCTGTTAGCCTGTTGGCGTGCGATAACCCAAAGAGAACGAGGGTTGAGGTCGTAACCGCGCTGCGTACGCTGCTCGTACCATACCCCCAGCTGAATGTTGTGCTGGCCGGCCTGTTGCTTCTCTCCATCCTTAGCCCTTTTTCCGGGATGCAACTCAAAGGCCATATTTGCAGTAAAAGTCGTGATGGTGTTGTCTCGTTTTCGATAGAGATTATACACCGTCCCCACATTGTTGTGCAAACCCCAACCAGAAGTATAGTTCGTAGAGATAAAGCCGTTCTCTGCATAATACACGCCGCCGGTTTCCACATCAGCCAAAGGGTTGTTGTAGTTGGCCAGAACGGGGTTCACATCTCCCGGCGTATAGCCCAAAAACTGCTGGCGAAAATCTCGGTGTTGAAGGGGTTCGGGAAAGTTCGGATCTACAGGTGCTCCAAAGACGGGTACCCATTCGTAATCGAATTTTCCGACATAACCGTAGTCGAAGAAGCGATCTTGGTGTCGCGAATCCTGCAGGTTATACAAAACCCGCTCATACCCAAATTGCAAAGTATAAGAGGCATTCTGCACCAAAGGCTCCTGGCCTTCATTTTCTTCATCACCAGCAGCATCCAAACCCTTGCCCAAGCGATGGCGAAAACGCGCATTGCCCCTAAAACGTCGCGAAACATCGAAGGGATTGTTGTGGCTGTTAAACACCTGCCAGCCCCCGGGTATAGCCAAAGACCTGGGCGTAAAGTAATCCTTCTCGTAGTTGTAGGTGCCCGTCAAGCTCAAGTCAATGTTCTTACTCAGACGAAAATCCAGCTTACTGGTCAAATCCAAACGAGTATTGTCTTCAAAAGGATTGTAGCTTAGTTTATCCACAGCCTCATCGCCCAGCAATTGAATGCTGGGATAAGGAGCGCCCCCAATGATGGTGATGGGGTTGGCTTCTATCTCCTTTAAGACTTCATCCTTAACCCGAAAAACCGGTGTGGCCGGAGGGTCATCGTCCTTGCGCAACCAATACTGCCCGGAAAGGCGAAATCCTATAATGGATTCTTTCATGTCCTCGCCATTAGGCCCTTTCACTTTTTTCGTTACAATAGGCCCACTCACATTGACATTGGCCAGGTTGTAACCGTAAGAATCCAGAAACTGAGAAGTTTCCAATTCAAACCCTCCCGAAAAGCTCTTGGAAGGCCCCCTGGTCGTGATGGAGATAATACCTCCCGTAACGTCTCCATATTGGGCCTCAATACCCCCGGTGATGACTTGCAACTGCTCGATTTCCGTTTGAGGAATCATGTTGCCATAGACCCGAATGCCATCCAAATAGTAATTGGTGGCATTGGAACGAGACCCCTTGATGCTGACGGCTTCCCCCTCATCGGCAGAGCTCGTACCGGCTACATTAGCCACAATGGCATTCACGCTTTTTACCGGCAAACGCTTGATTTGCTCTTGCGTAACCGTACCCCCCGTACTCGTCTTGTCCTTGCTGATCAAAGGTACCACGTGTTCAACAACAACCACCTCCTCCAAATTCACCCCCTGGCTCATTTGAATATCCAAGACATTGGCCTTATTGGCAAAAATGACCACATCGCTGATGATGTTTTTGGCATATCCTACATAGACTACATGCACATCGTAAGTGCCCGGGTCTATGTTGTTGATGCTGTAGTTGCCATCCCAATCGGTAATATTTCCGGTAACGAGATTGCCGCCTTTGTACAAGGCTACTTGCGCGCCAATAAGCGGGTCTCCCGTATCCATATCCGTAACCCTTCCCGACAAGGCCGTCTGGGCCTGCAAAGCCCCAACACCACCGATAAAGAAGGCACATAAAAGAAGTAAATAACGTGTCATAGATCACTCGTTTTGGTTGATGCATTTCGTTTATCCCGTAGTTTGCGGTGCAAACTAAAACGCACAATATTACGCAAAAACTTAAAAGCCGCCAAAAGGATTTCCCTGACTTTCTTTTCTTGCCTTTCGGCAAATACCACCTGAAGGAGGCAGCCAAAGCCAATTCAGATCTCTTTCGACAAAGCGAAAATACATAAAAGCTTCCACCTAACAACAGGCCTTTCGGCCTTTCTTGTCAGATAGCCGACCAACAAAAGCTTTATCCACAAATGCACAGAAAACCAAGCCGGCAAAGACTTCGGTACCAGGCAACAAAAAGGGAGATTGTCCGACCTTCTCAAACCCCTTTCCTTGAGCATGCCTCCATGACGAAATGGTTTGGGTATATTTGCACAAACAACAGCTTGAAAGACGCTTGCACAAATACCTCATCATGAAAACACCTACGCTATTTTTTGCTTTACTCCTCGGTCTCTTGGGCTTGTATGCCTGCCAAAGTGATTCCGACCGACAAGACGAATCCATGGCCGAAGACCAACCACCCATACGTGGAAATCTCTTTGTGCGCTATATCGAAGACGACAAGCGCCTCAAAGCCGAAGCTTATTTCTTCGAAGGAAAAGACGAAACCGACACCAAGCCCAAGCACTTCAAAGGAGGTGTTCAATTTTTGGGCAGTGGCATGGGGGAGCGCTCCATAGGTGATCGCTATTACAAGTACCAATACGAGAACACCCTTGCCTGGCAAGACAACTACTCCTTTTCGCTCACCGACGATGCCGGTAAGACGCATCGGTTTTCTTTTGGCGAAAGCCCTAAACCCTTGACGAGTTTTGAGTTGCCCCCGGCTTTTTCCAAAAGCAAAACGACCTACATCTCGTTTTCTCCCGCTCATTTGCCGGAAGGCAGTTATGTCGCTGCCCTCTTAACCGATGCCGATAAAAAGGTGGCCACCACCAAAGTTAAAGGCCCCTCTGAGGAAGGAAAGTTAGCTATAACACCTAAGTTGCTGGAAAAGATGAAAAATGGAGAGGTAGAGGTCTATTTGGTACGGGTAGATAGCAAGCGCATTGAAGAACCGCCCTTTTCCCTGGGTTTCACGCTTGAGTATTACACCCCCATTAAGAAAACCGGCATACAACCTTAATTGATAGGGCTTTCGCCAAATACATGTACGGGCCCCAAAAAGGCTATTCGACTTTTGTTTGGGATGTTTACGACTTGCAAACGAGCGAAAGACAGGATGTTTGGGAGGCTGATACCTCTCAAACCACTTCGCCATGAGTATATACAGCAAGGCACAAACTTCTTCTGTTTCGGTTTTGCTATACCCAAACCGAAATGGTTTGGGACATTTACGACTCGCAAACCACTTCGCCATGAGTATAAAAAAAGCGCTCCGTAACGGAGCGCTTTTTTTACTCTTCTTCCTCGGCAGAAGGTGTTGTTTGTTGTGGTGTGGCAGCCACCGCTTCTGCAGAAGCCTTTTTCTTGCCCCCTCCGCGACGACGACGACGGCGACCGCCGGTCGATGACGCCTCTTTAGCGCTGTACACCTCATTAAAGTCAACCAACTCAATAAGGGCCATTTCTGCCCCATCTCCCTTTCTAAACCCCGTGCGAACAACACGGGTATAGCCGCCCGGTCTGTCACCCACTTTAGCAGCTACAGGGCCAAAAAGTTCTTTCACAGCCTCCTTATTTTGGAGGTAGCTGAAAACCACGCGATGCGAGTGCATGCTGCCATTTTTGGCCTTGGTAATTAATGGCTCGATGAAGCGACGCAGGGCCTTGGCTTTGGCCAGTGTCGTTTTGATGCGCTTGTGCATGATGAGCGAAATAGCCTGATTGCGCAGCAAAGCTTTGCGATGCGCAGAAGTACGGCCCAAGTGGTTAAATTTCTTGCCGTGTCGCATGAGTTTTAGTTTTTAAGGTTAACCTCGCAACACAAGACTCGAGCGCCAAATTGCAGATGCTCCTTAAGGAACAATCCGCCTCGGGAGGAAACTTGCCCCTCGTTTCCCATTC
>Ga0256839_1003922_pt1 | contig 14947 bp, 15 predicted proteins | sample 354166metaG_FD_185968 | JGI IMG/M metagenome (GOLD analysis project Ga0256839, IMG submission 185968) | Hydrothermal vent microbial communities from Mid Atlantic Ridge, Atlantic Ocean - 354-166 | ecosystem: Environmental > Aquatic > Marine > Hydrothermal vents | place: Atlantic Ocean: Mid... | reverse complement strand
TAGGGTTCGTGCTCGGGGCTGTCGAAGCGCTTGATGTCGGTATGGGCGATCTGGATGACCACCATGCCCTTCTGGTCCCGCAGCGCATTCAGCTTGTCGAGATATTCGCGCCAGATGGTCAGTGCTTCCGCATAGCCCTTGCCGAAGCCCGGCGCCTCGATGGAAGCCCAGCCGTTGCGCTTGCAGGCCTCGGCCCAGATCAGCGGCTCGAGCCAATCGACGCTGTCGACGACCACCGTGCCGAAATCGTGGTCCTCGGCCAGCAGCGCATCGAGCGCTTCGGCCACCTCGCCATAGCTGGTCGCCAGCGGGAAATGCGGTACCTGCAGCTTGCCGAGACCGTCCTCGGTCATGAGGAACACGGGCCGGTCTGCATCGGCCGCGAAGGTGGACTTGCCGACCCCGGCCACGCCGTGGATCAGGATGCGCGGCGGCGAAAGCACGGTAGCCGTGCGCAGGGATGCGAGTGAAATGGCCATCAGCGCGCCTCCTCGTTCAGCACCAGGCGAAACTTCGGCTTGCCGGTGCGGACCGTGCGCGCGGGTTCGAACCCCTTGCGCCAGCTCTCCGGCAGGGCCGCATATTTGCGTTCCGACACCTTCAGCGTGGTGTCGATGAACTCCGCCGGATCTTCGCCCGCCGAGGCGATGTTCTCGGCGATCTGGGCCAGCAGGCTCTGATCCCAGTCGATGCGCTTGGGCAGGTCGGCGATCACGGTGACGCCGCCATCTTCAAAGCGGATCGTGCCCGTGTCCTTTCCGGCCTCGCGTCGGTATTCGGCGGAGCGGTCGGCGTATTTCAGGGAAATCGCACCATCGAGCCAGTCCGCGACCGTCCTGGCCCGATTGAGCTGCTGGTCCGCCGCCTCCTTGAGCATTGCCAGCTGGTCCGCCGGCAAGGCAGCGATCTCACCGACCGGCATGCGGTGGATATCGTCAAGGGTGATATGGTTGGGTATCGTCATGTTCGCCCCCCTTACGCCGACATCGGGCGGTGGGGCTCGTGGTCGGAGCCACGGATCTGCTCGGCCTCGAACGCCTCGACATCTTCGAGCCGGTAAATCACCCGACCCCCGAGTTTGATGAATTTCGGGCCTTCGCCCGTCCACCGCCACCGCTCCAGCGTGCGGTGTGAAATGTTCCAGCGAGCCGCCAGCTCGATCTGGGAAAGGTGCCTTGTCGCCATGTGAACCTCCTTGGGGATTGTGCGAACAGTTGCGGGACCAACATGGCGGAGGGGGTGGGAGGCACCGGGGAGGCAGCCGGGAGGCAAATCGGGAGTTGGCGCAGAAACCCGGCCCCAAAACGAAAAAGACCGCCCCGAAGGACGGCCTTTTCCTGAAGTAGGCATCAAAGAATCAGGGTTCGATCCAGCAATTCCCGTCGTCGTACTTGATGAACCGGCGCCAGTCATCGCGTCGACCGAAGGCTTTCTTAAGGGTGTTCACCTGGCCGCTGTAGCCAGCCTCTTCCAGCACTGTAGCAATCCGCCGGATGGGCGACCTGGCCCAGTAGGCTGCAAACAGCAATTGAAGAAGCTGGCGCTGCTTGTCCCCGCCAAAGGTCAGGGTTTCGCCGCGGAGCCAAACGAACCCGCAATCCTCCGAATGGTCGATGGGATACCGGTGCTGGACCTGGCCCGGGAAAACCCGCGCACCGAGCGCCTGTGGCGAAATCGCCAGTGTGCCGGGCGACTTGGCGACGTCCGCCACGCTGATGAAATGGTTGCGCCTCTGCGACGTGGCCGGGATGCGGTCGCCCCGTGCCGATGTCAGGATGACGCGGACCTTCTCGGGCGGCCTGCGTTCGATCAATCCCTCGACCTTCGCCCAGACGGCCGGATCTCCCAACCGCCTGGCAAACCAGACAGGCACGGCTGCTTTGGTGCCCGCGAGTCTGATGGTTCCGACGTCCCAGACGATACCGTCGATCAACTGGCTGGGGCGCGGCGGTCCGGCACGCTCGAACGCCACCAGCATTCTTGCGAAGGCCAGCCCGTAATCGACGCGATAGGCCGCGATCTCCCGCTCATCAACCTGGACCCACCGGCCCACGCTGTCGTGGTATCCATACGATTTCAGTTCTGGCGACCAGATGGCCTCGACCGGCTCGTCCTCAAAGTCGTCCATCCCGGCCACGACCGGAACACGCCCGCTGGCAACGAGAAGCCTGGCTTCGAGCAACATCTCGGTAGCGCGCGGCGCAACCTGGTGCAGGGTCGAGCCCTGAACAGACGCGCTGCGGGCCTCCATGACCCGCAGCAGAAGGTCGATTGCCGGCTTACTCAAGGACTTCACCGTCGTCGGTATCGTCCTTCAGGATGCCCCAGAGGCGCAGGTATTTCTCGCCGACCAGGCGTTCCTTCGGCGTCATGTCTTTCAGGTTGCAGCCGTGCGGCATGGTCACGGTCAGGGTCAGCGATTTGCCACGACCACCGCCCGGGCCGGGATGGAACTTGATCGTGAAACGCGCCCGCGTAACCACCCATTCCGCCACATCACCTGCAAAACCGTAGACCGGCGCACCCCCGCCGACGCCCAGCCCGATCCGATGTTCCGCCATCTGCCAGATCGTCCGGTCGGCCCCCGACATGGATTCAAGCGTGATGCGCTCCTTGGCATCACCGAGGTCCATCAGGCGTAATTCCTTGACCGTCACGCTGGCGATGCCATCGGCCGGGTCGGTCGGGAAGTCGAACGGCTGCAAAAGCATGCTCAGGTCGTATTCGCGCAGCGGCAAGGCCTGATGCTCATCGATTGCGATGCCCAGCAGATCCCGCGCCATGAAGCGCGTCAGGTCCATCCGGTCCTCGCGTGTCCTGGCCACGACCTCAATGACGCCGGTCGCCGCCTCATAGGTCAGCGCGGCCTCGAACACCGGCTTGACGATCCGGCGAGACAGCGTGCGATTGGCATCAAAGCCAAGCGTGTCCTCGGGGCGCCCCTCGCGATAGACCGCGACCTGGACGAGTTCACACTCTTCCCCGTCGAGGATCACCCGGTGCCGGTCGAAAATGTCGACATGCACGTTCGGCGTTTCAAACCGCTCGCGGATCGCCGCAGTGAATGCCGCGACCGAGGCCGGATCCTTCCGCACCTCCAGATCGGTATCGACACCAAAGCCGCTCCAGGACCGTCCGCGGCGGCGCTCGTCATTGTAGCGGACCTCTTCTGCCAGACGAAAACGGTCGCTTTCATTCAGGAAGACCCAGAGAGAGCGATTGTTCGCCCCTTCCAGCGTATCGAAAACAGCGCGGTTGAGAACGACATTCTACAAGGCGTTCTGCCCCGGCTCATCCGCGAGGGCGGCGACGCGGCCGGCATCGAGAATGACGCGCTGTTTCTCGTCTTCGTTCATGTCGTCGACCGCCTTGATCAGAGGTTCGACGACCTCCGATTCGGGCCTGGTCCAATCGACCGGCGCGAGGGAAGTGAACCCGGCCGCGGTGAAATAGTCGTGCAGTCGGGTGACGGGGGTCTTGCGGAGGAAGGAGGCAATGGCAGTCATGGGGGCCCTTTCTTGGCCGTTGGGGAGGAGAGAATCGGCGCGCAGCGATACGCGCGTGTTCGATATATATCGAACGTGACGCCTTGTCTACTTGCGCGAACCTTTTTTGTTCGGCATACCGAACAAGCATCCCGCAACCAAGGAAATCAAGGATGAAACGATGACCACGTCCCTCGGCGCCAAGATCAAGCGCCACCGCCAGGAAAAGGGATACTCCCTCGACAAGCTCGCCGAACTGACCGACTCGAGCAAGAGCTACATCTGGGAACTCGAGAACCGCGATACGCGAAAACCGTCCGGCGAAAAGCTGACCCGAATTGCGCAGGCCCTCGAAGTGACGACCGACTACCTTCTTGATGAAAGCGAGGAACCAAGCGACGAGGTTCTGAAGGAAGCCTTCTTCCGCAAATTCAGAAAGCTCGACCCCGAGGATCAGCAGAAGATCAACCAGATGATCGACATGTGGGGGAAGAAGGATTGAGCCTGCCCACGACGCCACAGGGGTGGGCAATCCGTCTGACGAAGATTCTGTCGCTGCATCAGGCAGCGCACGGGCTGCCGCGGTTTCCGATCGACGTGGCCGCGCTGGCGCAGGATTTCTCGCGGCAGGTGTTTCCGGAGGCGCCGATCACCATGGTGGGCGGGCTGGACCTGTCCAAAGGCGTCGAAGGCATGCTGATGCCGCATCCCAGCGGCTCCGGCGAATGGGGCATCATCTACAACAAGGCTATCCGCTCACCGGGGCGGCGGAATTTCACGCTGGCCCACGAACTGGGGCATTACCTTCTGCACCGGCAGGCCAATCCCGGTGGACTCCAGTGCACCAATCGCAACATGGCCGACTGGGATTCCGCCCGGAACAGGATCGAGGCGGAGGCCAATACCTTCGCCTCCTACCTGCTCATGCCGCTCGACGATTTCCGGGCCCGGATCAAAGGCCGTGCCATCGACATCGACGTCATGACCGAGCTGGCCGACCGCTATGCCGTATCCCTCACTGCCGCGATCCTGAAATGGATGACCATCACCGACAAGCGCGCCATGATCGTCGTTGGCAAGGAAGGTTTCATCGATTGGGCCTGGTCCAGCGAACCGCTGATCAAATCCGGTATCTACTATGCCGCTCGGCAGACCGTGATCGAGCTGCCAGCCGCCTCGCTCGCCGCGCGTGACGTTGACATGGAGACCGGCCGCCATGGGGTTCGGCATCCCGCCGGTGTCTGGCTGGGGTCTGAGCCCGTCCACGAAATGACGGTGTTTTCGCCCAGCAACGACCAGATGACGATCTCGCTGCTCCTCTATCCCGACAGGGCGCCGTCACGCCGGGAGTTGGCAGAGCTGGAGGAAGAGCCGACCTTGGACAGCTACGACAAGTTCATGGGCAACTGAACCCGGTGATTCGGGCCGGAATCCGCGGCCATCGATCATCGGTCCGTCATGCCCGCTACGCAGGATTTCGCGGCAATACGCAAGCGTCGATGTTGTCCGTAACATACGGATATACTTGATATTTTTGACTTTTTGCGACAGATTATGCCCATCAACTCAATCGCGAAAAGTCGCCATGTCACCCACATCAACCGGCCCGGTTTCGGGGCCCAATCCCCTGTGCCCCGAGAGCATGTCGTCCGAGGCGCGCCTCGCGGAGCTCGGCCGCATTCTGGCCACCGGCGTCATTCGCCTGAACACCGCGAAGTCCAGCTCTTTATCTGCCGACAGCGGAGACAGTTTCGTGGACTTGCCGCCCAGAAAGAGCGGTGGTCGACGTGCAAAACGTATCCGCATCGGAGGAATTGATGAAGCAAATGAGTAAGATAACGCCGCCCAAACCCGGCCAGGACCCCTCGACCGATCAAACTGTCCTGGCGCGCCTTGCCGCCTTGAAAACCATGTCGGTCAGGGAGTTGAAGGCCGAATGGGAAAGGCTCATCGGCACAGCCGCGCCGAACAACAGCCGGACCTTTCTCGAAACCCGTCTTGCCTATCGTATCCAGGAGCTGACCTACGGCGGACCCGACCGGGAGACCCGCCGCATGCTGGATCTGCTGGCCGATGAGGTCGAAGGCGTCGCCCGCAGGAAGAACCGGATCGCCGATCCTCGCAATCCCGTGGCAGGTACCAGGCTCATCCGGGAATGGGATGGGGTCGAGCATACGGTGACGGTCCTGAAGGACGGGTTCGATTGGCAAGGCCGGAAATTCAAATCGCTCTCGGCCGTGGCCCGTGCCATCACCGGAACGCGCTGGAATGGCTATCGCTTTTTCGGCCTGCGCGAACGCAAGCGGGAGGGTGAGGCGCGGTGGCCGCAGGCCAGCCATCGATCCGGTGGATCGATGGCAGTGCCGAACGCCCGAAGCGTAAGCGGAGGGCCGGAAACATGATGGATTTACCGAACCGACCCAACCGACGCCTGCGCTGCGCCATCTACACCCGGAAGTCGAGCGAGGAAGGGCTCGACATGGAATTCAACAGTCTCGACGCCCAGCGAGAGGCCTGTGAGGCGTACATCGCCAGCCAGCGATCCGAGGGCTGGGCTGCGATCCGCGATCGCTATGACGACGGCGGTTTCTCCGGCGGCAATCTCGAACGCCCGGGCCTGAAGCAGCTTCTCGCTGACATTGAGGACGGGCTGATCGACGTGGTCGTCGTTTACAAGATCGACCGCCTCAGCCGCTCGCTGATGGACTTTTCCAAACTGGTCGAGATCTTCGACCGCAACGGCGTGACTTTCGTCTCGGTGACGCAATCCTTCAACACCACCTCCTCGATGGGTCGGCTGACGCTGAACATCCTGCTCAGCTTCGCGCAGTTCGAACGCGAAGTGACAGCCGAGCGCATCCGCGACAAGGTCGCCGCCTCGCGCAAGAAGGGCATGTGGATGGGCGGCTACGTGCCGCTCGGTTACGATGTGCGGGATCGCAAGCTGGTGGTGAATGCCGACGAGGCTGTATCGGTCCGCCGTATCTTCGAGCGGTTTGTCGAGCTCGGGTCCGCCACAGCGCTGGCCCGCGAACTCCGGCGCGACGGGTTCCGCAACAAGCAAGGCACACTGATCGACAAGGGCTACCTTTATCGGCTGCTGAACAACCGCGTTTATCGTGGTGAGGCGGTGCACAAGGGCAAGGCCTATCCCGGCGAGCACGACGCGATCATCGACGATGATCTTTGGGACCGGGCCCACGCCATCCTGCAGGAAAGCCCCCGCAAACGCGCCAACAACAGCCGATCGCGAACCCCCGCGATGCTGAAGGGGCTGATCTTCAGTGAAACGGGGGCGGCCATGACACCCACCGCGACCCGCAAAGGCGCGAAGCTCTACCGCTACTATGTGTCGATGGACGTGATCCGCAACCGCGAGACCGGCGAAGAGACTGCCCCCACGCGGTTGGCGGCCGGGATGGTCGAGGACGCGGTCGTGACCGAAGTCCGGCGCATTCTGCAGACCCCCGAGGTGGTGACGCAGGCCTTGGCAGCGCTGAAAGAGGATCAGGCCAGCGTTTCCGAGGCCGACGCCATCGCGGCCCTGCATGAATTCGACGCCCTCTGGGCGCAGCTGTTTCCGGCCGAGCAGGCCCGGATCATCCAGCTGGTCGTGCGGCGCATCACCGTCACGGCTGCGGGGCTGGAGGTGGACATCCGGCGCGAGGGCATCTCGGGCGTCATCCGCGAGATGGTCGCGCCGCACAATCTGGAGGCCGCTGAATGACCAAGCCCAACGACACGATCCGGATCCTGATCCCCTTAAAGGTGCGCAAAAAGAATGGGCGGCCCAAGATCATGCCGCCCGCCAACTATCAGCCCAGCGAAGACCAGACACAGGATGCGCATGTCTTGCGCGCCATCGGCCGAGCTTGGGGCTGGCGGCGGCGCATGGATGCGGGCGAGTTCGCCACAATACAGGAACTGGCTGAGGCGGTTGGGTTGGCCGAGCGTCATGTCAGCCGCCAGTTGCGACTGGCTTACCTCGCGCCTGAAGTGTTGAAGCGGCTGACCTGCGGGCGGGAGACTTCAGCGGTCAGCCTCTACGATCTTTGTTTTACGGCAGGAGAGGCGTGGGAGAAGCAGGTGTCGAAAGTACTCAGTTTACGCTGATTGACAGCCAAGCGAACCTCAAACCCTGGAATTATTGATCCGATCGAAACTGGACCAGACCTTCCATTGCTCCGATTTGAGGGCTGTCTTCCAATGCCCTGGGCTTCGTTATGTCTGTGTGATGCGCCCACGTCCGTCCATATTCTGCCAGCTCGGGCGCCGAGCAAACTACGGTCAACCAGCTCCCCTCAGGGCTGCGTTTGAGACGTGTCAACGCAGCATAAACGGAAGCCAAACCATCGCTACCGACAGCATGGCCGACGTGAACTACCAAGAGCCGAGCTTCCCATCCTTTGAAGCTATGCAACGTTGTTGCCTTGACCCGCGCATCCCCCATGAAGAAACCCATCTTCTTCCTGGTCTGCTCAAGTTTGCTTCTCTCAAATGTGTGGACCGTGCGGACACCACTGTAGGTGCCTAGCTCATCGACAACCCGTCGGCCAAAATCTATGTCATTGCATATGAAAGTTATGTCCGCGTTTGCGAGCCCCGCCTTTCCGGTTTCACGCATCATCGCAAGGGTCGCATCGACACATTGACGTTCGGAGACCTCCGGCTCGCATTGAATCCATCTCAATGTGCAGGGCTCGACCTCTAGGTTTCCTTGAGCCCCATCCGGGAGATCGATCATGTCCTTTGGTAGAAACTTTGTTGCGAAATCCTTAGCTGCGACAAGCGCGTCGAGCGGGAGCCGATAGCTGACTTCAAGCCTTGACCAGTCGCCGGTGAAGCCGGCACCCGTCATGGCTTCATCGGTCCAGCTTCGGGCAGTGCCATAGATGTCCTGAGTGGCATCCGCTACCAGCAGCATCTCGCCATTTGATCTTAGGCTGTTTCGAAGGGCGCTCCACCACAACGGGAGAAAGTCCTGCCCCTCATCAACAAGGATTGCATCGTACTTGTTGGTGCCAGAACTCTTGGCGGCTTCAGCGGCAAGGGTCGGCACATGGACGTTCAAGTTTGGCGTGAGAACCCTGTTCAGTTCTCGCAGAAGCGGCTTCAGGAGCTCTCTTTCCTTTGACGCCGGCAGTTTTCTAGCCCGAACCTTGTCTATCTCGGAATTGATAGGCCAGACCGGCTTGAACAACTCATCATATGCCTCTCCCATTTCGGCTTCGAGACATACGTCCTTACACCAATCGTGAAAGTGGGCAAAAACAACGTTCTGTATCCGTCCACGCGATGCCGCACCTCTCACAACAAGATCGCGTAGGTAGTGCCAGAGCGTGATGTTAAACGTGACTATTAGAACAGACTTGTTCTCTGATATCAGACGAGATGCCCTCGCCGCCAGTACAAGCGACTTCCCCGACCCGGCAGGACCTTTGATCCTTCGATACCCGGACTTAGTCCGCGAGTCTGCAAGCTCGCGCTGGCGACTGTCGAGCGTCAGGGCCTTTCTCTGCTCTTTTGCAAAATCAGGTTCTACCAGCCATCCTCGCAAATCATCGGCAAGTGCAGGGCGCATAATTCCAGAGTGCGATAACGTTGCGTCGGGAAAGATTATCCCCAGGTTGCCGCTCATCAATTCTTGGCGTCCACTCACCGGCAAATATCGATCCGCCGACTTAGCTTCGCTGTCACCAAGAAATTCTTTCTGTAAAGCGCGTACGCGATTACCGTCTGCGAACGGAAAGATCACTCCGCCGGTGATGGCCGCAAAGCCTGCGTTCTACTGCAATCTAGGGCAGTATAGGTTATATATCCGCTCTTTGTATCGAGCTACTGCAGCAAAAGGATTGCTTCGTTCATGAGAGAATACACGTCCATCTTTTTTTGCCCAAAGCTCAACCCGATGCTGATTTACACGCTTGGGATAATATTCCACCGCATCAAGGTTCCAGTCCTTAATCTCGAATACCGCAATCCCGATATTGGGATGCATCAAGACAAAGTCGGGACGCAGGCCATTGAGATGAGGTTGGACGTATATCTCCCATTTGGGGTCAAGATTCTTGTTGAAGAATTCAAAAACCTGCCTTTCGCCTGGCGTCAATTCTTGTCGTAATTTCGAAAGCTCCTCTAAAGGAGGTTCGATAAGCCGCTGAGTTAGATTGTTCATATGCAGTTTCCGAGCCTTATCCCGCAACCCCAGCGGGTGCCAAAAACACGCGGACGCGCACAAAGATCATGGTTAAAAAACTACGGTCGCCGCCATACTTGGTAAAGCTACATCGGCCCGCATTGTTATCGACGAGCGTCTTGCCCGAGTCCAAGGGTCTACGCATAGGTTAATCCAAAGCTCCTTTAATCAGCGGTTTGCCTTACGACACTCCCAAGTTCACCTCAGTCTGGACTTTGGCCTTTCATCTTGTTGATACTGTGACAATTATTTGGCGGCCTGGAGCGCAGGACATGTACAAAAAACTTGCTGATGGGCACGCTACGAAGTTCATTGCGGATCGTCCAGACCTCAGCGTGGTAACTGACTGGTTGAACTCGCCACGCAGCTCAGCCGCGGTGTCCGCTTTCCGCAACTCTGTGCCATCGAAAAAGCCGGGACGCGTGATCGAGCGCATCTCCAAACACGTGCGACCCGCGTTTGGCCCTGTCCATTTGGCCCAGTGGGACAAAGTCATGAAGGCCGTTTTCGCTGTCAGATTGGCATCAGCCCGTGAAACAGAGGTCTTCGCCATGACCAGCGGCGAGGAGAAGGCTTTTTCAGAACGATCGGTCATTCTAGCCGACCTTTTGTTTTTTGCGTGGGCTCAGGAAGTCAGCGCAAATATCAATATCGCGGCCAACATCTCTCACCATACCATTTCCAGATTATTGGAGCGTGGGGCTTCGACCCCGGAAACGATAAAAACCGACGCTATCGAGATCCTACAAAAAGCGCGGTCCTTGCGTTCCATTCTGTCATCAGGCATCGAACACAATCTGTCCAAACTGAAGGATGGAGTGACTTACGACATGCTGATCCCGCACGGTGATGGGGCGCTGGTCCTGCGCACCCTTCGCGTAAATGCCGCTTCCAAGTCATACTTTCCGGACCCAATGCCGGTTTTCTCAGTCCGAACGTATCTAGACAACTCAATGCTGGGACCGCGCGATCTCGAACGCATGGCTAGCTTCCGCGTTTCTCGTGATGCAATGCTTTCCGCAGAGGACGCGCAGCACATTCTCGCATGGATCCAAGGGAATGCCGAAGAAACGGATCCGCGTCGGAGGCTCGTGGTTGCGCAAGAACTCGGTAAGGACTTAGGTTCGTAGTTCACACCTAAACTCGTGAGCTTCCACTGTATCGCTTCCGGCGAGTCCCGAGTTTGGCACTCAATCAAAGGTTTCTTCCAAGCGTTCGCACCACCCCGCAGAACCACGCCGCCTTCGGGTGTCTCCGTTCGCTTCGACAGTGATCGCACCTGCTTCAACCCCGGCGCAATCCATTCTCGACAACTAACTGAAAATACGCCTATTTTTGAATGCGTCTCGATTTGGTGGAAGGGCGGGTGGAAAGAGACGCCGGGCGTTCAGAGACCAATTCCGAGCGAACGGCCAGTCTCCGAAAGTCGGATGGCATCGCTAAACCCCTTTGAAACAAAAAGAAAAAAGGCCCGCGCTGGGGCCTCGTCTTGGGTTCGCGAATTGTTTGTGGCGGAGAGACAGGGATTCGAACCCTGGAGACGGTTTCCCGCCTACACACTTTCCAGGCGTGCGCCTTCGACCACTCGGCCACCTCTCCGTGCGCGGGCTTCCTAGCTTGATTTTATATCGATATGCAAGAGACTCGCCATCGAAATATTGCAGATCAAGCGCCGCCGCCGGCTTCGCCCCATGTACATCCAGGCGGTATTGTTTCCAGGTCGGCTATCGGCAATAGTGTCTGTGCGCCACTGTTATTTCTTCTCACACAATCTTGACGCCAAGCCACTTCACCCTACGTAACGCCGGGCCAAGACAGCCGTCGTGGATGGCGGCCATTTTCAATTTCAAAAGGACAATGAAAAATGAGTACTACAACCACACAGACTCCGGTGCCTGACAGCACCACAGTCGTCGCAATTCTGAAACCCAGATGGGGGTGGATTGTCTTCAGCGGCATAGTCACCGTCATTTTCGGCCTGCTGGCGTTTCGCATGCCGGTCGGGGCCGTATTCGCCATGACCATGCTGTTCGGCGCCTTTGCCTTGGCCGACGGCTTGCTGTCCGTGGTCGCCGCAATCCGCCAGCGCGGCACCGCATCCGATAATTTCTGGCCGCTGTTGCTCCGCGGCGTTCTCGGGGTGTTCACGGGGATCATCGTTCTGGTGCTGCCGGGGATCTCGGTCATTTCCATGACTGCATTCGTCTGGGCGATGATCTCTATCTGGTCGATCACGACCGGCCTGTTCGAACTGATTGCCGCAATCCGCCTGCGCAAGGAAATCGAGGGGGAATGGTTGTTGGGACTGTCCGGCCTTGTCAGCCTGGCCCTGGGCATCGCGATTCCGGTCATCCTGTTCAGTAACCCGGCCGCCAGCATCGTGACCCTGGGCTGGCTGATCGGCTTTTACGCCCTGCTTCATGGCATTCTGGAAATCTGGCTGGGCCTCTTGCTGCGCAAACAGCCGATCACCGCTGCTTGAGCGCAAGGATGATCACGTTTCGGGGCCGGATCAGTTTTCGGCCCCGTCACTTTCAAGGTCGGCATTGTTTGCGATGATGTCTTCAAGCAGATTTCCGTCGGCATCCCCGGCAATGCGCCCCAAAAGGTCGCGTCGCATGTGGTAGGTCAGCACGGCCACTTCGCGCATGATCCGGTCCTTTTCGGCTTCGGCGATCTTCTGATCCCGAACGGCGGCGTCCAACTGGTCGAGAACCTGATTGAATTGCCGGATCACCCCGGCCCCGCCGATCATTGCGAGCTTGTGATTGAGCACGCGCAGCTCGGCCAGCTGCTGCGCCGTCATCTTGCCCTTTTCGACAATCTCGCCGATGTGTTCGATCAGGGCCGTGTACGTGTTGCCTTTCTGGTCGAGCAGCAGCACCTGCCCTTCCTTTCGCAGCTCGAGCTCGGTTTGCTGATTGAGCAGCAGGGCCGTGATCAGAACGGTCGCCACAGCGCCGATGAAGACAAGGATCAGCTCTTGTGAAAACGGAAAACTGTCGCTGACGTCGTAAAAGAACCGAAAACCAAGGTAGCTGACCACGATCGTGACAAGCAGCAGAACCATGGTCAGCGTGCGATTGGTCAACAGAAATTTCATTGTCATGCGCCTTTCATGTGCTACCGGCTGTCATCTCGAAAGGGCATGGTCGCGCCGGCGGCATCGGCCCCACTGTGCAGGTTGCAATTTGCCGGCGGCTCGGGAAAGCTCCGGCGCAGCGACAGGCGCCTGAAAACCGCTTTACTCATCTGACTTGCCCCCGGTGTCCGGTCCGCCCCGCAGGGCGTCCGGGTTGCGAAACCAGATGTCGCGCTGTGCAAAGGGAATTTCGATATTTTCTTCGGCAAACCGGCGGGCGATCTCGTGGTGTATGTCGCTTTTCACCGTCAGGATGAAATTCACGTCCCGCAGAAGGGCGCGCACCTCGAAATCCAGGCTGTCGGCACCGAAGCCGACGAAATGGGCCGCCGGCGCCGGGTTCAGCAGCACCATCGGATGCGCCGCCGCAATTTCCTGCAAGATGTCCGAAACCCGTTTCGTGTCGCTGCCATAGGCGACACCCACCTTGATGACAGCGCGTCCCACGAGGTTGGTGTGCGTGTAGTTGATCACCGTTCCCGACACCAGATCGGCGTTCGGGATGATCACGTCATAGCGGTCAAAGGTTTCGATCCGCGTCGAGCGCACGGAAATCTCGCGCACCGTGCCCATCTGGTCGCCAACCTCGATCCAGTCGCCTTCGGCAATCGGGCGTTCGATAAGCAGGATGATCCCCGACACGAAATTGGACACGATGTTCTGCAGGCCGAAACCGATACCGACCGACAGGGCGCCGGCGACGATGGCCAGGGACGAAAGATCGATGCCGGCTGCGGTGATTGCAGCAACGGCGGCCAGGAATACCCCGACATATCCCACACCCGACACGATGGCCGACTGGCCCCCCGGATCAATCCCGGTTTTCGGGAGGATCGAGGATCGCAGCGCCGATTGCAAGACACGGGTGATCATGTAGCCGATGGCAAAGACCACGGCAAAGGTCAGAAAGTTGGTCGGGGAAATGCGGGTATCGCCAATCTGGAAGCCTTCCATGAAGCTGGTCCAGGCCTCGGTCAGGTCAGACACCCGCGCCCCCCAGATCAGCGCAAACAGCGGCAGCGAGGCAATCCACAGGACAAGACTGAGAAGCACCGGGGTCAGGGCTTCCCCCGCGCGGTCCTCCCCTACGCCCAAAACAACGGCAAAGAGGTCGCGAAGCACCCCGGAGACGATGGTCAGAAAGGCCAGCAATCCCAGCGACAACACCGTGGGAAACACAATACCCGGCCCGGCCGTGGTGTAGCCGGCAAGTGAGGCGACCGGCCCGACCAGGCCGACGACCATCAACGCGCGGCCAAGCATGTCGACGACGCTGGCGCGAAACGTCCGGTCAGTGTCCGTATCGACCGGATCGGACGCCACGCTCCGGCGCAATGTCCGCCCCACGCGCGCCAGCAGGAAACCCGCCAGAACCACCAGCGGAAACACCAGAACGATGCGCGCCGCTTCCGAGAAATCCCCGAACCGCACGATGCTGTCCACAAGCTGGTGCGCGCCCCAGAGAAAGCCGAGCGCGCCGGCCTGGCGCCGGAACCTCGCCGCGTCGTCAGGCGCAAGCTTCAGTATGCCGCTGCCCGTTTGCTGCGACAGCCGCAGCGCAAGCCAACGGGCGATGAACATGCCGATAAAGGCGGACACGAGCCCTTCGACGACATTCTCGCCACGAAACCCAAGCAGCCCCGTGCCCGCCAATGCCTTGACCAGCGCCAGGACGCCGGCAATGGGCAGGACAACCTGACCCAGTGACACGACAAAGTCGCGCAGTGCCGCGGCCGGGCCCACGCCCTTCAGGCGGCGGGCAATGCGCTCGACCCAGTTTTGTCCGCGCCACAGCAGCAGCACCGCAGCAACAAGGAAGATTGCGATGATCGGAAGGTTTTCGCGCAGGGTCAGTTGCCCGGCCGCCGAAGACCAGGCCGATTTCATTTCGGAGCGCAGCGTCAACAGCATGTCGGCCACTTCGCTGAACGCCTGGGGCCACAAAACCGGGTTGGCCGGGGATGGTGTCAATTCGAAAAACCGGGCAGCCTGGCGTTCGCGGATCAGCGTGTCGATCTCGCCGATCAGGCCATCGGCACGGCTGAAGGCCTCTTCGGCGCGCCGAACCGGGGCTTCAAGTTCTGCAAGCTGGCTTTCCAGCTCGGTGCGACGCGCGGCGATGTC
>Ga0256839_1003921_pt1 | contig 14947 bp, 13 predicted proteins | sample 354166metaG_FD_185968 | JGI IMG/M metagenome (GOLD analysis project Ga0256839, IMG submission 185968) | Hydrothermal vent microbial communities from Mid Atlantic Ridge, Atlantic Ocean - 354-166 | ecosystem: Environmental > Aquatic > Marine > Hydrothermal vents | place: Atlantic Ocean: Mid... | reverse complement strand
ACTCACGTTAACTCCCTTTTAATTAAATACTAACAGCTAATGCATTTATACTTGTGGGCCAGCTTTTGTGTAATCAAAGCCATCCCCCGAATCGGTATACTTTTTAAAATTCTCAATAAACATACCGGCTAATTTAGTCGCCGTACTATCATAAGCCGACTTATCTTGCCAAGCATTACGCGGGTTAAGTAAACTTGTTTCCACGCCAGCCAAAGTTGTTGGCGTATGTAATTGGAAAAAAGGGATGGTTTCAAATTTAGATTCATTAATACTGCCATCTAAAATAGCATTAATACAAGCACGCGTTCCTTTGATACTCATACGCTTGCCGACACCATACCCCCCACCAACCCAGCCGGTATTAACCAAATAAGCATTCACCCCATGCTTATCCATTTTCTCACCGAGTAATTTAGCATAAACGGTAGGATGAAGTGGTAAAAACGCCTCACCAAAACAAGCAGAAAAAGCGGTTACCGGCTCCGTAATACCGCGCTCAGTACCCGCCACTTTTGCTGTATAACCCGATAAGAAATAGTACATAGCCTGCTCTTTAGTCAGCTTAGAAACAGGGGGCAATACGCCAAACGCATCACAACTTAGAAAGATAATATTCTGCGGCATACCTGCCTGTAAGCTGGCTCTATGATTATCAATATGCTCAATAGGATACGATACTCGCGTATTTTCCGTTTTTGAACTATCTGAATAATCAACTTCGCCATGCTCATCAGCAACTACATTTTCCAATAAAGCGTGCCGTCTGATGGCGCCATGAATTTCAGGCTCACTTTCCGCCGAAAGGTCAATCGTTTTTGCATAACAACCGCCTTCGAAATTAAATACCCCTGTATCATCCCAACCATGCTCATCATCACCAATCAACTCACGTTCAGCATCGGTTGATAAAGTCGTTTTTCCTGTACCGGACAAGCCAAAGAACAATGCTACATCGCCTGCTTTGCCGACATTAGCACTACAATGCATTGATAAAATACCTTGTAATGGTAACCAGTAATTCATCATGGTAAAGATGCCTTTCTTCATCTCCCCACCATACCAAGTACCACCAATAATGGCGATATTCTTCTCAATATTAAAAATAACAAAAACTTCCGAGTTTAAGCCATGCTCTTGCCACTTTTCATTCACCATATTACTGGCATTATAAACTTGAAAATCAGGCGAAAAACCAGCCAGTTCATCACTGTCAGGACGAATAAACATATTTTTGACAAAATGCGCCTGCCAAGCAAATTCCGTAATAAAACGTACAGATTTACGCGTTTGGGCACTTGCCCCCGCAAACCCATCCGTCACATACAAATCTTTATCTGAAAGGTAGTCAATGACATCGGCATAAATCTCTTCAAAATGTGCACTAGAAATGGGTTTATTAATACTTCCCCAAGCGATGTTTTCTTTTGATGGTGACTGCTCTACAAAGTATTTGTCTTTCGGCGATCGCCCTGTGAATAAGCCAGTATCAATCATCATTGAGCCACTCGTCGCAACACTGCCTTCTTTATTCGCAAGTTCATGGTCAAATAGCTCATCATAACTTAAATTATGATACACCTTAGCAACGCTCTTTAGACCTAAACTCTCTGCACTCAATTCACTCATTAAAAGCCTCTCTTTGAAATGGCATCATTGCCATTTTTGAAAATATTAATGCCCCAGCCAACTCCCTTAACTATTCGACATAAAAGTAAATAACGCTTTAATATATAATAATTTTTTTTATCCATCAAGAAGTTGTCTGTAAATAAGCCCCCCTGCATACTATAGAGTACTGTAATAAGCGGTTTCAAGTCTTTGTTATGCTATAATTTCTATTAATTTTCCCCATGAGCATTTTTACATGACAATATCGTTAAACACACTGGAAAACATCGTCCGCAAGGCCGGAGACATTGCCCTTACTCATTTTAAGGATTTACAGAACTTAGAAATCTCACAAAAAAGTCCACGTGACTTTGTCACTGCCGCTGATGTGGCAGTCGAAAAATTTCTTAAAACAACTCTCTTTGAACACTATCCGCAATATGGTTTTTGGGGTGAAGAAAGTGGTAAAACTGAAAATCAAAGCCAACGCTGGATTGTTGACCCCATTGATGGCACGCATTCATTTGCCAAAGGCCAATATTTTTGGTCCATTAGTGTGGCACTAGAAATTGAGGGACAATTAATATTTGGTGCCGTCTTTGCTCCCGCCTTAAATGATTATTACTGTGCAAAAAAAGGGGATGGTGCTTTTAAAAATGGAAAAAAAATCACCGTATCGGGTGAAACTGATTTAGGGAACGCTATGATTGCCACGGGCTTTGCTTGCTTGCGTGCCTATTTAGAGGACAATAATTTAGAGCGTTTTGGCAGAATTGCACAACGCACCACAGGGCAACGTCGCTTTGGCTCAGCCGCAATGGATTTATGTTTAGTGGCCGACGGGCAAGTTGATGCTTTTTGGGAGCAAGAACTCAATCTATATGACGTAGCAGGCGGAGCATTAATTGTACTAGAGGCCGGCGGTACCCTTACCGACTTTAAAGGCAACCCCGGTATCTTTCCCAAGCAAATATTAGCCACTAATGGAGGCATTTTAGACGCGCTATTAACCTTGATGTAAAGCCCTTTTATGCCTGTAATAGCTTGACAAACGCATCAACAGGAAGAGGTTTAGAAAATAAGTAGCCTTGCACATAATCACAACCGGCATCGATTAATAAATCACGTTGTAGCTCCGTCTCAACGCCTTCTGCAATCACCTTTAACCCTAGTTTATGCGCCATAACTATAATGGCTTCAGATAAGGCCATTTCATGTGAATTAGAGGACAAATGACGGATAAAGGATTGGTCTATTTTAAGATAATCAATATCAAATTTATTAAGATAGGATAATGAGGAATAACCGGTACCAAAATCATCAATTGCCACTTGAATACCCGCATCACGGAAACCTAACAATTGCTGGGCAATAAGCTCATTATCTTCCATTAATAAACCTTCTGTTATTTCCACCACCACGTTGCTACCCGAAAAATAGGCTTGCGATACCATGGTGTGCCAATCATGGTCTCCTCGAAATTGCACGGGCGAAACATTAATACTGATTTGAAAGTCAGCACGATATTGTTGACAAGATACTGCTTGTCGGGAGGCCTGTTGAAATACCCAACTACCAATTTCATTAATTAAACCCGAATCTTCTGCCAATGGAATAAAATCTGCAGGACTTACCCAACCTCTTTCGGGATGATTCCAGCGCAATAATGCTTCTGCTTTGTGAATATCACCCGTTGCTAAATCAACAATAGGCTGGTAGTAAAGTTCAAACTGATTTCCATCTAAAGCATTACGTAAATCATTGGTTAAATTAAACCGCTCTAAGGCAGACTGTTGCATCTGCCGCGTAAAATAACTAAACCGACTGCGACCGGAATCCTTGGCAAAATACATTGCTTGGTCTACATTTTTAAGTAGGTCGTTTACATTATCAGCATCATTTGGGTAAACAGTGATGCCAATACTTGCTGAAACATAAATGGTTTCATTGTCTATCTTAAATGGCTGGCTTAATGATGCAATAATTGCCGAAGCAATATGCTCAATGCGATGTATATCATTTAAGTCAGGCAAAATGACTGTAAACTCATCACCACCCAGGCGTGCGACGGTATCTGTTTCACGAATACATTGTCTAATGCGATAACTCGCATCAATAAGTAGCTTATCGCCAACGGGGTGACCAAAGGTATCATTCACTTCTTTAAACTTATCTAAATCAAGAAAAAGTAATGCCAAGGGATTCCGGCTACGCTTTGCTTTTTTTATTTCTTGCTCTAGGCGATCATTAAACATATTACGGTTAGGTAAAGCTGTCAGGCTATCATAATTAGCTTGCTTTAAGGCTAACATTTCAGCTTGTTTCTGCTCTGTAAGGTCAATATCAAGACAATACATAATGGGGTTCCCATGCCTATCAAACTGCATAACATGACTGGAGTAAACATCAATAGGCTGACCATCTTTTTTCTGTAATGTTAACTCTGCCGCAGGAATTGCAGCACCATTATTCATCCAAGTATTGACATTATGAACCACTGCTTTTTTCATGGCATCAGGAATGATAATATTTTCAAGTGTCTGCCCGAGCACCTCTTCTTTACAATAACCATAAAGTTGTTCGCTCGCTTTATTCCAATAGACAACACGGCGGTCGCGGTCGTAACCTTGAACAGAAACATTAGGAATGCTTTCGACCAAGCTTTGAAATTGAAATTCGCTTTCTGCCAATAATTTATCCGCCATACTTTGCCTCTTTATTTTATGGTGCAAGCGCATAATCCAGAAAATCTGCAACAAACAAACCAATATAAGTAATGCAGTCATCGAGCTCATTTTAAGTTACCTCAATATTTTTTAGTTATCATTGTTACCCATATAGATTCAGCTTATAATTTATTCACTATAGCGGCAAACACCCACAAAGATACAGCTTACTACCAGAAAAAAACTTGATCCACATCATACCCACCGAAAACTTTATGCCTCCCAATTTACCCACTAAAAGTCAAGCGCTGCCCGGTCGCAACAAGGCCATTTGCATCCCAGAAAATCATGTTATTACCCACAAGCCTATTCACCCGCCTTTCCCAAAACATATTACCGAAAGTTTTTTTGCTATGGGCTGTTTTTGGGGTGCCGAAAGATTATTTTGGCAACAACAGGGCGTTTATAGCACCGCAGTCGGCTATGCGGGAGGAATCACACCCAATCCGACTTATCAAGAACTCTGCACTGGTTTAACAGGACATGCCGAAGTCGTTAGAGTCATGTTTGACTCAAAAATAATCAGTTACCAACAACTGCTTATCCTCTTTTGGCAAGCACATAACCCAACGCAAGGAATGCGTCAAGGGAATGATAGGGGGACTCAATATCGTTCTGCTATTTTTGCCCATAATACTGAGCAACTGCATGTAGCACAGCAGTCCCTACAACACTACCAACAAAAACTGAGCACCGCTGGTTTTGGTCGCATTACGACTGATATAAAAATGGCACCGCCTTTTTATTATGCGGAAAATGAGCATCAACAATATTTAGCCAAAAATCCTGATGGCTATTGCGGTCTAGAAGGTATTGGCGTATCTTTTTAGCAAGAAACTCTCTTAAATCACATCTATTCCGAGTTTATCTATGGGACAGGAAATAAAGGTTGATTGCTTCCATGCCGATGACTTTGCGACATTTCATAACAGGTTAACGCAAGAAACGCACTACTTACAAGAAATCATCGCTCAACAAAAATGCTCAGAGCAACTCCCCACAGCAGGATTTGAAATTGAAGCCTGGTTAATTGATGAAGCGATGCAGGCCAGCCCTAGTAACATCTCTTTTTTGCAAAACCTAAATGACCCATTAGCCTTCCCTGAATTAGCCAAATTTAATATCGAACTCAATAGTATTCCACAGCGATTAACCGGCCAGGTATTTAGCACCTTACACACAAACCTACTCACAATATGGCAAAAAGCAAGCCATCATGCCCGAGAGTTGCATCAGCATATTTTAATTATCGGCACCTTGCCCACATTAAAAGCGGACAGCATGAACTTAAGCAACATGTCAGATATGAACCGCTATCGGGTACTTAACGAACAAATACTCAAAGCACGCGGCCAACCCATTCATTTAGATATTGTCGGCAAAGAACACTTAAAATTTGAACATCATGATGTCATGCTGGAATCGGCAACTACTTCTTTACAACTACACACACAAATTCCATTACAACAAGCCCATCATTTTTATAATGCCTCTATTATCGCATCAGCCGCCATTGTCGCAAGCTGTGCTAATGCACCTTATTTATTTGGTAAAGATTTATGGCATGAATCACGCATCCCACTCTTTGAGCAAGCCATAGAAACAGGTGGTTATGGCGGAGCCATGCGTGGCCCTTTAAGGCGCGTTAGTTTTGGTTCTGATTATGCTCGTACCTCCATCATGGAGTGCTTTACTGAGAATTTAGCACACTTCCCAGTACTGCTTCCTGAATTATTTCCAAGCTCTATTGCAGAATTTGAGCACTTACGCCTACACAATGGTACTATCTGGCGTTGGAACCGCCCCTTAATCGGCTTTGATACAGATGGTACGCCACATATCAGAATAGAGCACCGCAGCCCCTCTGCCGGCCCTACCATTATCGACTCAATCGCTAATGCCGCCTTTTACTATGGTTTAAGTAAAAATTTATCTGATACTCTCATGACGGACAGCATTCCTCTCCCCTTCGCACAAGCAAAAGATAATTTCTATCAAGCCGCACGATTTGGCTTAAATAGCCATATTGTGTGGTTAGATGGCAACAAACATACTTTACAGAAATTAATACAAACCGAGTTATTACCGAGAGCACGGCAAGGCCTGGAATCTTTAAATATTGATACCGGTGATATAAACACTTATTTAAATATTATCGACTCGCGTATTGAAAATAAACAAACGGGTAGTCAATGGCAACGTCAATTTATGCAACAACCTCATACCGACTTCCAAGCCATGACCAAAGCCTATTTACAACACCAAGATTCAGAAATACCTGTCAGCCAGTGGGAGCTTTATTAATATCATGCAACTACAACACATTACAAGCTATCCGCACACACTACTGTCCTGTACGCCTGCGGAATTACATAATATTTTTCCACAGCCAACCTTATTGCACTTAGCCGGCAAACACCCTGATCCGTTATTTATATCCATACTGCTACACGGCAATGAAACAACCGGTTTTTTTGCCATACAACAATTATTAAAAAAATATGCACAACAAACTTTACCCCGTGCATTATCTATTTTTTTTGGCAACACTTTAGCAGCACAACACTCCTTACGTCGCTTGGAGACACAGCCGGACTATAACCGAATTTGGCCGGGTACTGAATTACCCACTTGTCCGGAGATGCAATTCGCGCAAGAAATTGTCAACACGATGCAAGCAAAAAAGGTATTTGCCAGTATTGACATTCATAATAATACAGGCATTAACCCACATTACGCTTGCATCAATAAATTAGATGCGACTTACCTACAATTAGCTAATTTATTCGGCCGTTTAGTTGTCTATTTCCTTAGACCTGTTGGCGTACAATCTTCCGCTTTTGCCAAATTTTGCCCTGCCGTTACCCTCGAATGTGGCCGTCCCGGTCAACAAAATGGCATTGAACATGCCTTGACCTATTTAGATGCCTGCCTACATCTAACAGAACTCGCAACACACCCTGTACGCCCACAGGATATTGATATATTTCACACCACGGCGCAAGTCAAGGTTAAGCCAAATTATCGCTTTAGCTTTAGCGATACACAGGCAGATTTATTATTTAACCCGCATTTGGAACATCTGAATTTTACAGAAATAGCTGCTAATACGTGCTTTGGTATGCTACAAAACAATAGCGACATGCCCGTACGCGCCATTGATGAGCAAGGCCAAGATGTCACGCAGCAATTTTTTAAAACAACCAATCGACAATTGCAAATCAAACGCCCAACCATGCCATCCATGCTAACCGTAGATGAGCGCGTGATTCAACAAGATTGCTTATGCTATTTGATGGAACGTATTGAGATTTAATACCTACAAAAAATTTGGCGTTAAGTTTTCACACATATTGCTGTGTAAGCCAGTCTTGATAAGAACCATCCATCACTGCCTGCCACCAAGCTTCATTAGCTAAATACCATTGCACCGTTTTAGCGATACCCGTTGCAAATGACTCTCTGGGGATATACCCCAATTCATTATTTGTCTTAGTGGCATCAATGGCATAACGCCTGTCATGACCCGGGCGATCTTTAACATAAGTAATCAATGTCTCAGTCTTTTGATGGATGGCAGCGAGTGCTTGCGGGAATTTATGGGCCAAGGTTTTATCCTCAGCAAAAGCCTTTTCCAACAAATGGCAAATTTCTTGCACAATATTAATATTCGCCCACTCGTTATTACCGCCTATATTATAAGTTTCACCCACCTTGCCTTTATTTAACACCAAATCAATACCATAGGCATGGTCTTGTACATATAACCAATCACGAATTTGCATGCCATCGCCATAAATAGGCAATGGTTTATTATGCAAAATATTAATAATAACCAAAGGAATCAGCTTTTCCGGAAAATGATAAGGACCATAGTTATTAGAGCAATTACTGGTGGTCACAGCCAAGCCATAAGTATGATGGTAGGCTCTCACTAAATGATCTGATGCCGCTTTACTAGCTGAATAAGGTGAGTTCGGAGCATAAGCCGTCGCTTCGGTAAATGCAGGGTCTGTGGCAGATAACGTGCCATACACTTCATCCGTTGAAACATGGTGAAAACGATGTTCTAGTGCCGGTTGACCTTGACTAACAGGCGTATCAATCCAAATTTTTTTGGTAGCCTTTAATAAAGCATAAGTCCCTAAAATATTGGTTTCAATAAACTCATCAGGCCCTGTAATGGAGCGATCCACATGCGATTCAGCCGCAAAATGCACCAAGGTTGTAATTTCATGTTGTAACAATAACGACTCAACCAATGCTTGGTCGCAAATATTGCCTTGTACAAACGTAAAATGTGGATTGGCTTGTACGGCCGCCAAATTGGCAAGGTTGCCCGCATAAGTCAAAGCATCCAAGACCACCAGCCTATCATCCGGATAATTTTCCATCCAATAATGCACAAAATTTGCACCAATAAAGCCCGCGCCACCTGTTACTAATAAATTTCTCATTTTGGTTTTTTATATGATTATGTAAGGCAATTAAAGAGAGTCAATTACGATGTGTGTAATGCATCCAGCATGGTTGCCAACTGCACGCGCCAATGAATGGGCGACAGTTCAGGCAAAGCGGCCATTAAACTCGATTTATCCAATACACTGTAATGTGGTCGTTTGGCAGGTGTTGGGTAATCCTGCGTCATAATGGGCTTGATGGGAATGGCTTTTGCCAATATATTTTTAGCCACAGCAATTTCCTCAATGGCAACCGCAAAATCATACCAACTTGCCACGCCTGCATCACTCCAGTGATGCGTGCCGCTCACTTGCTTCACCGCGGCTAATAAACACACTTTAGCCAAACCTTTTGCATAGGTCGGTGCACCAATTTGGTCACTGATAATGCCTAATTCAGGTTTCTCACGCATTAAGCGCAACATGGTTTTTACAAAATTATGACCATGCGTAGAATACACCCAAGATGTGCGAATGATGCAGCTGTGCGCAGGAATAGTTTGTCTAATTAACTGCTCGCCGGCAGCTTTCGAGGCACCATAAACACCTAAAGGCTCATAAGGGTCATCGGGCAAATAGGGAATACCTTTTGTGCCACCGAAAACAAAATCCGTTGAAACATGCACAAAATGCAACGATAACTGTGCGCAGCTTTCTGCCAAATGACCAACAGCGGTCGCATTCAGCAAATAAGCCTCATCCCGTTCGGTTTCCGCCAAATCGACAACCGTATAAGCAGATGCATTAATAACGGCATCCGCACCACTTTGCAATAACTTAGCCTGAATAGACTGCTTGTCTGTTATATCTATTTGTTCACGCCCAAAGCATACTACTTCAATATTTGCATCAGACAACCTAGCAAGCTCCCAAGCCAGCTGTCCACTTTGCCCTATTACCACAACCTTCATTTGCTACCCACCTACTCTAAAAATATTACAACATCACGCAAAATACGGCGCTTGTGCAAAAACAAAGCCTTGCTTATCTTTTTCTGATAATAAAGGTAACTCACCCTTTACTAACGGCCAATCTATCTTTAAACTCGGATCATTCCATAATAAGGAAACCTCATGTTCCGGTGCATAATAATCCGTACATTTATACACAAACTCAGCAGAGGCACTCATCACATAAAAACCATGTGCAAAGCCTTCCGGTACCCATAATTGTCGTTTATTTTCTGCCGATAAAACCACGCCAACATGTTGCCCAAACGTAGCAGATGATTTCCGCATATCAACAGCGACATCATAGACTTCCCCCGCCGTTACACGCACTAATTTGCCTTGCGTGTGCTGTAACTGGTAGTGCAAGCCTCGCAAAATACCGTGTGCAGACTTGCTATGATTATCTTGCACAAAAACTTGCTGCACACACTGTGCATTGAAAACATCTTGACGGAATGTCTCCATAAAAAAACCACGCTCATCACCAAACACTTTAGGCTCAAATAGTTTGACATCCGGAATTGCCGTTTCGATATAACTCATGAAAACACTTTCTCATCTAATAATTTTAACAAATACTCGCCATAACCACTTTTACGTAGAGGCTCCGCTATCGCTCGCAGATCTTCGCCTGTAATCCAGCCATTTCGATATGCAACCTCTTCAGGTGCATTCACTTTCAGCCCCTGCCGCTTATCAATCGTGGCAATAAATTGAGCCGCTGCCAATAAATCATCATGCGTGCCGGTATCTAACCACGCTGTTCCGCGCCCCATTACATTTACTTTCAACTCCCCTAACTCAAGGTATTGGGAAATCACATCGGTAATCTCTAACTCGCCACGTGCAGAGGGCTGTACTTTTTTAGCAAAGGCAACAACGCGCTCATCAAAAAAATACAAACCGGGTACGGCATAATTAGACTTTGGCCGGCTAGGTTTTTCTTCTATGGAAGTCACTTTCCATTGCTCATCAAAATCAACCACCCCATAAGCTTCAGGGTGGCTGACATGATAGCCAAAAACAGTTGCGCCGGTTGTACTTGCATGCGCAGCTTGTAAACTTTTAACCAAGTCATGGCCATAAAATAAATTATCACCCAAAATCAACGCAGCCCCTGCACCTGCCAAAAAATCTTCAGCAATCATAAAAGCCTGAGCCAAACCATCTGGGCTAGCTTGTACCGCATAGGCAAGACGAACACCAAAATTGCGACCATCACCTAATAATTCTTTAAATTGGTGTATTTCTGTCGGTGTCGAAATCACTAAAATATCTTGTAGTCCTGCTTGCATCAATGTAGCCAGTGGATAATAAATCATCGGCTTATCATAAACCGGCATTAATTGCTTACTCACCACCTTAGTCAAAGGGTAGAGTCGCGTTCCCGTCCCGCCTGCTAAAATAATTCCTTTACGCATTAAGTTTTTACACCATAATCAATTTTAATATGTCCTTTATTATAGTGGCATAACTTACATATTGCACGACCGACCACAAACCGCTAAGCTGATTACCCAAGTAGCTATTACGAAAATAGCACCATTGTATTGCATAGCGTAAACCGCTAGCATAATGCAACTCTCACCTCATCCTGACAACAAAAAACACATAAAATGAGCTTTTGGAAAACTAAAAAATTATCAGAAATGAGCACAACAGAATGGGAGTCACTCTGTGATGGCTGTGCAAAATGTTGCTTAAATAAACTAGAAGATGAAGAAACCGGCGATATTTTTTTTACCAGTGTCGTTTGCGATTTAATTAACCTTGAGACCTGCCAATGCACACGTTATACAGAACGTACGCGCCTAGTGCCGGAATGCATTGATCTAAAACAACATGATGATTTTGCATCCTATACTTGGTTACCCGCAACCTGTGCCTACCGACTACTTAGTGACGGCAAAGATTTACCCGGCTGGCATCCCTTAGTATCCGGAAACCCAGAAAGCGTTAAAGAAGCAGGCGTTGCCATTAGTAGCTTTGCAATGAAAGAATCGCAAGTCGATGACCTAGAAGCACATATCATCGAATGGCTAGAATAACACGCGCCCTCAGCCCATTTACTTTGCCGATACCCAAACAGAGCTTAAATTAAGGGATTTTTTGACCTTAGCGGCATACGACCCTGCCGCCATTTTATCTTTAAAGCCGCGCACGCGAATTCGATACCACTCTACCCCGTTGACATCGACGGCAATCACTTCAGCCGGAATGCCTTTCTTTTTAAATTCCGCCACTTTATTGTCTGTATACCAGCGTTGCTTAAAAGACACCAAATTCACCACCCATTCTTGCACCTTAGGCTTTCGTACCACTCGCCTACTGCTAACAACACGTTTTTTGAGCACCCGCGCTTGCGCTAATTTTTGCTCTAAAGCCGTTATTTTCTCGCCCATAGCTAGTAGTTGTGCATCCATATCTGCTTTTAATGCCTCAATATCCTGAGGTTTATTATTCAGTATTTGCTGCTCAAGATGCGTAATAGTGCTTGTTAAGCTAATATTTTCAGACTGCAATGCCTGCACCGTCGTTTGTAATGTTTTTAATGCTTTAATATTAGGGTCGGGGGCAGCCAAGCCATCTTCAATATCCATGATGGTGTTTTGCACTTCTTCCAACTCGGAAGGTACATTGATAACCATCACTAAAACAACAACCCCCATAATGAATGCCAGTATACCAATCACCAATCCGGCAATACTCAACAACTTCAGTTTGCCTGCTGTTTCCGCGGTTTCGCGCAGTACTTTTTTCTGGCTATTAAGAGATTTTTCCAGTGCCTCATATGACTCTTCCTCATGACTGGAATGAGTAGCTTGTGCATAGTCAGCCAAAGTATTTTCTAATTTCTCCAGTCTTTCCTGTACGGCTTGCATATCTGCGGCATCAACACCTTGCACGACAGGCTCAGGCGGCGCAACACTCGGAGCTTCCGGCGTATCAATGACTTCATCAGCACTTTCAGGCATGATAGTCTGCTCAGTCGGTACATCATCGTCATCCGCAGTAATATCAAAATTTGCCATCAAAAAGTCATCATCACTCTCTGCAAACTCATCAATTTCTGCCATACTTTCATCTGTATCTTGTGCAACGACAACAGGTTCAGGCGTTCTTTCTGCTGCCTGCTCTACACTCATATCAACGGCGGGTTCCTCACCTGCAAAAGCATCCATATTTTCAGTTGCAGAGCTTTCTGTATTTTGCAAAAGCTGATCAATATCATCACTACTGACTTCAGTTAACGACTCTAATGGGTCTTCTGCAAATTCATCAAAGTCTTCGTCAATCTCATTCACCTCTTGTTCTTGGCCTCCCACCACATCATCCAATAATGAATCGACAAGATCATCGACACTCTCACTACTGACATCATCGGCCTGTTGTCCCTCACTTAATAGCTGATCAATCGCATCCGTATCATCCAAATTTGTAGTATGATCAGATGGCTCAGCATTATCCTGCAACATCTTTTCCAAATCATCATCAAAAGTGCTATTTGCTTGTTTGTCTTGCTCAGAATCAGCCATTTTTCTACCTTCATTGCCTTACAACCCATATACATCACTCCACAACCTAGCAATACCTTAATCTGACTATGCTAAATGGTGTCTCAGTATAATATATCGGCCAATACTTATTTTTATTAGCTACATTTAACAAAAATATGCGCTCTTATCCCAAGATAAACTATATCAATCCTGCATAAATACAAATAACAGAGTTTATTTTAGTCCATATCGTGATTTATCATTCCTATCCCTAACACATTTATGCTACGCTTTGAGAAAACTTGAGCGTTAAAATTTTTAAGGAGCAAAAATGTCTACTATCCGTATAGGTAGCCCAGTACCTGACTTTGAAGCCCTATCCACCGGCGACAAAACCATCAAATTATCAGATTATAAGGGTAAATATATTCTGCTCTATTTTTATCCACGTGATAATACACCAGGCTGTACAACCGAGGGTAAAAATTTTCGCGACAATATTGCACAATTTGACAAGCTCAATACCGTTATTTTAGGTGTCTCTCGTGATAGCGTTCGCGTTCACGAAGGCTTCAAAAGCAAACATGAATTTCCATTCGATTTACTCTCAGATAAAGCAGAAACCTTATGCCGTTTATTTGATGTCATCAAAATGAAAAAACTATACGGCAAAGAATCTCTCGGCATTGAACGCAGTACCTTTTTGATAGACCCCAACGGCATACTCATACAGGAATGGCGTAAAGTAAAAGTAAAAGTTCACCTCGATGAAGTCTTAGCCACATTAAACCAACTAGAGAATAACGTATGAATATTAGTGCAGAAAAAAAGCTATTTGTCCTAGACACTAATGTATTAATGCATGATCCCACCGCTCTCTTTCATTTTCAAGAGCATAATATTTTTATCCCGATGGTCGTATTAGAAGAACTAGACCATAGCAAAAAAGGCAGAACAGAAGTTGCCAGAAATGTGCGTCAAGTCAGCCGCTTTATTGATGATTTACTAAAAGGCCGAAATCAAGAAGACATCAAAAATGGCCTACCGCTATCACAGCTGCAAAGCTCAGGACAAAAAGAGAATGCACTAGAAGGACGCTTATATTTTCAAACCCGGCATATGGACTCTCTATTGCCTGAGTCTATGCCGGGACACCTTGCAGACAATTCAATACTCGGCGTTGTTCTTGCACTCATCAAAGAGTTCCCTGATACACAAATTATCTTGGTTTCCAAAGATATTAATATGCGTATCAAAGCCGCCGCCCTCGAATTAAAGGTTGAAGATTATCACAGCGACCAAACCTTAGATGATATTGACCTACTTTATAGTGGTGTCTGCGCCCTCCCTGACGATTTTTGGGAAACACACGGCAAAAAAATGCAATCATGGGTCGAATCAGGCCGCACTTTCTATAAACTGACAGGGCCACTAATTGCTGACTGGTACCCCAACCAATATCTCTATATCGAGAACGACTCCGACTTTGAGGCCATCGTGCGCTCGGTAGATAATGAAACCGCTACACTGGAACTGGCGGTCAATTATCGCACCGGGCATCACGCAGCATGGGGGATTCATGCTAAAAACCGTGAGCAAAATTTTGCATTCAATGTCCTTATGGATCCTGAAATTGATTTTGTCACCTTATTAGGCACAGCGGGCACTGGAAAAACCTTACTGGCACTCGCATCAGGACTCACGCA
>Ga0256839_1003920_pt1 | contig 14948 bp, 13 predicted proteins | sample 354166metaG_FD_185968 | JGI IMG/M metagenome (GOLD analysis project Ga0256839, IMG submission 185968) | Hydrothermal vent microbial communities from Mid Atlantic Ridge, Atlantic Ocean - 354-166 | ecosystem: Environmental > Aquatic > Marine > Hydrothermal vents | place: Atlantic Ocean: Mid... | reverse complement strand
TGGAGCATACATTCCAGCTCAAAGGGACCACGCCAGCGATAGGTAGCTACAAAGCGTTCGGTAGCCTGTAACATCCCTTCATGGCGAACGGTTACCCCTGTCCATATTTTGCCCAGCCGGGTTACCCACATTTTCCGAAGTCCAACCGCACCGAAGCTGCCACCCTCGCCATCACCTACTGAGACGACATTAAGCTCCTCTCCGGTAATGACCTGCTGGACAAGCACGGGGTAGCCCCATTCAGCTACCAGCTGATGGAAGTAGCCGATGGCTTCCTGCTCCGTATAGGCCCGGTAGGCGCCGTAAAAGACACCTTTCACCATGACCGGAAGTCCTAACTCGCGTACACCTTCGAGTAACTCCTGGGGGGAGTGTACCACCCGCGTTTCAGGGGCTTTCAGTCCTATCTTCCGGGCTACTTCGGGGAGGTGCTCCTTGGCACGCAATGTAAACTGTTCCTCAGTGGGAAGAAGCATGCGAACGCCAATGGCTTCCAGCTCACGGCCGTAACGGATGAGGAGGGGCAACTCGGCATCGAGGTTGGGTACCAGAATGTTCATATCCGTAGCTGCGCGGATGTAGCGCATGCGCTCCAGGAAGGCTTCATGACCGGCAGAAGGATAGGGGAGCAGGAAAGCCCGCTCGAAGAGCCAGTCCATGTAAACTCCCGGCTCCATGGCATCGTAGGCAAGACCTATCAGATGCGCATCCAGGTCAGGAGCTTCTTTCAGGGAGCGGGCAACGCCCACTCCCGGTCCGGGATTATCCACGGCGTTAACGCCTGTTATGCCGATATGTGCGGATGCCATGGTCAGCTCAGGTTATACATACGTACGTGTTCCATAAAGTCGATCACATCCCGATAGGCTTCTTCTTCCGAGACCTCGAACGTTTCGGTAAGTGCACGGGCGATTTCTTCGGGTGTCTGGCCTTCTTTAAGCTTCTGGAGGATAAACAGGCCGGTTCGGTTCAGTTGATAGGTCTCGCCCGTCGTGGGGTCAAAGGCAAAGCCTTCGTCATTTACAGCCAGTGCGTGAAGTCGTGAGCTTGTCATATGTAACAGCGTTGGGGTTATGAAAAATTAAGTAACAGGCAAGAAGCTTAAACTTTCCTGTAATCCCACTGGAGAATATAGCATATTCTGGGTTAAGTTATCTAGAATAAATCTATTCTTCGTCATGGACTGGACATGGATACATACACCGGAAGCCTGGGTTGCCCTGGTTACGCTAACCCTCCTGGAGATTGTCCTGGGCATCGATAACATCGTTTTTATTTCCATTCTTGCCGGCAAGCTTCCACCCGAACAGCAATCCCGTGCACGGGTGATGGGTCTGGGGCTGGCACTTATCGGTCGGCTGGCTCTGTTGTTTTCTCTGAGTTGGCTCATGGGTCTAACCAAGCCGCTTTTTGCCATAGCCGGACATGCTTTCTCCGGACGGGACCTTATTCTGTTGGTGGGAGGTCTCTTCCTTATCGGAAAAAGTACCTTTGAGATTCATGAGCGACTGGAGGGAATCGGCGAAGAAAAAATCGTACAGTCCCATCCTTCCTTTACAAGTGTTATTGTCCAGATCTTTCTGCTGGATATGGTTTTCTCCCTGGATTCCGTTATCACAGCCGTAGGTATGGCACAGCACATTCCTGTGATGGTGCTTGCCATTGTTATCGCTGTAGGCATTATGATGATCTCGGCAGGTGCCGTGGCCACGTTTATTCATCGGCATCCCACCATTAAGATGCTTGCTCTGAGCTTTCTGCTGCTTATCGGTACCTCCCTCGTTGCCGAAGGCCTGGGATTCCATATCCCGAAGGGTTACATCTACTTTGCCATGGCTTTTTCCCTGTTTGTGGAGATGCTCAACCTTCGCCTGCGAAAGGGAACGCCGGTGCCTGTTAAAGGACCGGAAGCAGTAATTACGGGGGAAAAATCAGGATAACCGGACCAGGCGGTCGGGCGTGATTTCAGCAACGGTTCGGCAACCGGCCAGACCCATCGTAAGGTCGAACTCCGCCTTGATGTTCTGAATGACCTCCTGTACGCCCCGGGTACCGCCAAGGGCAAGTCCGTAGACGTAAGGCCTGCCAATGCAGACGGCGCTTGCTCCCAGGGCCAGTGCTTTGAATACGTCCGTGCCTGTACGTACACCGCTATCCAGCAGAACGGGTATATGGTTACCCACGGCCTGCACGATAGCCGGGAGTGCCTCTAAAGAGGGGATGGCGCCATCTATCTGTCGGCCTCCGTGGTTCGAAACGATAATGCCCTGAACACCATATTCGACGGCTTTACGCGCATCTTCGGGATCAAGTACACCTTTCAACAGAATGGGGAGGCGGGTATGCGTTCGCAGAAAGGCGAGATCTTCCCACTGGAGAGAGGGACGGGAAAAGATGCGAATGAAGGTACGGACTGCTTTAAGGGGCGCGCCTGTACGTAGTTTCCTGTGCCACGGTGCCGGATAGTTGCGGAAGAGTTTCCAGATGTTCCGGAGCGTTGTTGGCGTAATGCGTGGAGGTTTGAGTGGTTCGCCCGCGTCAGAAGCTTCTTCCATAAGGCGCCGGAAGACGGGGTCCGAGACATACTGGGCAATCCCGATTCCCCGTAGGAAAGGAAAGTAAGCGTGCGCAAGATCGCGTGTGCGCCAGCCCGGAAGATGGGTATCGAGCGTGACCACGATGGCCTGGCACCCACTTCGCTCGGCTCGTTGAATGAAGCTTCGCACCAGTTCGTCGGACTGGCTCCAGTAAAGCTGAAACCATCGGGGTTGTTCACCCATTTCTGCAACGCATGCCTCGATAGGATAGGATGCCTGGCTGGAAAAGATAACGGGTATTCCTTCCCGGGCAGCTGCACGGGCTACGGCTCTGTCGGCTTCGGGATGTGCCAGCTCAAGTGCTCCGATAGGGGCAAGAAGGAAGGGAAAGGGATAGCGAACCCCCAGAAGCTCTATGGAGGTATCCCGCTGAGAGACATCGCGCAGAATGCGGGGAACGATATGCCATTGCCGAAAAGCATGTAAATTGCTTTTCAGCGTCTGCTCGGTGCCTGCACCTCCGGCAATATTATCGAATGCCTGCCGTGGAAGCCGTGCTCGGGATTTTTGCTCCAGCTCATCCGGGTGTACGGGTATCCGCGGGCGAATGCCGCTCAGACCGGCGATAAATATCTCAGCAAGTCGCTGACGACCAATGGATGCCATGGGGAAGACGTAGAAGAACCTTTCTTCTCTCCAATATAGGCGTTAGCTTCCACGTATACCAGCATAGGGCTACGTTTGCTCGTCAAGGATATCCTCATCGTCTTCCACGTCTTCGGCAAGGTCTTCTAACAGGTCTTCTTCCAGTTCTTCGGCTTCCTCGGCAAGAGCAAGGTCGGTTTCTTCCTCGTCCTCTACGGATGTAGAAGCAGGCGGAGGAACAGGTTGGGCCTCGGACTTGAGGCGATACATGGTACCCAGGAAATGCTTTCCAACAGGTTCAAGCTCTCCCCGATCCAGCAGTTTTTTAGCAACGGGATATGAGCAGGCCTCCATTTCCCCATAACCCCGATAGAAGTTGGCAATTTTTCGTTGCTCGCCAATAATCAGGTAGTATCCCTTTTGCAATTTACGGTAGATGTAGTTAAGCCATTTCTCAGTGCTGACGCTTGGAGCAGCACCTGGAAACTTCTCTTTGTCGTAGGGAGACGTAGAGGCAGTACTCATAGCGGTTGCCGGGATGTTGGGTGAAAAGTGCGCAAGATACCCTGTTCTTAGAGGCATTGTTCCAGACCGGATTCGAGTCTATAAGCAGTTGTTTCGATGAGCCTTATGTCTGTGTCGGGTGTATTCTGGTGTGTGCAGACAAAAAAATTTTATACTTTAATCTGCAAAGCAAAACAGGGTGGTATGGACATAGACATTCAACAGGAGGTTAGGCGCATCGAGGAGCTTTACGACCGTATCGAAACAGTTATCGAGCAGTGGAGTGAGGAATTACCAGAGCCGGTGCCTGCTATTTCAACATGGTCACCTGTCCAGCATATCTATCACGTTTCGGTGGCCAGCGGGATGATGTTTAAAGGAGTGCGGCTTCATGCCGAGGGGCGTCATCCCTATGCCGTTACAGAGGGAGAACCTACGCCCGTGGGAAGGTATGTACTTACGCGGGAGCGTATGATGCGTGGAAAGGCGCAGGCCCCGAAAGCTACGCATCCTCCATCCGAGTTATCCCTTGAGGAGGTCAGGGAAAGCGTGGCACGGAGCCGTGCCCAGCTGGAACCCCTTAGGCCTTTCCTGAGCCGGCTTGCCACGCTTTCCGAGCGCAGTAACCATCCGTTCTTTGGCGCACTAACGCCTGCGGAGTGGCTCCGGGTTGCGCGCATCCACCTGGAGCATCACCTCTCCATTATAGAAGACATACTCCGTGCGCGCACTCCTCAGTAAGTAGGTACCGAGGGATCCACGTACTCGTGCCAGGCAAGAATACCTCCCTGGAGATTGAATACGCGTTCAAATCCTGCTTCCTGTAACAACACTACGGCGCGTGCTGAGCGCGCGCCTGAACGGCAGTAGACGACAAGGGGTTGGCTACGGTATGCTTCTAACTCAGAAAGCTTCTCCGGAAGCTCACGAAGCGGAATGAACACACCCCCGATGTGTGCGATAGCTCGCTCAAACGGTTCGCGTACATCCAGAAGGACGGGGGGTGTTTCCTGCTTCAGCCATGTCTGAAGCTCCTGAGGGGAGATCTCCGGGACATCAGTCTGAACCAGAGCCTGTTGACCGTTTGAGGGGACACCGCAGTACATGGTATATTCCTGCAGAGAGGTGATGGAAGGTTGCTCTCCGCATACGGGACAGGCCGGGTCCTTCTGGAGCTTCATCTGCTGGAAGCGCATCGTAAGGGCATCAACAAGCAGAAGACGTCCTACCAGGGGATCACCGATGCCCGTCAGCACCTTGATGACTTCCGTCGCCTGAATGGTACCCAGCAAGCCGGGAAGGACGCCTAACACGCCCCCTTCGGCGCATGAGGGTACGAGTCCGGGTGGAGGAGGCTCCGGATAGAGGCAACGGTAACAGGGACCTTCTTCGGTAGCAAATACCGAGGCCTGACCTTCGAATCGGAAGATAGAGGCATACACGTTAGGCGTGCCTGTAAGCACGCAGGCATCGTTAACAAGATAGCGTGTCGTGAAGTTGTCGGTCCCATCGGCTACCACATCATACTGCCCGATGAGCTCCAGGGCGTTATGGGCGCTGAGCTGTACCGGGTAGGTCTCGATCTCCACATAGGGATTGAGTGCCCGAAGCCGTTCGGCAGCTACCTCGACTTTCGGGCGTCCCACGTCCTCGGTCGTGTACAGGACCTGACGTTGGAGGTTGGTTTCATCGACTACATCAAAATCTACCAGTCCAATACGTCCGACGCCGGCAGCCGCCAGGTAGAGGGCTACCGGAGAGCCCAGGCCTCCTGCGCCGATGATGAGAACCGACGATTGCTTCAGCTTCTTCTGGCCCTCAAGCCCGAATTCGGGCAGGGTCAGGTGACGACTGTATCGTCGGAGTTCTTCAGGCTGTAAATCCGGTAATATCCGTTGCATGATGGTTTTCGATGCCGTTTGAATTACTGATGACCTCCTGCGATGGAAGGAACGAGAATGAGTCGGGTCCCCTCTTTAACGGGGGTATCCAGTCCCTCCAGCTGGCGAATGTTGGTATCCTCTACGTACACGTTTACGAAGGCACGAAGGCTCCCATCCGGGGTAAACAGATGGCTGGACAGCGCAGGGTAGCGTGCTGCCAGCGCCTGAAGTGCCTCACCAACGGTTGCCGCCTCAAGCTCTATTTCCCGCTGTTGATCGGTAAACCGACGCAGTGCGGCAGGTATCTGGATACGAACGTACTGGGTAAGCCGGGTTGGATTCATGGCAGAACCTCCTGGTTTATGGTTACGGATTCAAAGGTTTCTCGATCTGGTGCCAGTTTCCATGCTGTAAGCTCCCGGGCATGACCCCGGTATACCGATACAATCATGTAGAGAAAATCGGGGAAGGTTGCTTCAGCCAGGTCCGTGACTGAAGGGCGGGCCGGATGATCGGGGTGGGAATGGAAGGTGCCTACAATATCCAGCCCCTGCTCCAGCGCCTCTCGTTCGGTCTGGATGTAGTCCTCCGGACGAATAAGGTACCTGCGGGTACGGGCAGTTTCTTCGTAGGCATTTTCGATGGTTTTGATCTGCTGGACGTGCAGGACATCTCCTTCCCAGGTTCCCAGAAGGAATCCGCAGCATTCATGAGGATACGTGCGTTCTCCGTACTGGCGGATGGCTTCAAGAAGATGTTCAGGTATGCGTACCATGGGCGTTACTCCAGATGTTTTCACTGAGATAGCGTTCTCCGCGGTCGGGGAGGACGGTTACCACCACTCCTTCTTCAAGCGTCTCGGCCACCCTGAGGGCAGCAGCTACGTTGGCACCGGCCGAGATCCCGACAAGCAGGCCCTCTTCACGTGCCAGGCGCCGTGTCATGGTAAGCGCTTCTTCGGTAGTAATCGTTACGGTATCATCGACCAGTGATGGATCAAAGATGCCCGGTACAAGCAGCGCCGACTCCAGATGCTTGACGCCTTCCATACCATGGAGGGGAGAGTCCGGCTGTACGGCAATGGTGCGAATGGAAGGTTGGTAGTGTTTGAGTCGACGGCTGATGCCGGTAAAGGTACCGGTGGTACCCAGAGCTGCCACAAAGTGGGTTACCGTGCCCTGCGTTTGCTTCCAGATTTCCGGTGCTGTGTAGGTAAAGTGTGCCTGCCAGTTTGCAGGATTGTTGTACTGATCGGCATAGAAGAAGCGGTCCGGATAGCGTTGAACGAGCTCCTGGACCCACAGCTGGGCCCCATCGGTTCCTTCGGCAGGGTCGGTAAGTTCCAGGCGTGCACCGAAGGCTTCCATCAGTTGCCGGCGTTCCCGGGTAGCATGGGCTGGCATGGCAAGCAGTACGGGGATATGGAGCATGGCGCCAAACATGGCGTAGGCAATGCCCGTGTTGCCGCTGGTGGCATCTACGAGCGTCATGCCGGGTTGCCAGGCCTCCGAGGTGAGCATCGAGCGCACCATATTCCAGGCTGGCCGGTCTTTCACGGAGCCTCCGGGATTCAGGTGCTCCCCTTTGGCGTAGAGGCTGACCTTCGGGGAAAGGCCGGCCCCGATATGCCGCAGCGGGATAAGCGGCATATTTCGCGGTCGGATAGCTTCAAGTTGCTCCAGTGTGATGCTTACATCTGTAATCATAATGTTTCAGGGGCTGGTGGCATAAAAAAAACCCTCCCGAAAGGCTTCGGGAGGGTTACAGGTGGTAATGGTATGTGTCTATATCTTGTTATGTATTCGTGAGCCTGTACCCCTCCCTGCTGTTTGCACAACAGCAACAACAGATACAGAGGGTATGGGTACCGACTCGTGCCATCACAGGGTTCTGTTCGTAAGGTGTTACTTACACGCTTCTGGGGTGCAGAGGTTCTACAGAGTGAGTGCTTCTCGTACCAGCTGTTCCTGCTCGAAAGCGTGAATCTGTGCACTTCCGGTGGCCGGACTGGCGCTGGGTGCACGTCCTACGTAGCGAATCTCACGGCAACAGTCTCCATGGAGATCCATGAGCAGGCGGTTAAACCGCGGTTGCATGAAAGTCCATGCTCCCATGTTCTGAGGTTCTTCCTGAACCCATACGACGTCATCGGTATGCGCGAACCGCTCCAGTTCCTCACGAATGTAGGGTTCAGGGAAGGGGTAGTATTGCTCAACCCGGGTAATGGCAAGGACTTCCTTCAACTCGGGCTCTTTTTCCATTGCGGCTATGAGGTCGTAGTAGACCTTTCCGCTACAGAAAATATGGCGCTTGACATGCTCCGGATGTTCGGAGGTGGCAGGAATAACCTCGAGCATGCGCCCGTTGACCAGGTCATCGGGTGAGGAGACCACCATGGGGTGACGCAGGAGGCTCTTCGGTGTAAAGACGACCAGCGGTTTGAGTACACCCCGCTTGATCTGCCGGCGGAGTCCATGGAAGTAGTTTGCCGGCGTGGTAAAGTTACACACCTGCATGTTCTGTTCAGCACAGAGCTCGAGGAAGCGCTCAATACGTGCTGAAGAGTGCTCCGGTCCCTGACCTTCATATCCATGGGGCAGGAGGAGAACCAGTCCGCTTACCTGCCCCCATTTTATCTCGGCGGAGGCAATATACTGGTCGATGATGACCTGGGCACCGTTGGCAAAGTCGCCGAACTGAGCTTCCCAGCAGACCAGGGCATCTTTCGCGATGACCGAATAGCCGTATTCGAATCCCAGGACACCAAACTCCGACAGGATGCTATCATAGATATAGAATGGAGCCTGACCTTCCCTCAGGTTGTTCAGAGGGATATATTCTTCCTCGGTCTCCTGGTCGATGTAAACAGCGTGGCGCTGGCTGAACGTACCTCGCCGGGAGTCCTGCCCGGTAAGGCGCACGGGTGTTCCTTCAAGCAGGAGGGTTCCAAATGCCAGCGCTTCGGCAAGCGGCCAGTCAATCTTTCCGTTCGTGAAGTACTCCTTCTCACGTCGCCTGATCTGCCGTAGCAGCCGGGGATGCACATGCAGATGCTCGGGTGGATGGGTGAGTACTTTCACAATGTAGTCGAGCTCCTCGCGTGGAGCACCGGTAAAGACCGGTTGAAGAAGGTCGATCTCCGAAGTTTGCTGACGACGTTTTTCAAGTAGCTTCTCCACAGAAGGAGCTTCCAGGGAGCGTGTACGCTCGAAGGCTTCCTCCAGGCGTTTACGGTAATCCTTCAGCATTTCCTCTGCCTCTTCCGGGGTCAGATCTCCACGGCGGAGGAGAAGCTCGGTATAGAGTTTACGAACCGAGCGATGCTGTTCGATTTTACGGTAGAGAATGGGCTGGGTGTAGGACGGATCATCGGCTTCATTGTGCCCGTGACGGCGGTAACAGACCAGATCGATGACAACGTCCTTGTTGAAGACCTGCCGATAATCCAGCGCCAGGCGCACCACCCGGATGGCAGCTTCCGGGTCGTCCCCGTTCACATGAAAGATGGGAGCCTGAATCATGCGGGCAATATCCGTGGCATAGGTACTGCTCCGTGCTTCCTCCGGTTTGGTGGTAAAGCCGATCTGGTTGTTGATGACAATGTGAACCGTTCCGCCTGTTGTAAAGCCGCGTACCTGGCTCATATTCAGCGTTTCGGCAACGACTCCCTGCCCGGCAAAGGCGGCATCTCCATGAATGAGCACCGGGATGATGGAATCGCGGGTCTCATCATGGTTGCGGTCCTGAAGCGCCCGGGCCATGCCCTCCACGACCGGATCTACGGACTCCAGGTGGCTGGGGTTGGAAGCAAGGCGAATATTGATCTTAGAGCCGTTGGGGGAGACGTGTACGCCACGAGCTCCCAGGTGGTACTTCACATCCCCTGAACCCTGCGGGATGTTGGGGTCAAGGTTGCCCTCAAATTCCGAGAAGATAACCTCGTAAGGCTTGTTGAAGATATTTGCCAGTACATTCAGGCGGCCGCGGTGGGCCATACCCATGACGACTTCCTGGGCACCCTGATCGGCAGCATCGGAAAGGAGCATATCCAGCATGGGAATCAGTGTTTCGGCTCCTTCAAGCGAGAAGCGCTTGTGTCCGATGTACTTCGTGTGGAGGAAGCGCTCGAAAGCTTCGGCAGCGTTGAGTTTGAAGAGAATGCGACGTTTCAGCTCCGGCGAGATAGGATCGGCCATGCGCTGGGGCTCGATGCGCTCCTGCAACCATCGCTTCTCGCGGGGATCGGAGATATGCATGTACTCAACGCCTACATGGCGTGCATACGTTTCCCAGAGGATATCCAGAATTTCCCGTAGAGGAAGCAGGTCTTTTCCTGCCAGACCATCTGTAATCCAGTTACGGTCCAGATCCCAGATGGTCAATCCGTAGGTGGCGGGGTCAAGTTCAGGATGATAGGTATAGGTATATTCGAGCGGATTGATATCGGCAATAAGATGGCCCCGTACGCGGTAAGCACGAATCAGCTGAAGAACACGTGCCTGTTTGCGGATGAGGTCCATTTCGGTGGCTTCGGGGAGTCGGCCGATAAGCGGTGTTGAGTCCGGTTGCAGCGCAAACGGAGGGTTAGGAATGCGCAGGTCCTGAAAGATCTGCTGATAGAAGCCGTGTTGTCCCAGTAAGAGTTCGGAGATATAAGAAAGGAAGGCACCACTTTCAGCCCCCTGGATGACGCGGTGGTCGTACGTGGAGGTAATCGTCATGACCTGCGAGAGGCCCACGCGACTTATGATGTCCGGAGGGATGGCAAAGTACTCCGTGGGATACCCGATGGCGCCAACGGCTACAATGACGCCCTGTCCGGGCATCAGGCGCGGTACGCTCATGTTGGTACCGATCATGCCCGGGTTGGTCAGAGAAGCAGTAGTGCCCTCGAAGTCGGCTACTTCTAACTTACCCGTACGCGCACGGCGGATGATGTCGTTATAGGCGCCCAGGAACTGGGCGAAGTTCATACTTTCTGCCCGTTTGATATTGGGCACGAGCAGAAAGCGGCTTCCATCCCGGCGCTGTATGTCGACGGCGATGCCCAGGTTGATGTGGCGGGGAATGACATGGTACGCGGTTCCGTTATCCCTTCGATAGCTTGTGTTCATATTGGGAAACTTTTTCAACGCCTGTACCACTGCCCAGCCAATGATGTGGGTGAAGGATACTTTGTCCCCGCCGATATAGCGTTGGTACTGGTTGATAAGTCGGCGGTTTTCCGCCATCAACTTGACCGGAACATGCCGCACAGATGTTGCCGTGGGGACGCTGAGGCTGGCCTCCATGTTCTGGGCCAGCCGGGCAGCCGGACCCTTCAGTGGCTCCAGCTTGACTTCTTCCTTGGCAACGGCAGGAGGTTCGGCAGGTTTTGCCGGTGCGCCATCGCCTTTGGCTCGAGGAGCAGGAGGTGCAACGGGCTGAACCTCGCCGTTTCCTCGGGCAGCGGTCTGCGATTCGCGTGCAGCAAGGAAGGATTCGCTGGGTCGGTAATCGGCGAAGAATTCCCGCCAGCTTTCACTTACCGAGTTGGGATCCTCCAGGTACTGAGCGTAGAGGGTCTCGATGTATCCGGTGTTAAATCCAAATTGATCGCTCACGGCTTCTTTTTTATTAAGTTGAGTGGCTTTAAACGTTCAAGTAACGCCCTGTAGAAGGGAAGGATTCCTTAAAGCCATCCATGTTCCTGATACCAGGATACCGTCTGGCGAATTCCTTCTTCCAGGGAGATAGTCTGACGAAAGTTAAGTTCGTTGCGCGCTTTTTCGACAGAACACATCCAGGAGGCTATCATCTCGCGTGCTTTCTCACGGTTCAGAGGAGGATAGTGTCCCATGAGTCGTCCTGCCATTTCTACAACGGTTCCGGTCAGCACTACCAGTGAAGGAGGGATCCGGATGGTCCACGCACGTGTACCCAGTGCCTGTAAGACAGCATCTCGAATGTGAGGCCACGTGTAATAGGTTTCACTGCCCAGGAAGTAGGTCTGCCCACGTGCGCGGGGTACTTCAGCCGCTTTCTGGATACCCTGAACCAGATCGGTAACATGGATAAGGCTCAGGCGGGGGCGTCGATGATCGCCTATAATGGGGCATAGTCCGCGCTTGACGACGCGGAAGAAGGTATAAATGTCGCGTTCGCGGGGACCATAGACAGCAGGGGGGCGCACGATGGTAATGGGCAGGACATCATGATAAGGACGTACTTGCTGCTCCATCTGTGCCTTGCTCTTTCCATAGGTGCTTATGGGTCGAAGAAGTGTCTCTTCGGTAAGTGGTTGGTCATCCGGACTTGGACCCACGGCCGCAAGGCTACTGGTAATTAAAATACGGGAAAGATGCGGGTTGACGCGCTGAACGGTATCCAGCAGGCGCAGCGTAGCCTCCACGTTTCCCTGATAGTACACTTCGGGACGAGGTGCCCGTGTGACGCCGGCAAGGTGGTATACGTAATCCACACCTTCCAGCGCTTGCTCCAGTACATCGGTATCAAAGAGACTTCCACGTACCAGCGTAATCCCGTCGATATCTGCAAGCCATTTCGGACTTGAGCGTACCAGGCAGCGGATCTCCGTATATCCGGAAGCCTTGAGGTGTTCCACAAGGTGGCTTCCGATAAACCCGCTGCCTCCTGTTACAAAAGCTCGTTTCTCCATACTACGGTGTGTGTTTCAGGCGAAGGCCCACGACATTTTCCACATGGTGGGTATGTGGAAACATATCGACCGGTTGAATGGCTTCGATAGTGTAAATATCGCGAAGCATGGCTATATCGCGTGCCTGCGTCATGGGGTTACAGCTTACATAGACCATGCGCTCAGGGCGTAAGCGTGCAATCTGTTGTACCACCTTCTTGTGCATACCTCCACGTGGCGGATCAACGATGAGGACATCGGGTTTGCCGTGCTGAGCAATCCAGTCAGGGGTAAACAGGTGAAGCAGGTCTCCGGCCACGAAGGTTGCATTGGTGATGCCATTAAGAGCTGCATTGCGGCGGGCATTGGCTACCGCTTCCTCAACGAGTTCCACACCGATGACTTCGGCAACATAGCGAGCCAGGTAGAGGGATATCGTTCCTGCACCACAGTACAGATCGTATACGCGATCGCTGGGTTGAAGATGGGCAAATGTACGGGCTACTTCGTAGAGCTGCTCGGCACCGCGGGTATTGGGTTGAAAGAACGCATTCGGAGCGATTTCAAAGGTCAGCCCGTGCAGGCGTTCATGAATGACACCGGGACCGTAGATGACCGAGAAGGATTCTCCGAAGGCCGTCTGACCGGGTGAGCGATTGATGGTATTTACCAGCGTGGTAATTTCGGGGTGATGGGTCTGGAGAAAGGCTGCCAGGTGTTCCATGCGTTGGGGGTCCTCCCTGGCGGTTACGATATTCACCATGATCTCGGAAGTATACACGGGCGTGCGAATAATCAGGTGCCGGGCATACCCCGTGTGGTGGCGGATATGCCAGGGCTCCCACCCCTGCTTCTTTACGAAAGAGCGTATGTTGTTAAGCAGGTGGACGGTTTTCGGGGGAGGGAGGTAGCATTCGTGAATATCCAGCACGCGATCGAAGAATCCGGGTACATGCAGGCCCAGGGCAAAGGAGCGGTCAAGGGGTTTGCCTTCGGCAATCTCCCAGGGTGCCAGCCATCGCCGATGGCTGAAGGTAAACTCCATCTTGTTCCGATAATGATACACATCGGGAGAGGGAAGCGTAGGAGGAATGGTCAACTTACTGAAGCCGGCCTGATGTACAAATGCCTGTTCTACCGTATCCCGTTTGATGGATAGTTGAACATCATAGGGTACATGTTGCCATTTGCAGCCCCCGCATGTGCCGAAGTAGCGACAACGGGGTTGGGTGCGGAGAGGGCTGGGTTCAAGAATCTCGAGGGGTATGGCTTCGGCGTACTGTTTTTTAACGCGTTGTATCCGTATCCGTACCCTGTCCCCGGGGGCGGTATAGGGTACAAACACGATAAAGCCATCAAGGCGTGCAAGGGATTTCCCTCGGTCGGCAAATTTTTCGATGACGACTTCGAGTTCGTCGCCTCGTCGGAGTTCAGGCACGGATTTCAAATTTTCGACACAGGTTTGCATAGGCCCATTGCAGGGCTTTGACTTTGCCCTTCATGGAGCTTACTTGTGCAATCATGGCTTCGTTGAGTCCGGCAAGCAACGCTCCCAGATGGAAGAGCAGAGGTGCTGCCGCTCGGGGGTAATACCGAATAAGATCCCGGAGGTCAGGCCGGAAGAGGCCCAGCAGGCGTACTTCGGTAAGTGCTCGCGCAGTCTCCGTACGTCGGTATGAACCAAAGATGCTGTGGTAGCCGATAATTTCGGGGGCTTCTACACATCCAATCTCCTCTTGTTCACCCCCCTCTCCGACGGTGAGTTGTACCATGCCAGATTGAATGATGTACATGCCTAATCCCGGATCGCCTTCCAGATAGATAATTTCGCCAGGCTTGTACGTGCGTGGATAGAGCGCCCGTGCCAGAACGCGAAGGTACCGGCGGGGCACCTGCTCAAAGGCCGGTGTCTGTTTGAGTGTATGGATGATTTCTCGGAGGTAAGGAGGATCATAGAGGCCGAGAATCTGGCGGAGTATCTGTGACGTATGAACGGGTCTCTTGTCCATGGCTAAAAGGCATGTCCGATGGCAAAATACAGGCGAGGATGACGCAGACCTTCTGGAAACCACCCTTCGGAAGGAATGGGAGAATGAACTTTCCATCCCATGTCAAAACGTAAAATAAGATATTCCCAGGCAATACGTAAGCCACTTCCTGCACCGAGAGCAAGTTGCCGGTAGAAGCGGTTTACCTTGAAGCGTCCTGCCTCATAAATGGCCTCCGGAACGCCGGGGTTACGGTTGCTGAACCAGATGTTTCCGGCATCGAGAAAACCGGTGCCGATCCAGCGTGCTCCCAGGAAAGAAGAAATGAGGGTGTGCCGGAATTCAAGACTGCTTTCAAGCTTAATATTTCCTCCAAGTGCCAGCAGTCCGGATGCACGCGTACTTCCGGGACCCAGTGTTCGGAGCTTCCATCCGCGGATGCTGTTTACACCACCGGCAAAAAAGCGTCTGTCGAAGGGGACGGTTCGGGAAGCACCTAACGGTTGTGCCCAGCCCAGAAAGAACTTGCCTGCCAGCACACGCCCTGAGCCCAGCGGTTGGTACTGGCGCACGTCAAGGATAACACGAACGTATCGCTGGTACCGAAGGACGTTACGTTCCCTGCGAAAGAGGGGTAAGCCGGGGAGGTAACCCTGAACGTTTCCCGGAGAGAAGACAAAGCGGTCCATGAGATAGGGAAGATTCCCACCTATCTCAGCGCTTATCTCGCGGATGTAGCCCCTGTCGCGTGTAA
>Ga0256839_1003918_pt1 | contig 14954 bp, 11 predicted proteins | sample 354166metaG_FD_185968 | JGI IMG/M metagenome (GOLD analysis project Ga0256839, IMG submission 185968) | Hydrothermal vent microbial communities from Mid Atlantic Ridge, Atlantic Ocean - 354-166 | ecosystem: Environmental > Aquatic > Marine > Hydrothermal vents | place: Atlantic Ocean: Mid... | reverse complement strand
CAAGAAAGTTTTAAATTTTTACTCGACCCTATGCTAAGCACAGGGTTGGAAAAAATTTCCGCAATGGGTTATGGGCTAGCACCCAATGCACTATCGGCTGCAGAAGGCGGCATGTCACGCTATTTTAGTCAACGCTTTGCACAAGTAACCAATCCACCATTAGATTCATTACGTGAAAGCGATGGTATGACTTTACGTGTGGCATTAGGTGCTAAACCTAATTTTTCTACAGGCGATAGCAAACAATTAGTTATTAACTCCCCCATTCTACAGCGCACCCAATTAGCACAAATACGCCAGCAAACAAGCGTTAGTGTCGTCACGATTGATGCTTTGTATACTATTGATACCGACAGTGCCGAACAAAATGCCAAAAACCTGCAACAGGCACTCACTAAGGTTTGTCAGCAAGTGGAGCAAGCCGCCGGTAACAATACCGGTATCATTATTCTCAGTGATATTAACATCACTGAGAAACAAGCGGCTATTCCTGCTTTATTAATGATTTCTGCGGCCAATCAACACTTGGTACAAGAGGGGCTGCGCTTTAATTCATCGCTGGTTTCCGAAACAGGCCAAGCAGTGAGTGCGCATGATGTGGCAACTATTTTGGGCTTTGGAGCTTCGGCCATTTGCCCATTAAGTGTCCATAATCGCGTCCTCTCAGAATACAGTGCCGACCAACAACAAGCGGCACTAGACCGTTACCAAAAAGCGGTTGAAAAATCCCTAATGAAAATCATGGGGAAATTTGGCCTCTGTACGGCAGAAAGTTATATTGGCGGCGAATTTTTCGAATCTAACTATATAGACACTAACGAGCCGACACTCAAAGCCTATTTTCCTAACATTAATTCATCAGTAGGTGGCGTGCGCTTTGCAGATATTGCGACCAGTGCCACCGAATGGCATGTAAAAGCCTTAAAGGTCACAACAGAAAGTGACATTCCTTTCTTAGGTTTATTTAAGGAACGTAATGAAGGCGCAGGACATACATTTGGTAATGCCTCTGTACGCGAATACATTCATATGACTGATGAAGATATTCTGTACATCAAAGACAAATCACCTGAAATCAGTGATAGTGCTTATACTGATTTTGGCTATGAAAAGCGCACTCCCGAGCAAATAGATAACTTCGGCATTACCCCTGCCTATCGCAATTTTACACGCATCCTCATGGAAGAGCGCGACAACCGCCCTGCCGCTTTGCGTGATGTTTTAAGTTACCCCGCCGATATTTCACGCGCACAAGAAACCGCAGAGTTTGATGCCATTTTAGGTAAACAAAACTTACGCGGTAATAATAATTTTTGCATTCGCGGCCTTGTTGTCACTAAGCATGATACTCATTTCAGCATTGCGTTCACTCAAGACAACTCCAAACAACGCTTAAGCAATTTAGCGGCACACTTTAAAGCCCGCTTTAATGATAATAGTGCTGAATTCATCGTGACAGATAGCACAATTGAAGTAAACTTTGCGGCGGCAACCAATAGCATTTTTGCCCATTATCTAACGCATATTAAAACGGCGCATAATGTCATTAGCCTAAGCCAAGTACAACCGGCACATGAAATTACTGCCGTCCTGGCCACAGGAGCAATGAGCCATGGCGCATTATTAGCAGAAGCACATGAAGCGGTAGCACAAGGTACCAATATTGCCGGCGCACTAAGCAACTCAGGCGAAGGCGGCGAGCACTCCAGCCGTTTCAACACCTTAAAATCCAGCAAAATTAAACAATTTGCGTCAGGGCGTTTTGGTGTCTGGGCAGGCTATCTCGCCGATTTAAATATCGAAGAAATTGAAATTAAAATTGCTCAAGGTGCAAAACCTGGCGAAGGCGGACAATTACCGGCGGCAAAAGTCTCAGTCGAAATTGCAGCAGCACGTGGCGGCACACCCAAAGTTGAACTTATCAGCCCTCCACCGCATCATGATACCTATTCAATTGAAGATTTAGGTCAACTGATTCACGATGCCAAAGCGGCACGGGTAAAAGTGGTCGTTAAACTGGTCTCTTCTGAAGGTATTGGCACCATTGCAGTCGGGGTTGCCAAAGCCGGCGCTGATGTCATTAACGTTGCCGGCAACACAGGTGGCACCGGAGCGGCGGCTGTCACCAGCTTAAAAAACACAGGCCGTTCCCCTGAAATCGGCATTGCCGAAGTACACCAAGCATTAGCCGCCAATGGCTTACGCGATAAAGTTGTCCTACGCTGTAGTGCGGCGCACCAAAATGGTTCTGACGTGGTTAAATCCGCTATTTTGGGAGCTGATTCTTTTGAATTTGGTACCACCGCGCTCATGATGTTGCGCTGTGTCATGGCAAAAAATTGTAATGTACGTTGCCCTGCCGGTTTAACAACCATTCACGAAGAGTTTAAAGGCGACCCACGCGTACTTGCGCAATACTTTATGAATTTAGCACATGAAGTACGTGAGATTTTAGCCACGCTCGGCTATCACAGCTTAGCTGAAATTCGCGGCCAAACCGATTTACTGCACCTAATCAATCATGAGTGCATGGTTGGGCAACTCGATTTCACCAAGCTACTAAAATATGTGCCGGTGGTCACGGTTGCAGATCCCATTTATTTAGAAGCTGACTTTTCAATTGACGATAAAATCTTTGCGTCATTTAAAAACAACTTTATTCATGGCACGCAACAACAAGTCATTATTGAAGGCGCGGACTTTAAATTAAATAACCGCCACAAAACCGTCGGTGGGCAAACGGCACTCGATATTGAGCGCGTGCTGGCTTACGAATTAAGTAGCGAACAAATTGCCGCTAATGGCAAAATCTACACCAACCAGCATAAGCGACGGTATTTAGCTCCCGACACGCTCATTGTACGCACGACCGGATCAGCGGGACAAAGCTATGCTGCTTTTAATAATGATGGCATGCGCCTAGAACATACAGGAACCTGTAATGATGGTGTCGGTAAAACAGCCTCCGGCGGTACGATTATTATCAAATCTCCTGGCGGCGGCCATAAGGTACCAGGTGAAAATGTCTTAGTCGGTAACTTCACCTTATTTGGTGCAACCGGCGGTAAAACATTTATCAATGGCGAAGCCGGTGACCGTTTTGCAGTGCGTAATTCAGGTGCAATGGCAGTTGTAGAAGGTGTCGGCGATTTCGCCTGCGAATACATGACCAATGGCGCAGTCCTTAATTTAGGCAGTTTTGGAAAAGGCTTCTGTAATGGCATGTCAGGGGGGAATGCATATCAATATGACCCTGAAAATAAACTTGCCGACCTTTATGATGCCTCCTCAGTTGAAATCAGATCGCTCACCGAAGACAGCGATACCGCCCGTGCGCACGAACAATTTGTACTGTATATGCTGGAGCAACATGCAGAATATGCAGAATCCAGTGTTGCTCAAAAGTTATTGCATAACTGGAGCAATGAACGACAACATTTTAAATTTGCCATTCCATTGTGGTTATACAAAACACAAACAGCTGAGTTTATTGCCAAATCGGTTGAGCGTAAACTAATGATTGAAGAGCTTGCCGTTAATGAAGCACAACAACAAATCCAGCAAGTACAAGCTGCTTATGCGAATGAAGAGGTGCTCTTTGCAGGACAAACGCCGGCTTATGGTGAGACTGATAGCCCGCTCGCTTTTAACTTGATTAACAGCTTTGCCGTACTCAATAAAGCGACTCAAATTGCCAGTACGCAAGCACGCAATGCAGAGCAAACTGAAACGGTCGCCAAACAGCTTATCACCACCAAAGCGCGTAAATTGCAAGATGCCCTACTCAAAGAAACACGAGAAGCGTATGCGAACTATGACGATGCACAACTTGCCATACTATTAGCCGATAAGCGTCTTAATGACTATAAGCAAGCATTGAGTTTACGTGATGTACAAAGCATTTACTCTATCGGTTCAACCAACTGGATTATTGAGCAAACAGAAATCAATCATGCTGCTTTGGTAGATATTCCGGCTGTGGCGGAATATTTAGCGGCACTCAATAGCCAAGCCGTTATGCAAGACATCATCAAAACCAAAGAAGCTGCATAAACTCTTTCTCATTGCCGCGCTTAGCATGCACCATCAAGCACAAGCGTGGCATTAAGTTTATCGCAGTCATACAGTTAAATAGAGACCTTTATTTAGAGTAGTCCCATGAAAATAACGAATAATTCTCAAAACATACCTTTCAATGAGGCCCAACAAGCTTGGTTAGGTGGTTTTTTTGCAGGTATGCACTCTCATATTTTACAAAGTGCCGGCGCAAATGATACGGCTAACGCACGTAAGATTACCATCCTATATGGCTCACAAACCGGCAACTCAGAAGCTGTTGCCCATGATGCCGCCCAATCTGCAAAAGCGCATGGCTTAAACCCTAGCATTTTAAGCATGGATGAAATGGAAGCCGCAGACTTGGCTAAAGTTGAATACTTACTGATTATCACCAGCACATACGGTGAAGGCGAAATGCCAGATAATGCGCAAACACTCTGGAGTGCCGTCAGCACAAATGATGCACTTGAGCTTAGTCATATGCAATATGCAGTGCTTGCCTTAGGTGACACCAGCTATGATTTATTCTGTCAAGCAGGAATAGACTGGGATGAACGCTTAGAAAAACTAGGTGCTAAACGCCTGTACGAGCGTATCGATTGTGATGTGGATTTTGATGAGGCCGCTGAAAGCTGGATTAGCAACACCATTCCACTGATGGCTGACGGTACAACCAGCTTGACGATTGATAGCCAAGCGACATCGAGTGTTGCAAAATATGGTCGTAAAAACCCATTCCCAGGAAAATTAATCGCCAACCGTCTACTCACTAGCAAAAATTCTTCCAAAGAAATCCGCCATTATGAAATATCTATTGCCGGCTCAGATTTAAGTTACGAAGCAGGAGATGCATTAAACATTATCCCAAGCAACTGCCCCCAATTAGTCGCCGATATTATCAGTGCAATCGGTTGCTCAGGCGATGAAGATGAACCGGTAAAAGGTGAGTTAATGCCTTTACGAGATGCACTGCGTGATTACTTTGAAATCAAATTGCCCAGCAAAGAACTCATCGATGAAATAGCTAAACGCTCAGGTGACCAGGAACTCAATACCCTTTTGCAATCAGGGGATAAAGATAAACTAGCGGATTATTTATGGGGACGTGACACCTTAGACTTATTGTTACAATTTCCTGACATGCAATTTTCAGCCGCTGAATTTTTAGCCTTACTTAAACCGTTGCAACATAGAGCCTATTCTATTTCGTCCAGCGGTAAAGCGCACCCGGAAACAGTGCACCTCACCATTGGTAGTGTCCGTTACCATAGCTTTGGCCGCGACCATAAGGGCGTATGCTCGACCTATCTTGCTGATTTGGCCAATGCCGACACCCCTATACGTTGTTTCTTCAGCCCTAACAAAGTCTTCCGCGTTCCTGAAGACAATGACTTACCTATGATTATGGTAGGCCCCGGAACAGGTATTGCACCTTTCCGCGCCTTCTTGCAAGAGCGTGAATTTAGACAAGCTAAAGGCATTAACTGGTTATTTTTTGGTGATCGTAATGCCGCAACAGATTTTATTTATCAAGATGAAATCGAAGCCTTACAAACCAAAGGCGTGCTAACCAAATTGGATCTTGCATTTTCCAGAGACCAAGCAGAAAAAATATACGTACAAGATCGTATGCGTGAAAAAGGAGCTGAATTATTTGCCTTATTAGAGCAAGGCGGCTATTTTTATGTCTGTGGCGATGCCTACCGTATGGCAAAAGATGTGGATAAAGCTTTGCATGATGTGATTGCAACCGAAGGCAACTTATCTGCCGAGCAAGCGGCAGAGTACGTTAATCAAATGAAAAAAGATAAGCGTTATGTTAGAGATGTGTATTAAACACCTCCCCGCCCCTAGTTAATTATATACATCTAAGGGTGGGTCACTATGCCGACTTTAAAGCGCATAGTGCCCCACCTAACACCGCAAGATGGGCATACTGTTACAAGCATATTAATTAATACGAGGAAATCTTAATGTTTATTTTTCCGGAATTCGGGCGCATGATTATCGTTGGCCTGATGATTCTTATCCCCGTTTGCCTGATTTATAAAAAAGCAGGTTTCCATCCCGCCTGGGGCTTATTGGTATTCCTTCCGGGGCTAGGCTTATTACTTATTTTCTTGCAATTAGCATTACTCCCTTGGCCAAATGCTAAAAAAACAGAGGCAGACCAATGATTGAATATTTTTTAATTTTTTTATTTATGCTCTTTACGCTCTGGTTAGGCAGTAAAATTGTGGTCAAAGCAGGCTACCCCAAATTAATGGTATTATTCCTATTAATTCCACTGGTTAATATCATTATGATCTGGTTTTTTGCTTTTAGTAAATGGTCCACTTTAAAGTCAGATATAAACCAAATAACATGAAATACAAAAGAGGCAAGCCTTATTATTTATGATTTTTCAGCATTATTTTACCAATCAGAATTATCATAAACTAAAGACCTGCCCCCATTATTCTGACATACCTCTATACTCGCTTACCTACCTCTACTCCAAGGCACTACTTCCGATATATGCACAGAAATTCCCTTTGTATATAACAAAAGTATTAACGAAAAGCCTCTACTTCTTCAGGTTCAACCAACTCATCTCCATCAGCATCTAATATATTCACAATGACTTCGGCATCTTCTTCAATGCTATCTTCCATATCTAAAATAACTGCTTCCACTTCTTGCTTAGAAGCACCATTGCGGAACATTTCAATCGCAGTATTAACGGCATCTTCACGTAACTCAACTTCCACTTCATCTGCTGTGATATAAGAATCATTATTTTGATCATATTCATGCGGGGTAATTTTCTGCACCGCTTTTAATCTATACGGCAAATAGCGGGCATTGGCATCAACAACCCCTAAAGCTATGATTGCCGGCAAAACTATTTTTAATATGTTTTTCATCATTTTCTCCTATAAAACATTAATGATAACACGGTAAATACATGACTCAAACCCAAGAAAAACCATTGTTATTGCTGATATTTTCTTAAATATTTAAAAAAACCTACTTCTCATCCAGCCATTCTTGTAAAGCCGCAATAATTTCCCGAGCCTGTTTCTCACTGGATATATTAAATTTTGATTTTTGCTGATACTCCCCATCACGCTTTTGGTAACGGCGGATAGTAAATTTATCGGGACTATATTCTTCTTTGCTTCTATTCCAATCTTGATAACGATAAATAACGGTTGCCCAAGCACCTTTAGTTAAGACTTTTTTATCTAGCTCCTTAACCGTTTCAATACCACCATCTTCATACGTTACTGTTAATTCATCAATCGTTTCTGCCATTGTTTTCTCCTAATAAAATTACTTCACTATTTCAATATATAAAAAATCCGTCATGATACCTTGCGGTGCAACGCCTTGCCACGTATTTAAATAAGTTTCCCTCGTTTCAATCGGCTCACGTGCAAATGAAAAGACCGCATTCTCACTTAGCGTCACAATAAGCATATCAATACCTAATGGCTCTGTAATGACCCATTGATTATGCTGACCTAGCACAATGCTTGTGCCGGATACTTGTGGCTCTATATAACGATTATTAACTAAATGTGCGATATGCCCATCGGCCTGTACATAATCGACATTAAGATAAACAGCGGTTGTAGGCAAAGTTAGCCGTAACCTTAAATGGCTACCAACTTTTAAACGCGAACTATCCGGCATTAACTCCACCCGTAATATTTGCTCGCGGTGATAAAAAGGCCAAATACGGCGCACAATATCACAATGCGCCTTTACAGGCTTTATATCCTGTTTTATTTCAACACCTGCCACTGAATTCAATGCCGCTTGCAACATATCCGTTGCAACACTCGCCATATAACCTGTCACATAAAACTGTTTAGCAGCCATTGAGCTAACTTGCAAAGCAGTACATGGGTATTTTTTCTGCACCTGCGCTATATTTTTACGAATAAAGTCAATAGCTTGTAAACCCATAGAGTCGCTGTGCATATTGTTGATGTCAGGTTTTACCGGTATGTCATTTTTGACATTGAAAGAAAGCACACTCAATGTCGCAGAATGGTCAACAAATTCGTGATAAACCAACCCTGCCGCAACAACGCCCGTTAATAACAATATCAAGCCTAAACGCGGCACTCTATTTGTTTTTGCAATGTTAGCATTCGCATCCTCTGTTTGCATCACAACTGTCGCCCCCGCCCCCTGAGCTTGTAGCGTACTATCTTGAATCAGTAATAAATCATCAGCAAAGGCTTGTGCCGTTTGATAACGCACTGCCGCCTCTTTGGCTAAGGCTTTACTGACAATACTATCCACCGCATCCGAATAAGCAGGTTGCAACACAGACGGCATGACCGGCTGACTATTGACGATTTGGTTCATGGTGATAATTTGCGTATCACCCACAAACGGTTTTTCGCCTGTCAACATTTCATAAAAAACAATAGCCGCCGAAAATAAATCAGAACGCGCATCCGCCGCCTGCCCCATGCACTGCTCAGGAGACATATAACTAGGTGTCCCTAATATGCTCCCTGCCATCGTCAGATCAGAACTATCCAATTTAGCAATGCCAAAATCCATGATTTGTACTTGATTACACGCATTAATCAAAATATTAGCAGGCTTTATATCTCGATGCACAACACCTTTATCATGCGCATAAGCAAGTGCCGACAAAATTTGTTGCATATAAGTAAACACATCGCGTACATCAAGTTGGCCGGAGATTTTAATCATGCTGTCTAATGTTTTTCCGGCTACATACTCCATAACAATAAAAGGCCCTTGTTGACAATCCTTTTCATTATATTCATAAACGGCGACAATATGACTATGCTTCAATCGCCGACTGGCAACCACTTCATTTTTAAACCGCTGTAAAACCTCTCCCTTTCCGGAGGCGGCTAAAAAGTCACGCCGAATGGTTTTAATCGCAACCAATTGATTAAGGTCAGGGTCTTTCGCTTGATAAACCATTCCCATTGAGCCACGCCCTAACAAGGAAAGGATTTGATATTTACCCAAATAATCAGGAATAGACATATTCAATACATTCACGTAGATTGTTATACCAAAGCAACTGTTTTTTATTATACGTCGCAAGCAGGCATCATGCGCAGTATAATGCATTTACAGCAATCAGCAGCATGTAAGTATTACTATGACAAAAGAAATCATGTTTAACAATTATCATGTATATGGCCAAACAGAGACAGGCTTGGTGCGTGAACATAATGAAGATAATATTCTGATTAATACAACAATGGGGCTATTGCTGGTCGCTGATGGCATCGGTGGACATGATGCAGGCGAAGTCGCCAGTTTAGAGGCCATCACCCTCATAGATAAACTATTCTGTCAATACTTAGCACCGCAACAAAGCCAAGCCAAGCCAAGCCAAACCACCCTTTGGCAAAAATTGCTCACTTACCTAGGGTTTGCCCGTCACGAACAAATTAGCAACAACGAAGCACCGTTGCAAATTACCGAAGATATATTAATAGAAGCCAATAAGCATATTTTTCAGTTAAACCAAACACGTAAAGCCGCCGAAGGAACCGGCATGGGCACAACCATTGTCGGTGTCTTACTCATCGCAGCCACGCGACAATTATTGGTTTTTCATATTGGGGATAGCCGGTTATATCGTTTTACCAAACAGCATCAGCTTGAACAAATCACCAAAGATCATTCCGTCTTGCAAATGTGGACAGATAATGGCGCAACCGGCACGCCGCCAAACTCAAATATCATTTTACAAGCCATCGGCCCTTACCCCAGTATTCAACCCTCAATACAATTAATTGATATTGACGAGCAAGACCTTTGTTTTTTACTCTGCTCTGATGGACTCAGCGATATGCTCGATGCCAAAGAACTTAGTGAAACCTTAGCTGAGTTAGAAAATCATTCTATAGAAACTGTGGTACAAAAACTGATTGATAGAGCAAATCAGCAAGGTGGCAAGGATAATATTTCTGCGATGCTTTTACAGATAGTATAAGCAATATTGAATGCAACATCCCAAAATTTAAGCAGGATGTTGCATTGCCGGCACAAATCAATAAAGCTACTTAACAGTCGTTAACCCGCCTTTTAAGCTGGTAAAGTAAGCGGCAATATCTTTAATATCGTCTTGCGACAAACCACTTACCATTGACGACATAATGGCATTTTTACGCGCACCGGATTGATATTCCTGCATCGCCTTTTCCATGTAATTAGCATGTTGCCCGGCCAAACGTGGATTACTTGATTTAGCATCATCATTATGACAACCTAAACAAGAAGCCGCTAAGGTCTTACCCTTTGCAATATCGCCTCCATTGGCAATTGCTTTGCCGGATCCATAAGAAGCGGTGGCTAAATAAGCGGCAATATCGGCAATTTTTTGCTCAGACAAATCAATCGTATTTGCCATCATAGTGCGGTGCGCACGCTTTGACTCTTTATAAGCTGTCAAGGCCGCCACTGTATAAGCTTCGGTCTGCCCACCGACTTTAGGTACATAGTACGTCGGGTAAACATTACTTGTTCCTGGGGATGTGTGGCAACCTCTGCAAGTTTCAAAAGCATCTTTACCTGCTTCAACATTTGCAGCTTGCGCTGTGACTTGAACAGCACTCAAAGCCATTATACCCAATGCCAATGTGATTGCTTTTTTACTCATAAAAATTATCCTACTCAAAATTTAAAAAATAATAAAATACTAATTTAATACGGTTGACTCTTGCACCGGAATATTAAACTCCGCAAATAACCGCAACAAAAATGTTTTCTCGTAATCATGAATTCTATCGCGAATATCGTAAGGGTAATGGGTCACACAGGCTGCAGCAATATCCAAACAATACTCCAAAATTTCATGTTTACGCGACTCAGCGACACCCTTTTCTTGGGCAACAAATTTATGTAGCGCGGTCAACAACCTTTGCGGGGGCTTATGATGTGCAAAGCGGTCTAAAAAATCATTTGCTTCGGCAATACTGATAACCTGAACACCCGCAACCTGATCCAAATAAGCAAGATGCTCCAACACAAACTGATAAAGAATTTTTAATTCGCCTTCCTGATTCTTACCGTCCATCCACATCATTTCAATCAAAGGAATCAAATCCAGCAGATAGTAATCTGCCGCCTTTAAGTCAAACTCTGCTGCTAATTGCTCAAACCTGTATTGGCTGTCCATTTTGCGCACCTTTTAATGTCAACATAACAACCGAAACGTTGCCTATAAAGCTCTAATTTTTTAGGGCTCTCTAGGCTGATAAGTGTAACACGAACGCTCTGTACATACATTAAATGGCTACGGTGATTTAAGATAAACGCACGCGCGGGTCAACCAAGGTATAAGAAATATCGGTCAGTAAAAGCCCGATGATATACAACACCGAGCCTAGAAAAACCATCGCACGCACAATGGCAAAATCTTGGCTATTAATGGCATCAATCGTATAACTACCCAAACCCGGAATACTAAAAAAAGACTCGGTAATCAAACTCCCCATAAAAAGCAAAGGTAAAACCACCACCACACCGGTTAAAATGGGAATCATCGCGTTTTGCAATACATGTTTAAATAAAACCTGCGTTTCACTCAGCCCTTTAGCGCGTGCAGTCCGCACATAATCTTGTTCAATTTCTTCTAAAAATAACGTCCGATACCAACGCGCACCCGCGCCAATGCCGGACACCACACTAATTAAAACAGGCAACACTAAAAACTTAATCGCATTAAAGCCCGTATCATAGCCCGAAATAGGCACAAGCATTAATAACTTACCAATCAAAAACTGCCCACCGATAATATAAAAAAGAGAAGAAATTGACATAATCACAACGCACAATACAATCCCTGCAAACTCCAAATAACTTTGCCGAAATAGCACCATCATTAAAGCGGCGGTAATATTGACCAGCAAACCAATTACCAACGCCGGCAAAGCGACCGCCAAACTTGGCCACATGCGTTGTTGAATATCAGCACCAATATTGCGGCCACTATCCGAAATACCGAAATCAAACGCAAATAGTCGCAATGACTTCTGGTAAAAAATGGTTTGCTGTATCTTCGCCAAGCCTTGTTGCTCATGATTAATTAACAACGGCAAATGATACCCACGTTGCTCTTTCCAATTACTGATAGCTTGCTCGGTCACATGTTTTTGCCCTAATTGCATTCTTGCCATATCATCAGGACTATTCACAATAAAGAACAATACAAACGTCAATACATTCACGCCAAATAATAACGGAAATGCATATAAAAAACGCCGTAAAATATAATGCAACATTATTTAATCGTCTCCTGCGCTCGGCGCTGTAAACTGCGCACAGCCGGCCAAGCCAGCGCTAACAGCAATAAGATAATCACAATAATAGGCCACAATATCGGCCGATTCCATTGTTGTCGTAATTGCTCACGCTTTTTATCATCTATGCGTAAATATTTTAATTTATTATTCGCCATTAAATTAGGCTTTAAATTATGATACCAACTATGATAGAGCGAGAAATTTTTTGGGTGCAAACCAAATAACCACGGCACATCATAACGAAGCAGCTCTTGCATTTTGGCAATAATCTGTAATCGCTCCGCTGTATTTTGCATATTATTCATCTGCTTAAATAAACGATCAAACTCAGGGTTTTGATAATTTCCGGCATTTTCACCCCCATATACCGCTTTTGCATTAGGGCCATATAATAGAAAAAAGAAATTTTCCGGGTCAGGATAATCTGCATTCCAACCCCACATAAATACCTGCGCATTGCCATTACGCATTTTCTGTTGAAAGCGATTATAATCGGTCGCACGAATCACCAGTTGGATACCTAATTTAGAAAATTGCTTACGATACCAATTTAAACGCGCACGATCATCAGGCCCACTCGCTGCCGTATCAAAATATAAAATCAAAGCCTCACCCGTTTGCGGGTCTACGCCATTCGGATAGCCCGCCTCCTGCATCAAGCGTTTGGCAACCGTAATAGGTTTACGTTGCGCATGCCCATTTTGCCAATCATAAACATAAGGATTAATCCCTGCCTCCCCTGACTGATAACCAAAAATACCGGGCGGAATAGCCCCTTGTGCCGCTACCCCACGCCCATTCATAAAAATTGCAATATATTCTTCATAGTCCATGGCAATGGCAATGGCTTGTCTCAATTTACGTGCTGATTCACCACCTGCCGCACCAATCACCTTATCCAGCATATTAAAGCCCATATAATAAATGGAGCTAGCCACTGCCGTTTGCAATTGAATGCCTTTTGCCTGCATGCTTGCCGTCAGTCTTAAATCTCCCCCTGAAAATTGAATGGCTTGATCAAAACTATCCGAAGCAATGCCGGAAGCATCATAATAGCCTTGCAAAAATTTATTCCAATATGGAATGCTTTCCTTTTCCAAGCGGTAGATAGCCTTATCAATAAAAGGCAAACGCTTACCGGCATCCTCTAACAAACCCTGCTCTACATCGCCCTCTTCACCTTCACTCGGATAAAAGGCTGCATGAAAATGCGGATTTTTCAGCATCGTCATACGCAAGTTAGGATTATTTTCAACCAACATATAAGGCCCAGTGCCTAAAGGTTGCCAATCCAGCGTAATATTTTTATCTTGCAAACCTGCCTGCGTATAAAAAGCATCCGCCTCCCACGGCATCGGTGCAAAAAAAGGCATCGCCAACCAAAAAATAAATTGCGGATACTTACCATGAATACGAATTTTATAACGATATTTATCTAAAACTTGTACGCCGCTAATTTCATCCTCTTCCAATTGCGTGCGTGCCTTATCTTTTATGCGTAGCGCATAATCTCCCAAACCCACGATATATTGCTTCATTAATTCCGCAATAGGTGAAGAAATTTCAGGATGTACTAAGCGTTTAATTTGATGCACATAATCGGCTGCCGTGAGTTCTCGCGTCCCCTGCTGTGCAAAATCGGATAACTGCTTAATATTGTCTAATTGCGCAGAGCTTAAATCATGATACAAATAATGCCCTTGTGCATTTTTAGCTAAGGCGGGATGCGGCTGAAACCGAATGCCTGGCGCAATATCAATAATATAATCAGAATATACAACCTGATCAGCGGCAATTGTCTCCGGCAAAACACGTGCCGCTTTATCCAAATAAATAACATCCGGCATTTTAGTGGCCGTTAATGGCTCTAACTCATACGGACGCTTTAAAAAATGATACTGAAAAGGCGGCTCATAAATTTGCCCAATAAAAACATATTCATTAGAACTGTAAGCCTTCGCAGGGTCTAAATGCCGCGGCCTTTCACTAAAAGAAGAATATAAAATAGACTGATTTTGTGGCGTAGAAACTGCATAAGGATTATTCAATACCTCATTGCACGCAACTAAACTCAGGACACTAAAAATAAAAAAAACGGCTTTAGATACAAAATTCATGAACAAAAGGTAATACAATTAAACGAGAGTTTAAACGTTCAACCCACGTAAAGAAACGAGCGTCAATAATAAACCGTATGCCCCATAATCCAAAATAAAAAGACCAGACTTGCCGAATAGCTTTATAAAAAACCTACTCTCCAGTAGCCCGCACCCCACCATAGACTATTTTATCAGCCTATTTAATACGGCTTCTTTAGATAAAGAGTGGTATAAATAATAGCTCTTACTTTGTTCTAAAGGATAAAAAAATGAGTTTTAAGGCAACATTAACAAAAACAATTATAAAAATAACGCCAAACAAATTAATTATTTGGGTCGCCAATATCGTACTAAAAGATATTGCAGAATTGGTGCATTTTAATTTTGATATTGATGCACGCAAAGTTTTTACACAAGTACAATTAGTCGGCGAATCAGAAACAATTGATGTTTACATTGATGGCTTCGCCGTCATCACCGGTGAAAATGAGTATTATTT
>Ga0256839_1003917_pt1 | contig 14955 bp, 13 predicted proteins | sample 354166metaG_FD_185968 | JGI IMG/M metagenome (GOLD analysis project Ga0256839, IMG submission 185968) | Hydrothermal vent microbial communities from Mid Atlantic Ridge, Atlantic Ocean - 354-166 | ecosystem: Environmental > Aquatic > Marine > Hydrothermal vents | place: Atlantic Ocean: Mid... | reverse complement strand
ATGGCCTCCACCGGCCGGGCCGGTTGCTGGAACAGTTCGTCGTGGTGTTTTTCGAAATAGACCAGGGTCTTGTACACGGCCTTGACCACCGCCCGCGGGGTGATGGTGGCGCCCGTGAACTGGTCGAAGACGCCGCCGTCGCGCTTCACCTTCCAGCCCTTTTTGTCGGGGTTGTTGAGTGAGCGGTTGTCGAATTCATGCACCCAGTCGCTCTTGCTGGCGTCGATGGCATCGCCCAGCCCCGGCGTTTCCTGATGGCTGACCACGCGCACGCCCAGCAGGGTGCCGTCGGCGCGGATCGCCACCAGCAGTTCGATGCGGCCGTTGTAGCCGTCGGGCGCCACCGAATTGATGATCACCGCCACCGGCTTGCCCTGCTTGCGGGCCCGCCAGACGCGCACCGGATCGTCGCTGCCCAGCCATTCCGGATCGGTGACCGTGATCATGTCGTTGACCAGGTCGTTGTCGTGCATGTCGGGCGTGACCAGCAGGTGCAGCGAGTGGAGCAGGCGGGCGCGGTGATTGGCGGCGATGCGTTCGGCGGTCGCCTCGTGGGTCAGGGCCACCATGCCGGTGCCGAGCACCGCGAACAGGCCGAGCAGGGTTGCGCTGATCAGCATCTGACGCATCAGGGCATTCATGTCAGCGCCGCTCCTCGCCGAAGACCCGGGGCGTGGTGTAGTAATCGATGGTGGGCGTGGCCAGGTTCATCAGCAGCACTGCGAAGGCCACGGCGTCGGGATAGCCGCCCCAGGTGCGGATCACATAGATCAGCAGGGCGATGCCGGCGCCGTAGATGAGCTGCCCGCGCGGCGTGGTGGCGGCGGTCACCGGGTCGGTGGCGATGAAGAAGGCGCCGAGCATGGTGGCGCCGGTGAACAGGTGGAACCAGGGGGAGGGCCGCAGATCCGGATCCGGCAGGGCGAACAGGGTAGCGACGAGGAACAGGGTGAGGATCACGGCCGCCGGGATCCGCCAGCTGATGACCCGCAGCGCCACCAGGGCTATGCCACCGACGGCGTACCAGAGATTGACCCATATCCAGCCGTGACCGCCGAAGGGGCTCAGGTGTTCGTAGCGGGTGAAGATCTCGTGCAGGGTCAGATCCATGCCCAGCGCGGTGCGCAGGGTGTCCAGCGGCGTGGCGGCGGTGAGCGCGTCGTAATCCAGGCCGGCCGGCAGCTGGCCGGTGAGGGTATAGCGCCACTGGTCGAGGAAGCCGAGGCTGTCGCCGCCGATGGGCTGCCAGGCGGTCATCTCGCGGGGGAAGGCCACCAGCAGCATGGCGTAGCCCACCATGGCCGGATTGAAGGGGTTGTAGCCGAGTCCGCCATAGAGGTGCTTGGCCACGATCAGGGCGAAGGCGGCGCCGGTGACGATCAGCCACCAGGGGGAGAGGGTGGGCAGGGCCAGGCCCAGCAGCAGGCCGGTCAAAAGCGCGCTGCCGTCGCCGAGGAACGGCAGGACGGGGCGCCGGCGCAGGCGCAGCATGAGGGCCTCGGCCCCGAGCGCCGTGGCCACGGCCAGCACCAGATTGACCACCACGCCCCAGCCGAAGAAGTGCACTTGGGCCAGCAGGCCGGGGATCAGGGCGAGGATCACCAGGATCATCATGCGCCGCACCGAGTTGTTGGGGGGCAGGTGCGGCGAACTGTGGAGGGATTGTTCCGGCAAGCTCATTGGGCATCTCCTCCGCTGTCGCTGCCCTTGCGCAGGCGCTGGCGTCGGGCTTCGACTGCGGCGATGGCCTGCTTCTGCGCGTCGGTCAGGTTTTCGGTGTTGGCCCGGGCCGTCTGCCGGCTGGCCTTCTTCGCCTTGACCCGGGCCAGGGCGGCCTCGATTTCGGCCTTCTTGGCGGCGTCGCCGCCCGCGGCCTTGCTCTTCTTCAGCAATTCCTTCTTGCGCCGGCGGCGTTCTTCCTCTTCGCGCTTGCGCCGTTCCAGGCGTTCGAGATGCCATTCGTGCCGTTGGCGGGCCCGGTCGGCCTTTTGTTTCTGGCGCTCCTGGGCCCAGATCTCGGTCTTGGCGAACCGGTAGTACTGCACCAGCGGGATGTGGCTGGGGCAGACGTAGGCGCAGCAGCCGCATTCGATGCAGTCGAAGAGGTGGTAGTCCTGGATGCGATCGAAATTGCGGGCATGGGCATGCCAGTAGAGTTGCTGGGGCAGCAGTTGCGCCGGGCACACGCGGGCGCACTGGCCGCAGCGGATGCAGGGCATGGCCGGCTGGCGATGGGGCCGGCTGCGGGGGCGGGCCAGCAGGCAGTTGGTGGTTTTGACCACCGGCACGCCGAGATCCGGCACCACGAAGCCCATCATGGGGCCGCCCATCAGCACTTCAGCGGTATCGGCCTCGCGCCACTGGCCGGCTTCCAGCAGCAGGGAGAAGGGCGTGCCGATGCGCGCCACGAGGTTGCGGGGGCGATCCAGGGCTTCGCCGGTGACGGTCACGATCCGTTCGATCAGCGGCGTGCCTTCGGCGATGGCGGCGTGCACGGCGGCGGCGGTGGCCACGTTGTGGCAGACCATGCCGATGTCGATGGGCAGGCCGTTGGAGGGCACTTCCTTGCCGGTGAGCACCTTGATGAGCTGTTTCTCGCCGCCGGTGGGATAGATGCTCGGCACCTGCACGATCTCGATGAACTCGGCCTCGTGTTTCTGCAGGGCGTTGACCAGCACCGTGTGGGCCACCTTCTTGTTGTCCTCGATGGCGATGATGCAGCGTTTCGCGCGCAGGGCATGGCGCATGATCAGCAGGCCGTCGATGATCCGCCGGGGATGCTCCTGCATGAGCATGGCGTCGCAGGTGATGTAGGGCTCGCATTCGGCGCCGTTGAGGATCAGCAGATCCACCACCTTGTCGGGCCCCGGATTGAGCTTGATGAAGCTGGGGAAGCCGGCGCCGCCCAGGCCCACGATGCCGGCTTCGCGGATCACGTTGCGCAGGGCGCTGGGGTCGAGGCTTTCGTAATCGGCGACCGGCTGGCGTTCGATCCATTCATCCTGGCCGTCGGCCTCGATGACGATGCAGGGGGCGGGCAGGCCGGAAGGATGCGGCACGGCCCGCTCCTCGATGGCCACCACGGTGCCCGAGGTGCTGGCATGGATGGGGGCGCTGACGTATTCGGTGGCCCGGGCGATGCGCTGGCCCGTGCGCACCTTCTCGCCCACCTTTACTTCCGGTTCGGCCGGGGCGCCGATGTGCTGGGCCAGGGGCAGCACGATGCGCGCCGGCAGCGGTGCCGTAGTCACCGGTGTGTGCATGGAGAGATCCTTGTGGCCCTCCAGGCGCAGGCCGCCGTGGAAATGCCAGAGCCGCCGCTTCATGCGGTCTTCTCCGCGGCATCCACCGGCTGTTCCAGATCGATTGTCGGCTCCGGCCAGCGCCAGGTGCTGATGTCCTCTTCCACCGGCACGATGCGGATGCAGTCCACCGGGCAGGGCGGGATGCAGAGATTGCAGCCGGTGCATTCGGCCTTGAGGATGGTGTGCATCTGCTTGGGGGCACCGAGGATGGCGTCCACCGGGCAGGCCTGGATGCACAGGGTGCAACCGATGCACAGGTTCTCGTCGATTTCGACCACGGTGGGCGTGTCCTTGGCCTCGCCGCGCTCCGCGTCGAGGGGAAGAGGCTCCCGGCCGAGGAGATCGGCCAGTTGCACGATCACCGTTTCGCCGCCGGGCGGGCAGCGGTTGATCTCGGCCTCGCCCTGGGCGATGGCCTCGGCGTAGGGCCGGCAGCCGGGATAGCCGCACTGGCCGCACTGGGTCTGGGGCAGGATGGCGTCGATCTGATCGACGATGGGATCGCCTTCCACCTTGTAGCGCACCGAGGCATAGCCCAGCAGCAGCCCGAACAGCAGGGCCAGCACGGTGAGCACCAGGATGGCCGTCAGCATGTCAGCCCTTTACCAGCCCGGCGAAGCCCATGAAGGCGATGGACATCAGGCCCGCCGTGATCAGGGCGATGGAAGGGCCGCGGAAGGGTTCGGGCACGTCGGCCACGTTGACCCGCTCGCGGATCGCGGCGAACAGCACCAGCACCAGCGAGAAGCCCACGGCCGCGCCGAAGCCGTAGAGGGCCGATTCCACGAAGCCGTGTTCGGTCTGCACGTTGAGCAGGGCTACCCCCAGCACCGCGCAGTTGGTGGTGATGAGCGGCAGGAAGATCCCCAGCACCTGGTAGAGCAGCGGGCTGGTCTTGTGCACCACCATCTCGGTGAACTGCACCACCACGGCAATCACCAGGATGAAGGCGATGGTGCGCAGGTATTCCAGCCCCAGCGGCGCCAGCAGGTATTCGTTGACCAGATAACTGCACACCGCCGACAGGGTGAGCACGAAGGTGGTGGCCAGCCCCATGCCCGTGGCCGTCTCCAGCTTGCGCGACACCCCCATGAACGGGCACAGCCCCAGGAACTTCACCAGCACGAAGTTGTTGACCAGGATGGTGCTGACGAGGATGAGGAGGTAGTCGGTCATGACGGCAGGGCCGAGGGCCGAGGGCCGAGGGCCGAGGAATGGTGACGGGATACGGGCATGCTGCAATGATATGCCGCACTCTGCGGAGCAACAACACACGATTGACGGGGAGATCCCGTGAAGGCCCCGGAAATCATCGGTTATCCCACCTCACCACTCGGCCCTGGCTTCCCGCTTCGCTCTACCTCCTGCGTCCCTGCAGTCGTCGGTCCTCGTCCCTTGGCCCTCATTTGACGCGCATCCCCGGTTGCGCGCCTTCATCCGGTGAGAGGAGGAACAGTTCCTTCCCGCCGGGTCCGGCGGCCAGGAGCATGCCTTCGGAGACGCCGAAGCGCATCTTGCGGGGCTGGAGGTTGGCCACCATCACGGTCAGGCGGCCTTCCAGATCCGCCGGATCGTAGGCCGACTTGATGCCGGCGAAGACCTGGCGGGTGCCGAGGGCGCCCAGATCCAGGGTCAGTTTCAGCAGTTTGTCGGCACCTTCGACGTGCTCGGCCCGGGCGATGCGCGCCACGCGCAGATCGATCTTCGCAAAATCGTCGAAGGCGATTTCCGGGGCCAGCGGTTCCGTCCCCTCGGCGGATTCGGTTTTGGCAGGTTTGGCCGGTGCAGCGGGTTCGAGGTGTTCCTTGGCCTCTTCCAGCATGGCCTCGACACGTTCCTTCTCCACCCGGGTCAGCAGGGGCCTGAAGGGATCGATGACGTGATCGGTGAGCGGCTCGGCCACGTCGTCCCAGCGCAGAGGCGCGATGTTGAGGAAGTCCTCGGCGGCTTCGGCCAGGCGCGGCAGCACCGGCTTGAGCCAGGCCACCAGTACCCGGAACAGGTTGAGGCCGGTGCTGCACACGGCCTGGACGTCCGCTTCCCGGCCCGCTTCCTTGATCAGCACCCAGGGCTTGTGCTGATCGATGTACTGGTTGGCCCGGTCGGCCAGGGCCATGATTTCGCGGATGGCGTGGCCGTATTCGCGGGCCTCGTACAGCTCGGCGATGCGCTCGCGGGCGGCGGCGAATTCGGCGTACAGGGCCGGTTCGGAACAGGTGGCCGAAAGGCGTCCCTCGAAACGCTTGTTGATGAACCCGGCGCAGCGGCTGGCGATGTTGACCACCTTGCCCACCAGATCGGCGTTGACCCGCTGCTGGAAGTCGTCCAGATTGAGATCGATGTCGTCGATCCCCGGGCCGAGCTTGGCGGCGAAGTAGTAGCGCAGGTATTCGGGATTGAGGTGGTTGAGGTAGGTGCGGGCCTTGATGAAGGTGCCGCGGGACTTGGACATCTTCTGGCCGTTGACGGTCAGGAAGCCGTGGCACCACACGGCGGTGGGCAGGCGGAAGCGGCTGCCGTAGAGCATGGCCGGCCAGAACAGGGTGTGGAAATAGGCGATGTCCTTGCCGATGAAGTGGTACAGCTCGGCCTGGCTCTCGGGGCCCCACCAGGCGTCGAAGTCGGTGCCGGTACGCTCGCACCAGTGCCTGAAACTGGCCATGTAGCCGATGGGGGCATCCAGCCAGACGTAGAAGTACTTGCCCGGCGCATCGGGGATCTCGAAGCCGAAGTAGGGGGCGTCGCGGCTGATGTCCCAGTCCTGCAGGCCGGCCTCGAACCATTCGCGCAGCTTGTTGGCGATCTCCGGCTGGGTATGGCGGCCTTCCAGGGCCCACTGGCGCAGCATGTCCTCGAACTCGCCCAGGGCGAAGAAGTAGTGTTCCGATTCCTTCTCGACCGGCGTGGCGCCGGAGATCACCGAAATCGGGTTCTTCAGTTCGGTCGGGCTGTAGGTAGCGCCGCAGACTTCGCAACTGTCGCCGTACTGATCCGGGGCGCCGCAACGGGGACATTCGCCCTTGATGAAGCGGTCCGGCAGGAACATCTTTTCCACCGGATCGTAGGCCTGCTGGATGACCCGGGTGCGGATGTAGCCCCCGTCCTTCAGGCGCCGGTAGATGGTTTCGGCCAGTTCCCGGTTCTCGGGCGAGTGGGTGGTGTGGTAGTTGTCGAAACCGATGTGGAAGTCGGCGAAATCGCGGGTGTGTTCCTCCCAGGTGGCCTGGATCAGTTCCTCGGGGGTGATGCCTTCGCTCTGGGCGCGGAGCATGATGGGGGTGCCGTGGGCGTCGTCGGCACAGACGTAGACGGCCGCGTGGCCTTGCATCTTCTGGAACCGCACCCATATATCGGTCTGAATGTACTCCACCAGATGCCCGAGATGGATCGAACCGTTGGCGTAGGGCAGTGCGCTGGTGACGAGGATCTGGCGGGGTTTCTGCGGCATTGTTTCAACTTCTTGTTCTGAAAGGGAAAGGTGCCGGAGCGGGCGTGTCGCCGGTCGGAGGCCGCGCCGGACGAGCGGCGGCCGGGCCGCTGCAAGACCGGCTATTCTACGCCAATTAGAAGTTGGCGTGGAATTTGTGTACTATTGCGCTCCCCCGACTATTACTTTATTATTTTGCTAGGTTATTTACCCATGCACTTTGCAGGAGAATCACATGGCTGACGTATCCCCCACCCAGATCGAAGAAGCCATCAAGGGCTATACCGATCCGTATCTGGACAAAGACCTGGTCAGCGCCAAGGCCGTGAAGGACATCCGAATCGACGGCGACAAGGCGACCGTCGACGTGGTTCTGGGCTTCCCCGCCGACGGTTACAAGGCCGAACTGGCCGAGAAGCTGAAGGAAAGGATCACGGCCGTCGAGGGCATCAGCGATGCCACCGTCAATGTTTCCCACAAGATCGATGCCCACAGCACGCAAAAGGGCGTCGAGCCCATCAAGGGGGTGAAGAACATCATCGCCGTGGCCTCGGGCAAGGGCGGCGTGGGCAAGTCCACCACCTCGGTGAACCTGGCCCTGGCCCTGGCCGCCGAGGGCGCCACCGTGGGGATTCTGGACGCCGATATCTACGGCCCCAGCCAGCCGCGCATGCTGGGCATCAGCGATCAGCCCGAGTCGAAGGACGGCAAGAGCCTCGAGCCGCTCGAGAATCACGGCATCCAGTCCATGTCCATCGGCTACCTGATCGACGAGGAAACGCCGATGATCTGGCGTGGCCCCATGGTCACCCAGGCCCTGGAGCAACTGCTCAACGACACCAACTGGCGGGACGTGGACTACCTGGTGATCGATCTGCCGCCGGGTACCGGCGACACCCAGCTCACCCTGGCCCAGAAGGTGCCGGTCACCGGCGCGGTGATCGTCACCACGCCCCAGGACATCGCCCTGCTCGATGCGCGCAAGGGCCTGAAGATGTTCGAGAAGGTGGAAGTGCCGGTGCTGGGAATCATCGAGAACATGAGCATCCACATCTGTTCCAACTGCGGACACGAAGAACACATCTTCGGCGCCGGCGGCGGCGAGCGCATGGCCGAGGAGAACGACGTGGAGCTGCTTGGCGCCCTGCCCCTGGACAAGTCGATCCGCGAGACCACCGACAGCGGCAAGCCCTCCGTGGTCGCCGATCCCGAAGGCCGCATCGCGCAGATCTACCGCGACATCGCCCGCCGGGTAGCCGCCAAGCTGTCGCTCAAGGCCAAGGACTACAGCGCCAGCTTCCCGAAGATCGTGATTCAGAACAACTGACGCGCTTACGGTATCGTGCCCCTTCGAAACCGGCCTTCTGGCCGGTTTCGTCGTTCTGGAGGCGGGTATCCACACTCCCGGCTACAAGGCGGAGCGCAACTGTTCCAGGACGGTATTCGCCTCGATGGCTTGCAGGCAGACATTGTCGGTGCAGGGCGTCTTGCGGTGATTGGCCGCGCTGACGCAGGGGGAGCAGGCCAGGCCGGCGTAGATGGGAGTGCTGTTGCCGAGCGAGCCGTAGAGCTTCGGGGTTTCCGGGCCGAAGATGACGAAGGTGCGCAGTGGGGTGATGGCCGAGAAGTGGGCCGGTCCCGAGTCGTTGGTGAGCATGAGGGTGGCGAGGCTGTAGAGTACCGGCAGTTCCTCGAGCTTCAGGGCGCCGGCGAAGTTGACGCAGCGGGGGTGGTCGACCAGATCCCGCAGTTGTTCGGCTTCGGCGATTTCGTTCGGTGCCCCGGTGATCAGGATCAGGATGTCGTCGTACTCGGCCAGCAGGCGCCGCATCACTTCCACGTAACGCTCGGGCATCCAGCGGCGCTGGGGCAGCAGTTCACTGGCGTTGGGGTTGATCAGCACCAGGCGCAGGGCCGGATCGTAATCGGGGTGCCGGTCGCGAATGCGCTCGCGCAGGGCGTCCTGGCGGGCGGTGTCGATGTCGACCTGGGCCAGGCGGATTTCCTCGTCGGTGATGACGGTCTTCGAATAGGGCAGTTCCTCACGGGTGCCCAGCAGGGCGTTGACCAGGGCGATGAAGTTCTTGCTGATGTGGATGTGCGGGTTGTAGGCCACCTTGTGGGTGAGCATCTCGCCCCGGTAAAGCCCTTCGTTGTGAAAGGCATGGTAGCCGATCCGGTTGCCGGCGCCGGAGAGGCCGGTGAGCAGGGCGGTGAAACGGGAGAACAGTTCCAGATCGACGACCGAGTCGATGCGCTGCCGGCGTACCCAGCGCAGGTAGCGCAGGGTGTCGATGGCCAGATGCCAGAGACTGTCTTCGCGCAGGGTGAAGATGTTTTCCTTCGGCACCGTGCCCAGCAGGTGCAGGCTCGGCGCGTTCTTCGCGAAGATCAGGAAGTACAGCTCCGCGCCGTTGGCCTTGAGCTTGCGCATGGCCGGATCCACGAGGATGGCGCTGCCCATCTCCGACAGTTCGATGAGCAGCACTCGCCGGGGCCGGATGCGCCCGGCCGGGCGCAGCCAGTGCCACAGACGCAGCCAGGCGCTGACCAGGGCACACAGGGGAACGCCGGCCCAGTAGTCGATGCGGCGCATGGTATCCACGTTCATGCGGGTGGTTCCTTTTTCTGTCGGTCGGGCGCGCGGCGGTGCAAGCGGCCGCGCAGGGTGATCAGAAGCCCCGGCAGGCTGGCAAGGATCAGGATGATGCCGTAGAGGATGGACATGGACAAGACGACGGTCTTGTCGGCGCCCAGCAGCGTGAACAGGCCGATCATGGCCCCTTCGCGCACCCCCCAGCCGGCCAGGGAGACGGGGATCAGGGTCAGCAGGAACACCGGCGGCGCGATCACCGCAAAGGTGACGATGTCGTAGTCCAACCCTACGCTGCGGCCCACCAGGAAGATGTTGAGGATCGACAGGGCATGGATGGCCAGCGACAGGCCCAGCTGGCGCAGCAGCCGCCGGGGTCCGCGCAGCACCTGATGCAGCTTGCGCGAGATGTCGAGCAGATAGGCGGTGGGGCGCCAGCGTTCGAATCCCCGCAGACGGTGCAGGAAGACCAGGGTGAGAAAGCCCGCCACGCCGCCGGCCACGAGGGCGTTGATGATCCAGAACACGCCGCGCGGCAGCAGATCGGGCAGCAGGGCGTTGGCCATCAGGTTGAGCAGCAGCAGCCCCAGCAGGCCGAGGATGCGATCGATGAATACGCCCTTGAAGGCGTCACGCTTGCGAAAGCCGCTGCCGGCCACGTCGAGCACGCGCATGGCGTCGCCGCCGATGCTGGTGGGCAGCCCCTGGTTGAAGAAGGCGCCCTTGAAGTAGCTGCGCACGTAGAAGCCGGAGCTGAAGCCGAAACCGAGTTCGCGCATCACCAGGTACCAGCGGAAGCCGGCCAGCCAGGTACTCAGCAGCTGCATCAGCAGGGCCAGGGCCAGGGCGGGCCACCCGGCGGTGCGGATCACCGCAAGCACCCCGTGCAGATCGATGTTGCGGAAGATCAGCCAGAGAATGCCGAGCGTCACGGACAGGCGCAGCGCCAGCCCCAGGCGGTGGCGGGCGGCGCTCATGATGCCGCTCCCGGCCGGAACAGCCGCTTCAGTCCGGGCAGGGCCAGCGCCAGGCTGAGCAGAGGCACGACGATTTCCAGCAGACGTGCTTCCCGGTCGCCGCTCTGGTGCAGCACCACCAGGTAGTAGACGGTGAACACCAGCAACGCCGCGGCGCCCCGTTGCACCCAGCGGTGCTCGCCGGGAACGATCCGAGCCAGGTGCACGCCGATGAAGGCCGAGAGCCAGCCGGTCAGCATGCCGGCGGCCACGTCCAGCGGCCAGTGAGCGCCGACGGCGATGCGCGAGATGCCGACCAGGACAGCGGCGGCGATGGCCAGCCAGCGCACGGTGCGGGAAATCGGCAACAGGCCCAGCACGCCGGCAAGGGCGAAAGCCGCTGCGGTGTGCCCCGAGGGAAAGGCGGTGGCACCGAAACGGTTGCCGAGCTGGTGGAAGGCGTCGGCCGGCAATACCGCGGGCGGGCGGGGGATCTGGAAGAACTCCTTGCCGCCGTTGACGAGCAGGGCTGCGACGATGCCGGCCAGCAGCCCGGCCCAGATGATGTCCGGTCGCCGGCCCACCAGCGGCAGCACCAGAATCATCACCATGCCGGCGTCGCCGAACAGGGTGACGTTGAGCCAGAAGAATTTCGAGAACTGCAGATGCTCGTTGAGCCACAGGAACAGTTCCCGGTTGCTGCCGCCGAGTCCAATGAGGCTCATCAGCAGCAGGCCGGCCAGCGGCACGGCCCAGCTCCAGGGGGAAGAGGGCGGTTCGGGCCGGATCACCGTGATCCCCGGTAGTCTTCGCAGGCATACAGCCGGTAGCGGCTGGCGGCGACGCCGCCGATCCGCGTCTCCACCTGCACGGGTTGTTCACAATGGGCGAACTTGCCAAAGCCGGCGGTGGCCGGCCGCTCCCAATAGTATTCGGGCACCACCACGATGCCGCGGTCTCCTTGGGCCGGCGAGCCGTACCAGAGATCCGACTGATCGAAACGGGTGTCGGTCACCCGCACCGGCGTCGGCCGGGCATACCAGGCCACGTGACTGAAGATGGACCAGTTGCCCACATACAGCACCGGTTCGGGCCCGGGTGTGGCGGCCATCCGCGCCCGCAGTGTCTCGGCCTGTTCGGCGCTGGCCTGCCAGCCATGCAGATCCCCGAGGGGATGCCGGCCTGGCGGAAAGGGGTTGAAGGGCAGCAGGATCAGCAGATGGATGGCCGCGATCAGGGCCAGAGCGTAACCGGCGCTCACCCCGGCGCCGATCCGCACGGGGCGGGTGTGCCAGTGCCGGACCAGCCAGCGGGCGACCAGCGGCGCGAGGGCCAGCCAGCCCAGCGCCGGCCAGTGGGGCAAGGTGGTCTCGTAGCCCCCGTTCCAGCCGAACAGGGCCAACACCGGCAGCGCCAGCGCCAGCAGCAGGCGTTCGCCGGGGACGCGGCTGCGCAGTGCCGCCACCAGCGCCACCAGGCCGAAGGCGTAGACCAGCGGACCATAGGTGATGAGCTGGCCGGCCTGGGCGGTGAGGAAGCGCGTTGCCGACCAGCCGCGCGCCGGCGCGCCGTGGCCGAGTTGGTAGGCGAAGGAGAGCCATTCGTGCTGGGCGTTCCAGTAGAGCACCGGGCTTATCACCAGTAGCGCCACGGGGATGGCCAGCCAGGGCCCGGGGCGGCGGAGTTGTCGGCCCTGTCCGTTCCAGAACAGGGCAAGGAGCGCGGTGACCACCAGCGTCACCGCGGTGTACTTGGCCAGCCCCGCCAGCCCGAACAGCAGTCCCACTCCCAGCCAGTGGCGCGTGCGGCCGGTCTGCAGAGCCCGGTGCAGGAGCAGCAGCGCCGCCAGGGCCAGGGGCAGCAGCGGGGTGTCCGGCAGCATGGCCATGTTCAGGAGCTGGAACATCACGGCGCTTTGGTAGACGGCCACGGCCAGCAGGGCCACGAAGGCCGGCTCCTCCGGAAACAGCGCGCGGGTCAGGCGGAAGAGCAGCACGGCGGTGAGGGCGCCGAGGGCCACCGGCCACAGGCGCAGGGCGAACTCGCTGGCCGAGAAGGGCAGCACCAGGGCGTTGAGCCAGCCCACCAGGGGCGGGTGGTCGAAGTAGCTCCAGTCGAGGTAATACCCGTAGAGGGCATAGTGGGCCTCGTCGCCGGACAGTTCCACCTGGCCGATGACGAGCAGGTGCAGGAGGGCGAAACCGGCAATCAGCCACAGGGTGCTGCGCCAGGGTTGTCGGGCTAGGGTTGCGAACATGGAAGGCGGCGGTTCCGGTAAACGGCGAATTCTAGCAGACTCCCTGCCGGCCCGCCTTTGCGCCGGAGCCGCTTTCCGGTGCACAATATCGGCCCTTTGGTGGCGGCGGCGAGACAGCCCGATGAGTATCAAGTCGGATCGATGGATCAAGCGGATGGCGCAGGAACACGGCATGATCGAGCCCTTCGAGCCGGGGCAGGTCAGGGAGGCCGATGGCCGGCGCATCGTCTCCTATGGCACCTCCAGCTACGGTTACGACGTGCGCTGCGCCGATGAATTCAAGATCTTCACCAACATCAACTCGGCGGTGGTCGATCCCAAGGATTTCGATCACCAGAGTTTCGTCGACTACCAGGGCGAGGTGTGCATCATTCCGCCCAACTCCTTCGCCCTGGCCCGCACCGTGGAGTATTTCCGCATTCCCCGCAGCGTGCTGACGGTGTGCCTGGGCAAGTCCACCTACGCCCGGTGCGGTATCATCGTCAATGTCACCCCCCTCGAGCCGGAGTGGGAAGGGCACGTGACCCTGGAGTTTTCCAACACCACGCCCCTGCCGGCGAAGATCTACGCCAACGAGGGCGTGGCCCAGATGTTGTTCTTCGAGTCGGACGAGGTGTGCGAAACCTCCTACCGCGACCGGGGCGGCAAGTATCAGGGCCAGCAGGGCGTGACGCTGCCGAAGGCCTGAAAGCAGGACCGGGCGGCGAGGCCACTATCCCAACCGCCTGTGGGCGAGGGGAAGGAAGTATCTATCGCGTTTTCTCGCCACTCGGCCCTCGGCCCTCGGCCCTGATCTGCAGGGTTTTCAGCTCCGTGGTGCTGCCCATGTCCAGATCCGTGCGCACGATTTCGATGCGCACCGGCAGGTAGTCCAGTTCCGGCGCGCACCAGAAGGAGAAACGCAGGTTTTCCCCGGGATTGAAGGAGTCCACCCGCAGGGTCTGCAGGTCGTCGCGCCAGGCGATGCTGATGGTCTCGGTGCCGACCACCGTGGCCTCGTAGGTGTGCAGATCGTGGTGATCGGCCACATGGAAGGTGAAGGTCTTCGGTTGCCGCGCCAGCTTGAGCATCATGGCGATCTGGAAGGACAGCATGTCGTAGGTGTTGGCGACGATGGGGTAGGTCCGTCCGTTCTTGGTGATGGTGAGGGTCTTCTTCTCCCAGTCGAAGAGCACCTTTTCGTGCACTTCGTCCTTGCCGGTCTGATCGTAGCGGTATTCGAGGGGCTGCACGTCGCCGTCCGTCCGCTGCATGATGCTGGTTTCGGTCACCACGTCGCGGGTGAACAGGCGGGCCATGCCCCGGGGTTCCGAATGGGCGCGGTAGACGATGATGCCGTCGTTCACCGCCACGTTGCGCTGGCTGATGCCGGCCGGGATGCCGGCCATGTAGACCTTGTATTCGGCATCGAAGCCGGCGTCGAGCAGACCGGCCCGCACGGGCAGGGCCAGCCACAGGCCGACGAGGAGGGGCAGCGTTGCGCGCATGGCGAGTTCCTGGAAAAGGCCGTACCGCCTAAATACAAGTTCCAAATACTGGACCATTTGGGCAAGAGTGCCTGATTCCAATACCGCCCTCTGGGACGGAGAATCGTTTCGTGACACGCCGTGAATACCTCCCTGTAGGCTCGACGGCCGCATCCCTGCGGCCGACGGTCACGAAACGACTCTCCGTCCCAGAGGGCTCAGTGCACACAATGAACCATGGTCTGATATTTGCAACTTTCATTTAGGTGTTCTGGAACGAACCTGACCACACCGCCATCTCGGCCCGTCACCGCTGGCAGGCGACCCTGCGCCCGTGCCGCGCCCCTTGCCGGCGGCAGCCACGCCCTGCGGGCGACGCCACCGAAAAACATTGAACCCTTTCCGGCCCTGCCTCGACCCAGCAGTGCGGGCGACATGCGACGTCCGCACATATCCAAGCCATGCGGCTCCGATGCCGCCACGTCACAGAGGAGAGACCCGATGAAAAATCACGTGCGCAACTTCCGCCGTTCCACCGGCCTTCTGGCCACCCTGGCTGCGGCCCTGATCGTCACCGCCACCGGTACGGCACTGCGCGAGGCCGGCGCGGCACCCAAGTCGATCGGCCCCATCAAGACCAATGTGGGTGCTTGCATCTACGGCTTCAAGCAGACCAACAAGGATGCAAAGGGATCCTATCGCTGCGTGAGCCAGCGACTCCGTTGCCCCAATCCGCCCGCCGTCATGCTCAGCCAACCCCGCTTCAACAAGGCCACAGGGCGTTTCGAGTACGTCTGCGCGGTGCCAGCCCGGTAGCATCATGCAACCGGTCGGCGCATGGCCGACCGGTCGCAGGTTTGCCCCGGACATGGGGAGGTCGTCAGGCCCGATGCCCGACGGCCAGACCCCATTTCCGTTAGCCACTGTCCACGCGCACATTGCAGCGCGAAG
>Ga0256839_1003916_pt1 | contig 14958 bp, 18 predicted proteins | sample 354166metaG_FD_185968 | JGI IMG/M metagenome (GOLD analysis project Ga0256839, IMG submission 185968) | Hydrothermal vent microbial communities from Mid Atlantic Ridge, Atlantic Ocean - 354-166 | ecosystem: Environmental > Aquatic > Marine > Hydrothermal vents | place: Atlantic Ocean: Mid... | reverse complement strand
TGTTAGCCATGCAGGCCTCTTTTTTTGTTATTATTTTGCTCTTGTTATTGATTGACCCTTCAATTGCCCTGGCGGTTTTGGCGGCAAAGTTTGTTTTGCGCTATATTTTTGTCAGTCTGGTAGTTTATAAGTTGAATAACCGGGTAAATATTATTGGTAGCCTTATCTTTGAACTTTATGCAGCCCTCTTTTCGTTGGTATCGTTAGTATATTATTTTATACCGCTGCCAATTGAATGGAAGGGCAGAAAATATACGTAAATGGTGACAGTGAAATTATTCGGTATTGCCAAAGAAATAGTAGGGGGCAGCACGCTCACCCTCGACAGCCCCGTGGCCAATGTGGAGGAGTTGCTGCATTATTTGCGCGAGCGCTATCCCGAATTCGCCAAGCTTACCTCATTATTAATAGCCGTTAATGATGAGTACGCCCGGCCGGCTACGGTTATTCATGATACGGACGAGATAGCGGTTATTCCACCGGTAAGCGGAGGCTGATGGCAAAGCCCCTGGTACATATCACCGCGGAGCCGATAATCCCGCAGGAAGTAATTGATCTGGTAAGGGCCGATGCAGCCGGGGCCCTTAATGTATTTATCGGCACGGTAAGGAACAGCACCCAAAATAAGGCGGTGGTTAAGCTGGTGTTTGAGGCGTATGAGCGTATGGCCATTAAAGAAATGCAAAAAATTATCGACCGGGCCAGAGAACGCTGGCCGGTAACTGCCATGGCTATCCACCATAGGGTAGGGGAATTGGGGATAGGCGACTTGCCGGTGGTTATAGCTGTTTCTACCCCACACCGCCAGCAGGGCTTTGCAGCCTGCCAGTATGCTATCGATACCCTGAAGGAAACCGTGCCGATCTGGAAAAAAGAAATTTTTGCCGATGGCGAACAGTGGGTATCGGCACACCCGTAAGCTATGTTAGCCTGCAACCATGCGCATGAAGAAAATGCCCGCAATAAATTTATGGGCGGCACTGATTTTATTATTTACAGCTTCTTGTTATAAAGAAGCCGCTGGCCCGGCAGTAGTCGAAAAAAAAGAATTTATCAGCTCTTTTGAAACCGTGGATGATTTTAGCGGATTTTATAGTATCCCGCAGGGGCATCCGGGCACTACTTTTTGGGACACTATGGTTTGGCAGAATGGGAGCCTGGTTTCTCACGCCTCGCTGCAAAACCTCGACAATAAGCTATCGCAAGCACATTTTGGCCTGTATGCCCCGCCTCAGTTGGAAAGTGGCCTGGTTTACAACGATGATTTGCGCATTATAGAAGTTGACGGGGAGTAGAATATTATGGCCATCCGGTCTTTGGGCAAGTTTCGGGCTTCCGGGAAATTTTTGTTTCGTTTCTCAACAACACGAGTTGCCTTTGGTGACGATGAATTCAGCCAGGATCTTTTTAACCGCTTTAAGTTTCTCAAGGGGTAGGTAATGGCCCTGGTTGGCAAATACCACCGCTTTTCCTTGCGGGATTAAGGCGGCTGTTTCCTCAAAAAGCTCCTTGCTGAAAAACGGGTCGTCAGTGCCCCCGATAACCAGGGTTGGCGCTTGAATTTGTGCCAGGTACTTTTTGTTGCCATCACCTGTTTTTAAGATCTGGCGGTAGGCATTGATAAAAGTGGTGGCCGGGTTGGCCCCTGTGGCCAAGGTTTTACGCTTAGCCCAGGTAAGGAAGGAATATAATATCCGTAATAATGTGTTGTTTATCAGGGAGTTGAATTTTATGGCTGCCTGATAATGGCCTTCCTTTTCAATTAGGTGCATAAATTTTCGCATCAGGGTTGTACCGGCTGCCGAGGGCTGATAGGCTGACACCAGCAGCACCAATTTCTGCACAAGCTCCGGGTACATGGCGGCAAAGGGGAGGGCAATAAAGCCACCGTAAGAAATGCCGATCAGGATACCTGGCCGGTAGTTGGCCTTAATAAAAGTGGCAAATGCTGTTGCTATCTGTTCCTGGGTATGTGCAGCCGGCAGGTTGGGGTCATAGCCGAGTACACACAGTGAGCAGTTGGCCGGCAAGATCATCTTATAGATTTTGATGACCTCATCCACCCGCAGGGTTATGTTTTTTAGCAATTCCCGGGAAGGTTCGAAGATAATCAGGGCCGGCTCACCCGCATCTTTAATCAGGTAGGGGATTTTATCTTCATAAATTCCCCACACATATCCTTGTTTGCTACCAGCCATGGCTTTTGTATCAAAGGTTTTTACAGTTACTCCACAAGCCCGGTACGGGCAGTCCAACGGCATGATAAAAAAAATGTTGCCGAAAAGGGTTGCTACTGCCCATGAACAGGCCACCCCGTGGTAGCCCCACACCTACAACTTTTCCCCACGGTGATCTTACGGCAGTGCCGGCAGCGGCCCGTGCCTTCGGCTTACCGGCCAGCGCTGGCGCAACCGGTAACTTTGCCTTCATAGAATGCTGTTTTACAGTATTTTGCAGTACATCAAAATTCATGTGAAATTTCCGGGTTTAAGGTACACAATGATACTAAATAGCCGGGATACGGCAAATAAAAGTTTTTTCCTGCCGGAACCGGGTGGTTTTCAGGGGCCGGGCTAAGGTTAACCCATATTGCTTCTCTGTCTGTTATGGCATACAGGGATACGCTGGCTGCCTGTGTTCGTATGATGCATATTTTTAAAGTCACATAGCTTACTTTACAACCAATTGCCATTTACCTTTGCCGGATAACACAGCAGGCATGGGCTTCGAAGAAATTAAAGCACAAATCAGGGCTTACCGGCAGCAGGGGAAAAGATATTTTACCACCTCATCTTTTCAGTCGCACAGCCTGGTGCTGTTGCACATGCTCAGCCGCATTGATAAGGATATCCCGGTGGTCTTTATCAATACCGGTTTCCATTTTCCGGTTACGCTAAAGTTCAGGGATGAGGTGATGGCCCGTTTTGGCCTGACCAGGTTAATCGACCTGCAATCGGAGGTGCCCAAGAGCCTGCAAAAGGGCAGCAACGGTCGCCTGCTGTTTGCTACCGACCCTGATTATTGCTGCTACATCAATAAGACCGAACCGTTAAACAACCTGCTGCGCTCGTATGATGTATGGATCAACGGGGTGCGGGCCGACCAAAGTGCGGTGCGCCAGGCCATGCAAACCGAGCAGGAAGCGCCTTTCGGGGCTATTCGCTTTCATCCTATGCTTGATTGGACGGCCAAAATGATTTTCCGCTATCGCCAGGAACACCAGTTGCCGGCCCACCCCCTGGAAGAGCAGGGCTACCTGAGCATTGGCTGCGAGCCCTGCACCCGTAGAATTGACCCGCAGATGAGCGAGCGGGAAGTACGCTGGTATGGGTTAAACAAAACCGAGTGTGGTTTGCACACCGACTTGATAAAATGAAGGTATTAATTACAGGCGGTGCCGGCTATGTAGGCACAAAACTGGTGAAGCAGTTGGCCGCCATGGAGGCCGTAAGTAAAATTCTGGTGTACGATAACCTGAGCCGTGGCAACTACAACCTGTTTTTGGGTGAACCGATAACCAATGGCCATAAAATAACCTTTATCCAGGGCGATATCCTGAACAGCCGCCTGCTGCGCAAAACCCTTGAAGGGGTGGATGTGGTGTATCATCTGGCGGCTAAGGTAACCACCCCTTTTGCTAATACCGATCCTCACTTTTATGAACAAATCAACCACTGGGGCACAGCCGAGCTGGTATATGCCCTGGAGGATAGCGGGGTGCAGCAACTCATCCATTTGAGCAGCACCAGTGTGTACGGCAGCTCGGAGGCCGAAGTTAATGAGCAAAGCCCACTTAACCCCCGCACCTTTTACGGGGTTGCCAAAATGCGGGCCGAGGAACATGTGCAGCGGTTAGTAGCCCGGGACCAGGCGGTGATTATCCGCTCGGGCAATGTGTATGGCTACAGCAAAAGCATGCGGTTCGATGCAGTAATCAACAAATTTGTTTTTGAAACCAACTTTTATAACCGTATTACCATTCAGGGTTCAGGCAGGCAATGCCGCGCCTTTATTCATGTGAATGACCTGGTGTATAACCTGGCGCAGTTGCTAAACCACCCGGTGCCGGCCGGGGTATATAATATGGTAGCCAAGAACCTGTCGGTACTTGATATTGTGGACATTTTAAAGGGGCTGCGGCCGGCACTGGAATTCCTTTTTGTTGACCAGCATCTGGAGTTGCGCAATATTACCGTGGATACGGACCTTAAACTGGCAGCTTTTTTACCTTTGGCTGTGCCAAAGCAACTGCGGGATGAGCTAAGGGAATTTCTTGCTACCTTCTCCTTTTAACTATTATCACTAATGACTACCGGAGACGGGACTAATTTTGTAGCTTTGTGGCTTTAGTTATATTATTTCGGGAAAAGTAACAATTTTAAAAACTATAATCATGAAGAAATTAATCTTACTGTCATTTTTACTTTCGGGTACCATGTTGTTTGGCCATTCGGTGCAGGCGCAATCGAACTGGGAAGCCGGTGTGCGTTTTGGCGATGGCTTTTCCATTGATGCTACCGTGCCGTTTAAGGCTCCCAGGGTCCACCTTGCTGCTTATGTAGATAATGGGTTTGCCTTAGGGGGCTATTTCGACTGGTTGTTCTCCCTGGATGGCGGCCCTGCCGGGCTGAAGTTCTACCCTGGCGTAGGCCCGGAGTTTTATTTCACCAATGGCTTTGATTTTGCCGTTGCCGGGGATTTTGGCGCGGAATATTCTTTTGATTTCCCGTTGACCATCGGCCTGGACTGGCGCCCCCGCATTATGGTGACCAACAATTCCGGATTTTATGGTGGTAACTGGGGTATTCTGGCCCGTTTCAGGTTTGCTGATGGGGCAAGTTTTTCTAAAGCGAACTAACGGATTGTAATAAAGTATAATGTTAAAGGGCAGGTACGTAAAGGTGCCTGCCCTTTCTTTTTTATAGTGCGGTTATGGTTGGTTAGCCATACGCTACCTCCTCATATGCATGAAACGCATGCAGGGGAATGACCAGGTCACCGTGCGGATCAATTTTGCCTGCCGGTTTAAAGCGGGCGCCTACCACAATCTCGTTGCTTAAATAAGAATGGCGGGAGTGTACCTGTTGCGAGAAGGTATCATCAAAGGCAGTTAATTGGATGATAACTTCAATGTCTTCGTCCTCAAGGTGGTGCAGGTCAAGGTGCTTAAACGGGCTTTTGTCATCAATGGGGTGAACAACCGTCCAGGTAGCGGGAAAGAACTCAATTTTACTTATTTCGAGTTTCAGGCGGTAGTACCTGCGTTTATACTTATTGTTTTCTGTTACATACATCGTCAGGAACACGCTGGCGCCCAGGTCGAGCAAAGTGCTGTTGCGCAAGTTCACTACCCTGAACATCAAGGCCCATCCGTCATGATAAGGGGCAATTAAGGCGTTTTCAGAATACAGGATACGCATGGAAGGTTTAGCAAACCGGCCGTACAGCAAGCCGGTAATGATGGCAAAAACCATTAACCCTGTGGAAGCCTCAAGAATGGCGATGAAATTACTGAGCTGGCCCACCGGGGCAATGTGGCCATAGCCAAGGGTGGTAAATGTCTGGAAACTAAAGAAGAATGCTTGTATCAGGTTATGCGTAAACCCTCCCGGCTTTACCCCGCTTAGGTGGTCAATCCCGATGAGCACATAGGTGAAGGCAAACAACAGGTTGACTACCATGATAAAAACAAACGTCAGGACAAAAAACTTGCTCCAGGTCATTTTTATCAGCCACTGGTACGTGTCGCGGATATTGCTGCGGGCACCGGTTTTACGCACATTGAAGGTGCCGTCTTTATTCATCAGGCGCTTGGCCCCGGGCCTGAATTTGCTGCCCAGGCCGGGGTCTTGTACGGGTTGGGGCATTAGTGTAATTCAGCTTGGTTAGTTGCCCAAATTAGTAATAAAGTTACAAAATAAGGACTTTGCCACTGACAATATTTTGCCTTCCGGTACCGGCATGTACCTTTATTCCGGGCTTCGGGGGAATGCTTTCCCCAGCCCCTACCACTGCTGCTGTGGGCACCCCCCCCACGGATAAGGTTACCCCTCGCACCAGGCTGGAAGCCAGGGCACGGGAGGGGAATGCCAGGTACTGCTTTACTAACAGTACTCGTCAAAAACGGCAATCAGGTGGTGGGCAATCATCTCGGCATTGCGGCCTTCAATATGGTGGCGCTCCACAAAATGGGCCAGTTCGCCATCTTTAAACAAGGCAATGGCCGGGGATGATGGCGGGTAGGGGAGGCATAGTTCCCGCACTTTGTTTACGGCCTCCACATCGTTGCCGGCAAAAACAGTGGCCAGGGTATCGGGCTTTTTATCACTATTGTTTACCGCCATAATGGCCCCCGGCCGGGCAGAGCCGGCCGCACACCCACACACCGAATTGATGACGATAAGGGTGGTGCCTTTGTGGTTCGACAAATGTTCTTCTACAGCTTCGGCTGTTCTGAATTCCTGAAAACCATTGCTGGTTAATTCGGCCCGCATGGGGGCTATCATAGGTTCTGGATACATAGTATAACGAATTTTAAATTTTAAGTGTTTGAGTTTTTATGTTTTAAGTTTTATGGCCTGTTAGCTGACGCTAATGACTTGCTTGCGTTTTATTGTTGCCACCAAGACAGAAAGGCACGCAGGTACACCCTGGCTGACATCAGCGCCCCGTGGTGCTTAGTGGCGGTTTATAGTTATATTCATGCTCACTCCATTCCATCGGTTAAAATATGTTTTTGAATAATGTCTTTACGATTATTTTTTTGTTTATCAATAGTCTGAACATTCAACCTACAAAAAGCCTAATTCCAGTTTGGCCACTTCCGACATCATATCCTGGCTGTAGGGAGGGTCAAAAGTAACTTCTACTTTCACATCGTTTACGCCAGGAATAGCCTTCAGCTTGGTTTGTAGTTCATCGGGGATGATCTCAGCAGCCGGGCACGAAGGCGAGGTCAGGGTCATCAACACATAGACATTGTTCACCGGGTAAACATTGATTTCGTAGATCAACCCCAACTCGTAGATATCTACCGGGATTTCGGGGTCATACACCGTTTTGATAGTTTCCACTACCTTGTCCCGTAACGACACTTCATTTTTTTCTTCCGTTGCCATAACATTACTTCATTGCTACTTTGGTTTTATATCCCAGGGCATACATTTTCATTTGCTTGATCATGGAGGCAAAACCATTGGACCTCTGCGAACCGATAATTTGCCCCATACCTATTTTTTCGATGAAATCCAGGTCGGCATCAATGATAGCGTCCGGGGTTTGCCCCGAAAGTATCCGCACCAGCAGGCTGATCAGGCCGCGGGTAATATCGGTGTTGCTATCGGCAGCAAAAAACACTTTGCCCTCCTTATAATCAGCGTGCAGCCATACTTTTGACTGGCACCCCTTAATCAGGTTATCTTCGGTTTTATATTCACCGGCCAGCGGGGGCATCTTATCGCCCAGTTCCATCAGGTAGAACAGGGTGGCTTCCCGGTCATCGGCCAGCAGCGCAAATTCGCTGATAATTTCATCCTGTATTTGCCTTATACTGCTCATTTTTTTACCCTGGCGGCAATGCGTTCTACACTTCTGATTAACCTGTCCACCTCTTCGGCCGTATTATACACGGCAAAAGAAGCCCGTACCGTGCCTTCAATAGCAAACCGCTCCATCAGGGGCATGGTACAGTGGTGGCCGGTGCGTACGGCAATGCCGGTAGCATCCAGCATCATGCCGATATCAAACGGGTGCATGCCGGTAATATTAAACGACAGCACACTCACTTTTTCTTTGGCTGTGCCCACCAGTTGTACGCTGTCTATTTGCTGAAAGCCTGCAGTTGCCTGCTGCAACAGGGCGTGTTCATGCCGGGCAATATTTTCTTTGCCAATGGTGTTGATAAAGTCGATAGCCGGTTTAAAGGCAATAACATCGGCAATATTGGGTGTGCCGGCCTCGAACTTAAAGGGGATATCGTTATAGGTGGTGCGGGCAAAGGTCACCTCTTTAATCATCTCGCCACCGCCCTGGTAAGGGGGCATTTTTTCCAGCAGCCTGCGTTTGCCGTACAGTATTCCCACCCCGGTAGGGCCGTACATTTTATGGGCCGAAGCGGCCAGGAAATCGCAGTCAAGCGCTTGCACGTCCACCTCCATGTGGGGCAGGGCCTGGGCGGCATCAAGCAATACTACGGCCCCGGCATCGTGGGCTGCGGTAATTAGCTCTTTCACCGGGTTAACTGTTCCCAGGGCATTGGAGGCCAGGCATATGGCCACCATTTTGGTATTACCGGAAAGGCGACTGTTAAATTCGTCAAGGCTTATTTCGCCTCTTTCGTTGATGGGGATAACCTTGAGCACGGCCCCTTTTTCTTCGGCCAGCATTTGCCAGGGTACGATATTGGAGTGGTGCTCCATGCCGGTGATGATAATTTCGTCACCTTGGCCGATGAACGCCTTCCCGTAGGTGGCGGCCACCAGGTTAATGCCCTCGGAGGTACCTTTGGTAAAAATAATTTCTTCTGCTTCGCGGGCATTAACCAGCCGCCTGACGGCTGCCCGCGTTTGTTCAAACGCGGTGGTGGCCTCCTCTGCCAGGGTGTGTACCCCCCGATGGATATTAGCGTTATAGGCAGAATAATATTCCGTCAGGGCATTAATGACCGACAGCGGCTTTTGCGTGGTGGCGGCATTGTCGAAATACGCCAACGGAAAACCATTTACTTCCCGCTCTAATACTGGGAACTGCTCCCTGATAGCGCTGGTATTCAGTTGGTTATCGGTGGCTTTTACGGCTTCTCCCATGTTAGCTGGCAAGTTTTTCTTCCAATACAGCCGCCACCCGGGCGCGCAGGGTGTCATCGGCAATTTTCTTGATTACATCTTCGGCAAAAGCCTTGAGCAGCAACTTGCGGGCGCTGGGCTCATCTATGCCGCGGGCACGCAGGTAGAATAATTGCTCCTTGTCCATTTGCCCGGTGGTACAGCCGTGCGAACATTTTACATCATCAGCCCAAATCTCTAGTTGAGGCTTGGTGTTAATGGTAGCGGTGTCGGCTAATAAAATATTTTTATTGGCCTGAAAGGCATTGGTTTTCTGGGCACCTTCGCGCACAAATACCTTGCCGTTGAATACTCCCGTGGCATTACTGCCGATGATGCCTTTATACAGTTCGTTGCTGTTACAGTGGGGCACCCTGTGGTCAACAGCCGTATGGTTATCAAGGGTGCCGTGGGCGGTGGGCAGGTACAGGCCGTCCAGGTTGGCCTCGGCATATTCACCTTCCAGGCGGATGGTAAGGTTGTTGCGCACAATTTTACCTCCGTAGCCAATCGTAACCGTATGCAATACCGATTTTTCCTGCTGCCGGCAGGTAGTGTTGTCCACCCGCATGTCGTGGTTGCCATCCAGGCCCACTTTATAGTGGTGCAGGATGCCCTTGCGGGCGATGCTGGTTTCCATTACCGAGTTGGTAAAACTGCAATGCTGACCGGAGCCGATAAATACTTCCGTAATTACGGCCTGGGCATTTTCCGCTACCGTAACCCGGTGCCTGGGGCTGGCAAATACCCGGCCTTTTTCAGTATTGGTAATATGAATGATATTAACCGCTTCGGTGGCGATGGTATTTTGGCTGACTTCGATACTTACCCCACCGGTAGCAAGGGCCAGGTTCAGGCCGGCAAAGGTATCGTTTACATTAGCGGTAACCCCGGCCGGTAAAACCTGCTCCAGGGAGTTTATTCTGATGCTCACCCCGGCCTGTTCACAGATATTGCTCAGGCTTTCGTTGTACACCCCGTTTACAAACACGATCTCGCTGCCCTTTAACCCGGGCAGTTCAACCTTACCGATATCGGCAGGGGCCAGTTCCGGGTTGCCGACAAAACCGGCAAACGCTTTCTCCAGTTCCCTGGTCAGGGCAAGATATTTGTACTCTTCATTTTTGCGGGTAGGCAAGCCGGTTTCTTTCACCCGGGCAAAAGCCTGTTTACGTACCGCGTGCGCGGCTGTACCGGCACTGCCGTTCAACTGCCTTTCCAGGTCGGCAAACTGTAGTTGCAACACCTCCGCTATGGTAGAACCTTGCTCGCTCATCAGGCTGAAATATGTTCTTCTTTAATCCAGTCGTAGCCTCTTTCTTCCAGTTCCAGGGCCAGCTCTTTGGTGCCGCTTTTTACCAACCGGCCGTTATAGAGCACGTGTACATAATCGGGTACAATATAATCGAGCAGCCGCTGGTAGTGGGTAATTACAATGGTGGCGTTATCTTCTCTCTTCAGGGTGTTGACCCCATTGGCTACAATGCGCAGGGCATCAATATCAAGGCCCGAATCGGTTTCATCAAGGATGGCCAGGGTGGGCTCCAACATGGCCATCTGAAAGATTTCGTTACGTTTTTTCTCCCCTCCGGAGAACCCTTCGTTCAACGACCTGCGCAACAAGGATTGGTCGATATCCACCACCTGCATCTTTTCTTTCATCAGTTTCAGGAATTCCACGGCATCGAGTTCGGGCAGGCCCCGGTATTCGCGCACCTTGTTAACGGCTGCCTTCAGGAAATTGGTGGTACTCACCCCGGGGATTTCTACCGGGTATTGAAAAGCCAGGAAAATCCCGGCCCGGGCCCGGTCTTCGGGCGCCATTTCCAGCAGGTCCTGCCCCTGGAAAGTTACCGAACCGCCCTCAACGTCATATTCTTCCCGGCCGGCCAGTACCGAGGCCAGGGTGCTCTTGCCGGAGCCATTGGGCCCCATGATGGCATGTACTTCCCCCGGCTTTACTTCCAGGCTGATGCCTTTTAATATTTCCATGCCTTCTACCGAGGCCTTTAAATTATTTATCGTTAACATGTTTCAAGTTTCAGGTTCTAAGCTCTAAGTTTTAAGTTCCAGGTTTCCATAAGGGGCTTCTTCTATTTTGAATTTTGTCCGTTACCGACCCTCTTGAACTATTAGTTTGATTTTTTAATGAATAATCCTTAATGCTATCATTAGCCAGAATTCTTTTATAAAGGCTTTGGCAAAGTTTACGCGCTTCCGGCCCTATTTTTAAGTCTTCGAATCGTTTTATTGTAGTCATATCGTCTAACGCTTAACACAGAACAAATCACTTGTCTATCCTACACTTCCTTCCAGGGTTAATGCCAGCAGCTTTTGGGCTTCAACGGCAAACTCCATGGGTAGTTTATTTAATACTTCTTTTGAAAAACCATTGACAATCAGGGCGATGGCAGCTTCGGTATCAATACCCCGCTGGTTACAATAAAAAATCTGGTCTTCACCAATTTTTGAGGTAGTGGCCTCATGTTCTACCTGGGCGGTGTTATTGCCCACCTCAATATAGGGGAAGGTATGGGCGCCACACCGGTCGCCCAGCAGCAGGGAGTCGCATTGCGAATAATTGCGTGCATTTACCGCCCGTTTGCTGATATCTACCAGCCCGCGGTAGCTGTTCTGGCTTTTGCCGGCCGAAATACCTTTCGACACAATACGGCTTTTGGTGTTTTTACCAAGGTGGATCATCTTGGTGCCGGTGTCGGCCTGCTGATGGTGGTTGGTTACCGCCACCGAATAAAATTCACCTATCGAGTTATCGCCTTTGAGGATGCAACTGGGGTATTTCCAGGTGACGGCCGAACCGGTTTCTACCTGGGTCCAGGATAATTTGGCGTTGTCTCCGGCACAAATACCGCGCTTGGTGACAAAATTATAGATACCACCTTTGCCATCTTTGTCTCCGGGGTACCAGTTTTGCACGGTTGAGTATTTCACTTCGGCATCTTTGTGCACGTAAATTTCCACTACCGCGGCATGCAATTGGTTTTCATCGCGCTGGGGGGCAGTGCAGCCTTCGAGATAGCTTACATAAGCGCCTTCTTCGGCCACAATCAGGGTGCGCTCAAACTGGCCGGTGTTGGCGGCATTAATCCGGAAATAGGTGGACAGTTCCATCGGGCAATGTACCCCTTTGGGGATATAGCAGAAGGAGCCGTCACTGAATACCGCGGAATTAAGGGCGGCAAAATAGTTGTCGGTGGCCGGCACTACCGAGCCCAGGTATTGTTTTACCAGGTCGGGGTGGTCTTTTACCGCTTCGCTGAAGGAGCAGAAGATGATGCCCAGTTCACCCAGGGTTTCCTTAAACGTAGTGGCTACCGAAACGCTGTCAATTACCGCATCTACGGCCACTCCGGTAAGGCGTTTTTGTTCTTCCAGGCTGATGCCCAGTTTCTCAAATGTTTCCCGCAGTTCGGGGTCAACCTCATCTAAGCTGTTAAGTTCTTTTTGTTTTTTCGGGGCGGAATAATAGATGATATCCTGATAGTCAATAGCCGGGTAGCTAACATTGGGCCAGGTGGGTTCGGCCATTTCCTGCCACTTTCTAAAGGCTTTTAACCGCCACGCGAGCAGCCATTCGGGCTCATTCTTTTTGGCTGATATAAACCGCACAATATCTTCATTGAGCCCTTTCGGGGCCTGGTCTGCTTCCAGGTCAACCGACCACCCATGCTCGTATTCTTTGGCGGTGAAATCTTCTAATATCTGATCATCTTTACTCATGCAGGTAGTATAGTATGGGGGGGCAAATTTAACACTTTTTTGCTTATTTATAATTGTTATAAATAAAAATAAGCCATAGAATCACTATTTTCAGAAAAACAACCTTGTTTTTTTACCGCAAAGGTATATTACGTGGTTGGTGGTGCGTGTGATGTCCGTCACCCAATTGCCCGGCCGTTAATTGGCTTTATACCCCGGGCCGCGGATGACCCTGCCGGCTTTAGCGCCTGTGTGCCGGCCATCTTGCAGTACCCGGATGCCATTTACCCAAACATTGCTTACGCCTACGGCATATTGGTGTGGTTCGGCAAAAGTGGCTTTATCGTTTACCGTGGCCGGGTCAAAAACCACCACATCGGCATAAAACCCCGGCTTCAGCAAACCCCGCTTTGGTATCTTCAGGTTGGTAGCCGGCAAATAGGCCAGCTTGCGGATGGCCTCTTCGAGAGGGATTATTTTTTCATCGCGGGAAAATTTGCCCAATACCCGGATAAAGGAACCATAGGCCCGGGGGTGGGTGCTTTGCTTGAGAAAAACCCCTTCGTTGGTATAAGAGCCGGCATCGGAGCAAAAGCTTACCCAGGGGATCGCCACTTTTTTGCGGATGTTATCTGCCGACATAGTGAAGTAAACGGCCTGAATGCGGCTGTCGTCCTCTTCTATCAGGTCAACCACAGCCTGTTCCGGGCTGATGCCGCGTTCACGGGCAATTTCGCCTACACTTTTACCAATGTATTTGCGTAAATCCGGGTTTTTAAAGCCTACCAGCAGGGTGCTGTCGGGGGAGCAGGTGAAATGCACTTGGGCAATTGCTTTCTGCCGCAGTTCGGGGTCTTTGAACCGGGCCATGGTGGAATCATGACCACCATCCTTTGCCCACTGGGGCAACACAACATTCAACCCGGTGGAGCTGGCCGGATAGGTGTACATATCAGCCGTAATGTGCAGGCCTTCCTTTTGGGCCGCTTCTACCAGGGCAATTACCGAATCCAGTTTATGCCAGTTGGCGGTCTCAGAGGCTTTCAGATGATATATTTCAGCCCGGATACCGGCTTCGCGGGCAATGGTGATAAGTTCATTTACCGCTTCTATCAGCGTGTTGGCCTCACCCCGGATATGGGAGATATACATGCCATCATAGGCAGCCGCCACTTTCGCCAGCTCTATCAGCTCACGGGTACCGGCATAGCGACTGGGTACATAGATTAAGGAGGAGGAGATGCCCATGGCCCCTTCTTCCATGGCCTGGCGTACCAGGTCTTTCATTTGCCCGAGTTCTGCCGGGGTAGGCTGGCGGCTGTCCATGCCCAGCACATATTTACGCACTGTGGCATTGCCAACAAATGAAGCTATATTCGTGGAAACACCTTTTTTCTCCAGCATTTCTAAGTATTCGCCCAGGGTGTTCCAGTTGACAGCATAGTTAATATCCTGTTGGTTGGCTAGTTTTTCAGCCTTCATTTCCTCGTTCAGGGGCCCCATGGAAGAACCCTCGCCCATCACCTCCAGGGTGACACCCTGGCGGATATCGCTTTGCGAGCGGCCGTCTTCAATCAGGCTTACTGTGGCCCAACTGAGCATATTGATAAAGCCGGGGGAAACGGCCTGGCCTTGGGCATCATATTCTTCTTTGGCCGTTTTATCCCTGAGGTCGCCAATAAAGGCAATGGTGTCGGCATTTATAGCCAGATCGGCCTTGATGGGGGCGGCCCCGCTGCCGTCATAAATCAGGCCGTTGCGGATGATGGTGTCGTAATCGGGTTGGCTGCAACCGTAAAACAATACTGCAGCCAACAGGGAGAGGAGTATTTTTTTCATCTTCAGGTAAAGGTTTACCGGATAAAAGTAAACGATAAGCAACCCACCGGCAAAAGGTTTGTTATGAATGGCATTGCCCACAGTGCCGGGGCCAGCGGCCGGATGTTCTTTGCCGGTTATTTCAGCAGGGCGACAATTTTGTTCAGGTTGAGTTGCTGCGCCATGGCCAGCACCTCGCTTTCACTGCTAAAGCCGTTGGTTTCAAAGGTGAACAGCGTGTCATCCAGCGGCACATTAAGGGTATAGGCAACCGTGCCGTCATCCCATTCACTTTTTTCCAGCATACCTTTATAGCCGCTTACCATCACCCTTTTCTGGCCGGTCTGGCTGGCCATTATGCCTGTCAGCAGGTCGTTGCTTAAAAATGAGTTTACCATGCTCATCAGTGGGGAATCGTTGGCCAGGGTTACCTCAATCTTTTTGTTGTTGTCGCCACCGCCATACGTACGTTCCACCATCAGGCCGGCAAAGCCGGTACCGCCCACTACGGTGTCGTCATTTTTGTTGGTGTCCAAACCGCCAAGGGCGGGAGGCATCAGGGCCAGTACTTTATTGCCCATAAGCACGTTCAGGTCGA
>Ga0256839_1003915_pt1 | contig 14961 bp, 6 predicted proteins | sample 354166metaG_FD_185968 | JGI IMG/M metagenome (GOLD analysis project Ga0256839, IMG submission 185968) | Hydrothermal vent microbial communities from Mid Atlantic Ridge, Atlantic Ocean - 354-166 | ecosystem: Environmental > Aquatic > Marine > Hydrothermal vents | place: Atlantic Ocean: Mid... | reverse complement strand
GGTGATCTTTTCGCCCAGAAAATTAAGGTCTATTATACTATTTCTGGGTGTTTTGTTCCTTGCTTTTTTATAGATAATTCTTTATTAATCATTTGGATAGGTTGTTTTTCAGGGGTGACTATTTATTATGAAAGCCGTTTAGCCAAGGTCAATTTGAGCGAAGAAGGCAAAGAACTGGTTGAAAAGCTGGATGATGAACTCGTAGGGGCGAACGGCCGTTCGCCCCAACAACCACCCAGCCGTTCGTCCCAACAGGCTAAGGCAAAATGGACACAGTTAGAGGCATTGATTGGTAGCGAAAATCGTATAAAAAATATTGCTCAGGATATTGTCAGCCACTTTGAACAGCGGCAAGAAGTATTTGATGGAAAAGGCATGATTGTTTCCATGAGTCGTCGTATTGCCGTTGATTTGTATGCTGAAATTATCAAGAAAAAGCCTGACTGGCATTCCGATGATCTGGGTAAGGGTGTGATTAAAGTAGTGATAACCTCCAGCTCATCGGATGGTCCTGAAATAGACAAGCGCCACCACACCACTAAAGCACAAAGAAAAACGCTGGCAGACAGAATGAAACACCCTGATGATCCGCTTAAATTGGTGATTGTGCGGGATATGTGGCTAACGGGCTTTGATGCCCCCAGTTTGCATACGCTGTATATTGATAAGCCGATGAAAGGACATAATCTGATGCAGGCGATTGCACGGGTGAATCGGGTTTATAAAGATAAGCCGGGTGGGTTAATTGTTGATTATTTGGGGATTGCCTCAGACCTGAAAAAAGCCCTGTCTTTTTATTCTGATGCGGGCGGAAAAAGCGACCCTACTATACTCCAAGAGCAGGCTGTTGAGTTGATGCTGGAAAAGCTGGAAGTGGTTTCTCAGCTTTTTCATGGCTTTGCTTACGAGGATTACTTTGCGGCTGATACCGCAAAAAAACTGTCGCTTATTTTAGCGGCAGAAGATCATATTCTAGGCTTGGAAGACGGTAATAAACGCTTTGTCAATGAAGTGACTGCCCTTTCCAAAGCCTTTGCGATTGCCATACCCCATGAGCAAGCGATGGATGTTAAAGATGAAGTCGCCTTTTTTCAGGCGGTGAAAGCACGTTTGATCAAGTTTGATGCGACTGCCTCAGGGCGTAGTGATGAAGAGATAGAGACCACGATCAGGCAAGTAATTGATCAAGCTCTGGTTTCTGAACAAGTCATTGATGTCTTTGATGCCGCAGGCATCAAGAAGCCTGATATTTCCATTCTCTCAGAAGAATTCTTGTTGGAACTTAAAGGCATGGAACATAAGAATGTTGCCTTGGAGGTGTTAAAGAAGTTACTTAACGATGAGCTGAAATCTCGATCAAGAAAAAATTTGGTCAAAAGTAAATCGCTAATGGAAATGCTGGAAAACGCGATAAAAAAATATCACAACAAGGTGCTAACCGCCGCTGAAGTTATGGATGAACTCATTAAATTGAGTCAAGATATTATAAGTATGGACAATGAAGCCAGTGAGCTGGGTTTAAGCGATTATGAATACGCCTTTTATACCGCAGTTGCTGATAATAACAGTGCAAAAGAGCTGATGCAGCACGATAAGTTAAGAGAATTGGCGGTTGTCCTTACCGAGCGAGTGAGACAAAATGCTTCAATCGACTGGACAATTAAAGAGAGTGTGCGAGCCAAATTAAAAGTGATTATCAAACGTACACTCAGGCAATATGGCTATCCGCCTGATATGCAAAAATTGGCAACGGAAACGGTATTGAAACAGGCTGAATTGATTGCAAATGAGATCACAGTTGAAGCATAGAAGGGCTGTTAAGCATTTATAATCAGGCAATACAAGCTGTGCTGCTTAAATCTGCATCTTTATTTTGCCGGTGATGTGAGGCGATATGGCTATGGCATCTTCCCACCAAGGTGGCGATTTTTTATTCGTTTTACAAGGCGTACAAAAATCAACTTCTTAGTTTTGTGATTTTCATTAATATTTCAATCTGGTATTGTTATTTATTAAATGACGCGCTGATGTTCTAAATGATTTTTTGTATGATGCAAAGAAAAAACGGAGCAAACTGCAAACTGATCATGATGTTTGGTTAATTATTTTTAAAGTGAATGAGCAACAAAATTTCAATGCTTGAATATAAAAGAGACTTTATTCGGTATGCTCTTGATAATAAAGTTCTTAAATTTGGTGAATTTCGATTAAAGTCTGGGAGAGTCAGTCCTTATTTTTTCAATACCGGCTTATTTGATACGGGTATGAAGCTTGGTCAGCTAGGGCAATATTATGCGCAGGCGTTATTGCAGTCAAGAATACAGGTAGATGTGCTATATGGGCCTGCTTATAAGGGTATCCCTTTGGTTAGCGCCACGGCTATTGCTTATGCCCAATTAACACAACAGGATATTCCTTTTGTTTTTAATCGCAAGGAGGCTAAAGACCATGGCGAAGGCGGGTTACTGGTCGGCGCTTCATTGAAAGGTAAAGTTATTGTTCTTGATGATGTAATTACTGCTGGGACTTCTGCTCGGGAATCAATTGAAATTATTTCTAGAAATGGAGCCATTCCGGCCGGGATGCTGATTGCGTTGGACAGGCAGGAAAAAGGGGTAAATGATATATCGATCATTCAAGAACTAAAACAAAATTTTAATTTACCGGTCATATCGATTATCACATTGGCTGATATTGTGGAGTACCTAAAGTACGACCCGGAAAATAAAAGATTTATTGATGCTATTTATGAATACCAGCAAGCTTATGGTGTATAGCAAAATAAATTTTGTAACTATTTACAGCTTCCAATAGACTTTGGAGTATGTTTCTTAATAGATTTGTTGCACTTTTGCATCAAATTCAAATTCCCTTGCAATTCGCCGTGCAATTTTTATGGCCTGCTTCTTGCTATCAAAAGGCCCGGCGATGACATGGTATTCATCATGCCTTTCAAGGACTCTGCTGAGTATCTGCGGTCCTTGATGATTTAACATAGCGGCAAGCTTGATGGCCGGGTTTTTGCTGATAAAGGTTGAGGCAACAACTGACCAGTCCCCTTCAGATAAGGGTGGAACGACGGGTATGCCATAAAGTAGCTCGGGACGTCTTACAATGGGAGCATTATTGATAGAGACGGCTTGAGGGTTATGTGATGTTAATACGGGAGAGGGAATCCCTGTTGCCTCTTCCAAAACCTTTTCAACAGTAAGCCAGTTAATATTTATTCCAGCTAAGTGAGGTTTTTTTTGTAATGCTTTAAAAAGTTTGGTCTTCAGTTGCTTAAATATTTTTGACTGTTTCACCTTGCTGGAATGAACAGACAAATAAAGCATATTATCCCGCCAGCCAATCAGATAGGGTTGGTCGACGATTTTGACAGAAGTTCCAACTGAAACTTTATTGAATAGTGTTTCAATATGTTCAGGATACAGCCGCACACAGCCATGGCTTATTCTTAATCCAACACCGTACGGCTTATTTGTGCCATGCAGCAGGTAGCCTGGAAAACCCAGACGCAAGGCATATTGGCCCAAAGGGTTATTTGGTCCAGCTTTAACTACTGCAGGCAAAGGATCGCCTTTTAATGCATGTTCTTTACGGATGGATGCTGGAACCACCCAGTTTGGGGACTTGGTTTTGCGAATTATTCTGGTTTTCCCTTTTGGAGTAGCCCAGCCTTTTTTTCCAATACCGAGAGGAAAGCTCAGCACTCTTTTTACTGGGCCATCTGAATATTGAACGGGGTAATAAAAAAGTCGCATGTTGGCCAAGTTAATTACAATCCCGCGTTGAGCCGCGTCAGGCAAAATAAACATCAAAGGCAGCAGAACCTTAGTGTCAGGTTTGACATGCCAAGCATCAAGGTTTTTATTGGTACGGGCAATTTCATTAAAACCTAAACTGAAGTGTCGGGCAATATCTGGTAGGGTTTCGCCTTCCCGGCTATATATTGCCGCTATTTGACCAATGACAGAATCATTGCTGTTCAGAAAAAATTGATTGGTTTGGATGTTATCTAATTGGTATTCCTCAATCCCAAAAAATTTTTGGCTGATTTGACAGCCGCTGATCAGAGAGATTGAAAAGCAAACAATAACTTTTAAAGCAATAAAATGAGATGTAAGAAAACTGCGTTGAATCATAAAACTAAAATTTAGACTACCGTGGATATTTTATCCAGTGTTAATTATACCCCTCACATTCAATAATACCCATATCCAGACCACATTAAACTTTTGTTGAAATGACTTTACCAGGATATTAGCTGGTATTACGACTAAAGCTGTTTCCACTCAATGGATTAATTGTCAATCAAACTCGACAATAAGTATTTTAAATACCCTAGACAACTTGATTTATCTTGTATCTGACCCCATGTCAATACCAATGAAAGTCAGAGAAAGAATAGAAACATTTCAAGATAATATTGCTGCGAGACATAACAAATAAAGATTAATCATGAGGCATACAAATGAGCGATTCTAATAACAAAAATTTTTTCCGGCTTGTTCTGGATGTTTTATTGAAAATATTCAGTACCTTAAAAAATGTAATGACTGATTTTGTCCAATATTTATCGAAAACTCAAACCGGGAAGGATGTAAACCTACCAAAGACAGGAAATGGCCAAGAGCCAAGACAAAGCCCAATACGGACTATTTTGATTGTATTGGGAGTGATGGTTGTACTTTCCATATTTACAAATATTCAAAGTTTTCAACAGAATGAGATTCCATATAACAAATTTTTGCAATTGGTGGATGAAAACAGGATCGAAAAAGCCGTGGTCACTGAAAAGGCTATTACAGGCCTGATCAAGCCGGAAGAGGAGTCGAAAAGTCCAAAACCTTTTGTGACTATTCCGTTATGGAATGATCAACTGGCAGAGAAATTAACTGAACATCAGGTTGAATATATCGTTAGAAGCGGTGAAAGTTGGTTGAGTAATCTGTTCCTCAACTGGATCATTCCAATGTTGATTTTGGTTTTGATCTGGACTTGGGTTTTCCGCCGGATGTCGGGCGGACCAGGTGCTTCATTTTTGAATTTGGGTAATAAAATACGGATTCATCCAGAAACAGGATCAAAAGTTACTTTTAATGATGTAGCTGGAGCAGAATCTGCAAAGCAGGAATTAAAAGAAACCATTGAATTTTTAAAATCGCCGGAAAAAATTCAGCGCTTGGGTGGTCGGATGCCCAAAGGCGTGTTGTTGGTTGGTCCTCCCGGAACCGGAAAAACATTGCTGGCTAAAGCTGTGTCCGGCGAAGCAGGAGTACCATTTTTCAATATCAGCGGATCGGAGTTTATTGAATTATTCGTAGGAGTGGGGGCTGCCAGGGTACGGGATTTGTTCGAACAGGCCAGACAAAACGCACCTTGTATTATTTTTATTGATGAACTTGACGCAATAGGTCGCTCTCGAGGTGGTCCCGTAGTGATGGGAGGTCATGATGAGCGTGAGCAAACCTTGAATCAGTTGCTAACTGAAATGGATGGTTTTGATTCGTCTGCAGGTGTTGTAGTGATGGCCGCAACAAATCGTCCAGAAGTGCTTGATAAGGCCCTGCTTCGAGCTGGGCGTTTTGATCGGCAGATTGTAGTTGATAAGCCTGATCTTGATGAGCGGATCAAGATTCTTGAGTTACATACCAAGAACATGAAAATGGCCAAAGATGTAGATTTGAGCATTGTTGGCAAGCGTACCCCCGGGTTGGTAGGCGCCGATTTAGCAAATATAGCTAATGAAGCGGCAATTCTGGCCGCAAGAAATAATCATAAACAAGTACAAATGGGGGATTTTGAAGCAGCAATTGACAGAGTTTTGACTGGGGCAGAAAAGAAGAGCAGAGCACTGGGGCGTGAAGAAAAACGTCGTGTCGCCTATCATGAAGCGGGCCATGCTTTGGTGGCAGAAAATGTGCCGACGGGTCAGCCAGTTCATAAAATATCAATTATTCCCAGAGGAGTTTCAGCGCTCGGATTCACCTTGCAGTTACCTGTCGAAGAGAAATTTCTTTCAACTGACGAGGAGCTTAAAGATCAAATTGCTATTTTAATGGGCGGACGTATTGCAGAATCTATTGCCTTGGGGAATATTTCTACTGGTGCCCAGAATGATTTAGAAAAAGCCAGTGAAATCGCTCGTACGATGGTGTGCCAATTGGGGATGAGCGAAAAACTGGGCGCTTTGACTTATGGCAAACGTCAGCAGATGCAATTTCTTGAGATTGATGCAAATGAATACCGCAATTACAGTGAGGAAACTGCAAAAAAAATCGATGCAGAGGTAAAGGCAATCGTTGATCAGGCGATTGACAGGGCCAATAAAATATTAACAGCCAAACGCGCTTTACTGGATCGTTTAGCAAGCGTTCTTCAAGACAAAGAAGTGATACAAAGAGATGAGTTGGAGGCAATACTTAAGCAGCCCAGTAAAAAAAATTCTAAAACAGAACAATAATTTATTAACCAAAAAGTAGGACAAAAACCATGAGAATACAAATAACCTATAAAGGATTTGAAAAACAAGATAAAAAAGCATTAAAGGAAAAAATAATAGAGAAGGTTGCTGATCTTGAAAAAAAGCTGGGTTCATTGGCTGATGGTGATGTCAGTATTCGCGGGACTTTGGAAAAAAATGCCAAACATAAATTATTTCGGTTTGGAGTAACTTTGCATTTACCGCATAAAATGATTGCTGCTGATGAAGAAGGTGAAAATATTACCGAGGTTATTAGCAAAACTTTTAGTGAACTAGACAGGCAAGCACAAAAGCATAAAAGTCGGTTAAAAAAGGAGCATTTATGGAAGCGTGTTTCAAGAAGGAAAAAGCTGAAAAGTAAGGTATTAGATGCTCAGCCAGTTGGTAATCAGCCTGTTATGACTCGCAGTGAAAGCTGGTTTGATAGCATCAAACCTCATTTAGATGATTTATATCATTTTGCCGTGCATGAAATAACCTATCTGCAAGCCGTAGGAGATTTGGTTGCGGATGATATGCTCCCTGACGAATTGGTTGATGCGGTTATTGTTTCTGCATTTGAGCAGCAAAATGTAAAGCCGGAAAACCTGGAGACCAAGGCCTGGTTATATCAACTGGCTGTTGATATTCTCGAAAAAGAAATTGAAGAAAGCCGACAAAGACGCAAAGCGATCAGTTTACAAACAGTTATTCCAGACGAAGATATTGATACTAATATTTATGAGTTTTATCAACCGGATGAAATGCTTAAAGTTGAAGACTTGCTAGGAGTATCAGCAAATATTCCTGAAGTAGAAAAAAGTCAGGCTTTGGCGGAGCAAGCATTAGCACAGCCTGCAATGACCAACTTGCCCAGAAACTGGAGGCGTGCAGCGATGTTGCATCATGCTTTGGGTTTTTCTACAGCGGAGGTTGCATCAATTATGCGCATGGAGCAAGCAATGGTTGATGATTTATTGAAGTTAGCTGCTCGGTTTATGGTGGACCGAACTACCGGAGCGGAAGTGCCGGAAGGTGTGCAAATTCAACGATATCTGGAACTGACTGTAAAGAAAACCCTGCCGCAGTCAAATTTTGACGAGCTTCAGGGTAAATTTAAGGAAGGATAGATCAACGATGTTCAGCCGCCTTTGAATATCCTGTCAAAGGCGGCTGCTTCAAATACCCTTAGTCAACCCAGCTATTATGAGGGGGAGTCAGCTATAATCTTGAAAAGCTGGTTCTATCAGCAGGATCGCCAGGGTGCTTTTTCATATTATTCCAATATAAAACTTTATTTTGGAACAAAAAGCTATGTTGTTGGGTTAAACTTGTTTCAGAAGTAATTTCCAACGGTACTGATTGTAGTTAAAAAAATATGAACATAACATGAACAAATTTATCTGGTATTCTTTCCTGATATTATGTTCATTCTACATAGCTCCAACAAAACTGAAAATCTGCTTGCACATTTAGCGGCAGTTTTGCGTTCATCGTCTTTAGCTTCGCCTTTTGCAAAGGAAATTTTTCTTATTCAAAGTCAAGGTATGGAGCGCTGGTTGTCCCAACAATTGGCGACAGAATTTAAAGTCTGGGCAAATTTTGAGTTTTTGTTCCCCAACAAATTTTTTAGTAGTTTATCTCGACAGATTGATTTAGAAATTGACGATAGCAATTTTGACCGGCGAACCATGCTGTGGCACTTTGAAGCAATTCTGAGAAATCTGAGTGATCCGGTTTTTGAACCCCTAAAAAATTATTTGGCGGGAGAAAATAGTTCACTTAAGCGATTTCAACTTGCTCAGCAATTGACGCAAATATTTGATCAATATCAGATGATGAGGCCTGATTTATTGGCTGCCTGGCAAAATGGCCAGCTTTGTTTTGATTCTGTCCCGGAGCGATGGCAGAGAGTACTTTGGCAAAAAATCACAGAAATTGTCGGCACTCAACATCGAGGTTTAATATGGCAAAATATAATTAAGCAACTGGAAGCGGCAGAGCCTGGCAGTTTTATCAATCATCTTCCTGAAAGAATCTCGGTATTTGGTCTAAATACCATGCCTCCTTTGTTTTTGGCTTTTCTACAGGCGCTCAGCCGTCATAGTGAAGTGCATTTTTATCTATTGAATCCTGCCCAAACATATTGGGCCGATCTTAAAAGCAGACGGCAAATTACCCCAGAAGATCAGCAGCAAAATGGTCATCCGCTACTGGCTTCATTAGGGCAGCAAGGACGGGAATTTCAGGCGATGCTGCTGGAACAGACAGAATTTGAAATGCAATTTGACAGTTTCGAGCCTGCGGAAGAAACGACTGTCCTGCATCGCTTGCAAAATGATATTCTTCAAAACCAGGTTACCCAGGAAACACTCAAAAATGACCATTCCATTAGCATACATGCTTGCCACTCCAGGATGCGGGAAGTACAAGTAATAAAGAATGAGTTGCTGGATATTCTGGAGCATAATCCAGAATTGCAATTACGCGATATTGTTGTTATGGCTCCAGATATACAACAATATGCTGCATTTATTAATGCAGTTTTTTCCGGTATTCCACATGCGATCGCTGATCGTAGTATGCAGCTTAGCAATTCTCTTCTTGATGCCCTGCTCCGTTTCCTGCAACTTAGCCAAAGCCGGTTTGGCTGGCAAACGGTTTTGGATTTGCTGGAGCAACCTGTTGTGTATCGCCATTTTGGTTTGTCGGAAACTGATCTGGAGATAATCGAGCACTGGATAAACGATACCAATATTCGTTGGGCGAGATCAGAGCAACACAAAGCCAAGTTAGGATTGCCCGAAGCATCAGAAAATACTTGGCAAACAGGGCTTCAGCGGTTATTGATGGGTTATGCAATTGCAGATGACGAGTTTTTTGAAGGCATATTACCTTATCAAGAGATTGAGGGATCATCAGCTCAAGCGTTAGGCGGGTTGTGCGATTTTTTGCAATTGCTAGAAATGGCTAATGAAGATTTAGGGCAAGGTAAAACATTGCAGCAATGGGGTGAGCGACTTTTTTATTATGCAGAGCAATTGCTGGTAAACGAACCATATAACTATGAAAATCAGCTGGAAAGGCAGCAATTGAATGAATTGATAAGTGAATTATCTGAGAGTGTTTCAGAGCATCACCAACATGTTATTGATCTTGAAGTTATCATTGCCTGGCTGCAATCAATAATGACAGAGCGTAAATCATCAACGGGTTTTTTACGTGGACAATTGACATTTTGTTCTATGTTGCCGATGCGTTCTATACCCTTCAAGGTAATTGTTTTGCTGGGAATGAACGACGCCGAATTTCCAAAAATTGATAGGCAGCCGACTTTTGATTTAATGACTCAGGACTACAGGAAAGGTGATCGCTCTCGGCGCTCGGATGATCGCTATCAATTTCTGGAAATACTGTTGTCAGTTCGGCAACAACTAATCATGACCTTCATCGGGCAGTCTATAACCCATAATGAAGCCATTCCGCCATCAGTAGTGATCAGCGAGTTGCTGGAAATTTTGGAGCAGGAATACCATCTCAATAATCTGATTACGTATCATCCATTACAAGCTTTCAGCCCAAAATATTTTTCAGGTGAAAATTCAGCATTGTTCAGTTATGAACAATCAGATTGCAAAACTGCCCAGGCATTGCAAAGCAGAACGAATGAACAGAAACAATGGTGGCAGGGAACCTTGCAACAAGAAAAAATAACCGTCATTGATGTCGGAGACTTGCTTGCCTTTTATCGGCATCCACAAGAATATTTTTTCCGCAGGCTATTAGGCATTCGCTGGCAAGGAGCAGAAAAACAAGCCGATGAGCGGGAACCCTTTGTTGTCGACGGATTGGATGCATATAACATCAATCAACAATGGATCACACAATACCTGGAAGGAAAAACTCCGGATGTTGAAAAGCTACAGGCTCAGGGACAATGGTTATCCACGACGCCTGGTATTATAGAATTTCAACGTCGACAATCTTTACTGATAGAATTTATTGCAAAGATTCGGGCGAGGCAAATGGGTGAACCCATACCTGAAATTTGCATTGACAAGCAAATTGATGAATTCAGGTTGGTAGGAAATCTGAATCAGATTCATCAAAATGGCAGTTTGTGTTATCGATATGCGAAATTGAAAGGTAAGGATTTTATATTGGCTTGGTTGCATCACTTGATGGTAAACCAAGTCAAGCGGCAAGACACTTGCTTAATCAGTTCAGATATGGAGTTGTTGTTTCCTTCAGAGGCGGCATCACCGAATGTGCTAAGGCAGTTGATTCAGATTTTTATTGAAGGACAGACAAATCCACATTTATTCTTTGTTGAGCCTGCTTTTGCTTATGTACAGCAATTATCCAAGTCCAAAGCTAGAAAATCACCAATTGATACTGCCCGGGAGCAATGGTTAAATTCTATAGAATCAGGATATGAACCAGCCATAACAAAACTTTATCAAAATTTAGCTGATCCTGAATTGATATTAAACAGTGAATTTGAACAAATTTGCCAAACACTTCTGTATCCGGGCTGGGAGTCAGCAAATGGCAATTGAACAGTTTGACACAGTCAAAACACCATTGAAGAAAGGAATCAATCTAATTGAAGCCAGTGCAGGAACAGGAAAAACCTATACCATTGCCATGCTGGTATTACGTTTTATCGTTGAACAAAAAATTTCCATCGACAAATTACTGGTTGTTACTTTCACAAAAGCAGCAACCGAAGAGTTGAAGGAAAGAATTCGTAACCGGCTAATTGAAGCTAAACGAATATTGGCAGGCGGATCAAAAAATCATGATGCCACTATGTCTGACTGGCTTAGCAATTTTGACGATGATGAAAAAAATATTAAAGAACGTTTGAGTGCTGCCTTACTGGATATTGACCGGGCAGGAGTATTTACCATTCACGGATTCTGTCAGCGGGTTTTGAAAGAACATGCTCTGGAAAGTGGACAGTTATTTGACTCTGAGTTGACCGCCAATATTGATGCCATCATACAAAATTGTGCTGATGATTTTTGGCGTATTGAAGTGTATTCAAGAGATGTTCGAGAGGTTGCGGTTTTAACCTCTGAGTTCAATTCTCCCGATGCATTATTACGCAGTATTCGAACTGTTCAGGCAGCCGAACAGATTTATCCTGAACCGGAAAACCTGGATCAACAATTTGCGGCTATTGAAGCCCTCATACATAAAGCCATGCATCAGCATAATGCTTTATCATCCAAAATTAGTGATGCAATTTCTGAAGGAAAATTCAAGACGGAATATGCAAATTGCTTCGAATCAGTTAGTCGGCAGTTTGCCGACTGGCTTAGTGGAAAAACTATCGATCTGCCTGGATTTGATGACATTGCTATGTTCACTAAAGACGGTATGCACTCTGCATTGAATGGCGGGAAATTTCGGAGCAATAAAAACCAGAGTAGTGATGAACGAAAACAGGAATTTCTTGATAGCTTAGAGACTTCAGGATTTGATGACCTGTTCAATGCAATAAAGAGAATTACCCTGACTTTCCGTCATGCAATGATTATCTATATTCAGGAACATTTGGAACGGCATTTACACAAGCAGAATGTAATGTCCTATGATCAACTAATCACTCGTCTTGCCGATGCATTGCAGAGCGAAAAAGGAAAGCTGCTTTGTGCTGAATTGCAACAACGGTACGAAGTTGCGTTGATTGACGAATTTCAGGATACCGATAAAGCGCAATGGCAGATATTTTCTACTTTGTTTGGTCATCCTGAGCATTTTCTGTACTTGATTGGAGATCCCAAACAAGCGATCTATAAATTTCGCGGTGCTGATATTTTCACTTATTTTACCGCACAAACCCAGGCGCATTATCACTTTACGCTGGCAAAAAATTGGCGTTCCCATCCTTTATTGGTTGAGTCTGTTAATAGATTGTTTGAGCGTCATGATCATGCTTTTTTGTTTGATCAGCTAACATATAAACCTGTTGCTGCTGCATTGTCAGCGCAAGAAGGTTATTTGCATCAACTACAGCAACCAATGGCTCCTTTGGTGTTATGGCAGTTGCCCGAAAGCGCTTCCAATTCGGGTTATTGGGTCAAGGGTAAGGCAGAGGCTGAATTTCAAATTAATACCGTTAATGAGATTGTCGATTTATTAGAAGGCTCTATTCAGTTATCTATTAATGGAAAAAGCCGAAAAATTGTGCCGGGAGATATTGCTGTTTTGGTGCGAAGTAATCATCAGGCGCGTGAATATCAAAGTAGCCTGATAGCAGCAGATGTTCCAGCAATCTTGAATAGTACCCAGTCTGTATTTGAAACAATCGAAGCTCACAATTTATACATATTGCTGTTAGCCATTGCTCATCCAGGTAATCAGGATTATTTACGTCAGGCTCTGACAATCAACTGGTTTGGCTTGGATGGTCAACAGCTTTACCAGAATTTGAATGATGAAGTTTTGTTTGATGGTTGGTTAAATCGCTTTCAGGCTTATTTTGTTAAATGGCAGAAGCAAGATTTGATGGCAATGATGAATGAGCTGCTTGAACTAGAATCAATCCCCCAGCAGATTGCCAAAACCTCAATGGCAGAAAGACAGTTAACTAATTTGTACCATCTGGTTGAGTTATTGCAGCAAGCAGTAATTGATGAACATTTGGGTATCATTAAATCTTTGGACTGGTTAGCTTCGGCAATCAATAATCATCATCAGGCTGAAGAACAACAATTACGCCTGGAAAGTGATGCTGAAGCAGTAAAAATTGTTACCATGCATCGAGCCAAAGGTCTGGAATATCCAATTGTATTTTGCCCCGTTTTATGGCAAAGAAGTGACCGGCTATTGAAAGAAAAACATATCATCAGATACCATCATAATGGCGTGATGACTGTTGATCTGGGGTCTGATAAATTTGAGGAAAATCGTAAACAAGCATTGTCCGAAGAATTAGCAGAGGATATTAGGTTGCTTTATGTGGCAATTACCCGTGCTAAATATCGTTGTTATATCGGCTGGGCAGATGTACGCAGTAAAGAACGTGCCAATTACTCTGCCCTGTCCTATTTATTGTTCACAGAGCGAGAACAAAGCTGGCGGCAACAGTTATTGAATACTAATTATGATAGTCAGCAAACTGTTTTGCAGTCGCTTAGTCAACAACTCCCGGAAGCAATTGAATATCGATTGTTAGGAACCCAGGCCGAACTTACTGGTAGCCATAAAAATAATAAGAAGCTGCAGCAGCTATCTTCTAAGCAAAGAACCAGGGCATTAGCAACAGCCTGGCAAATGAGCAGCTATACAGCACTAACAGCATTGAGTCAGCATGAAATATCAGAACTGCCAACTGATAAGGCACAGGAACAACAATCCATAGAGGAACAGCAAGATTTATCCTTACCCAAGGGAGCGCATACAGGTAATGTGATACACGAACTGTTAGAAACCATTCCATTCAGATCTCTGGCTGCGGGAGAGAACATAGATAAACAACGGGATCAAATTTGTCTGCGTTATAGTTTGCATTGCCAGCAGCCGGAAGTTATAAATCAATTGTTACAACAGGTGGTTTTAACACCGTTATCTAAGGAAAATACAGTTTTTACATTAGCCAGTATTGATGATCGAAATTGCTTAAAGGAAATGCCTTTTTATTTGTCAGTCCGTGATATCAATGTTGAACAAATCAATAAAGTACTGCACGGTTCGTCTGTTGTGCAGCCTCTTGCTGCAAAACAATTGGCGGGGTTTTTGACTGGTTTTATTGATTTGATTTGTGAGTTTCAAGATCGTTTTTATGTAATGGATTACAAAACCAACTGGCTACCAGATTACAGAACTGAAGCATTGACCGCAGCCATGCTGGAACATAATTATGGTTTACAATACTGGATATATTCGCTGGTTTTGCATCGTTATTTGCAAAACCGTTTGCCGGGTTATAATTATGAACAACACTTTGGCGGTGTCAGATATTTATTTGTTCGGGGTATGAACAAAAATAAACCAATGAGCGGAGTGTATCAAGATCGGCCTGAACTAGATACACTTGAACGACTTGGAAGGATTTTATGATTTCCTGTCTTTTCTGTTCCACAAGAAAACTGCAATGCTGCCATAAATGCAGTGGGTTAAGGCGGATAGCGCTCCAGGTATGGAAGCCATCTGGCCGAAATTTTGTTTTGCCAGGACAACACCAAGCCCCGAATTTTGCATGCCGACTTCTATTGCAATGGTTCTGGCAACCTGTTCATTTTTGAACAACAGCTTGCTGATAACAAAACCAAGTACAAAACCGCATAAATGAAGTAAACCAATTGCGATAAACAGTTTTGGGCCGGCATTGATGATTTGTTCTTTACCCTGGCCAATAATATACTATTCGCGATCAAGAATACACATTAACTAGCTGGCACATTGTATTGATTGCGAATATAATAGCGACATGAATGATTACCGCCTATCAGACGAAGAGATTAAACACCTTGAAGTGTTGCATC
>Ga0256839_1003914_pt1 | contig 14964 bp, 10 predicted proteins | sample 354166metaG_FD_185968 | JGI IMG/M metagenome (GOLD analysis project Ga0256839, IMG submission 185968) | Hydrothermal vent microbial communities from Mid Atlantic Ridge, Atlantic Ocean - 354-166 | ecosystem: Environmental > Aquatic > Marine > Hydrothermal vents | place: Atlantic Ocean: Mid... | reverse complement strand
CGTGCACCGCTCCCTCCGGAAAATCTTCCGATTGAATCATTTTGATTCTGCCGTGATCCAGGACATAGCCGTCAATGGCCAACGCTCCGTGATGGAAACGGCTGGAGAGGAAAGCCGATACTTTGCCGGTGCGGGGATTGTAGAGAATACATGGAAGAGGCATGGACAGCTCGCCAATAATGTGAAATTCATTGGCATCGCTAATGTGATGAATGATTTCTTTCGGGGCATCATATGCATGTTCCCCGGCCTCTATTTCCTCCATCACCTTTTCTGGCGAGGCATATAAAAAATAAGGCTGGCATAAAGCCAAGCCAATCAAGAGAATAGCCAGAATTTTATTTTGCATATTCACACCTCTTTCAAAATCGGGACAAAAGTACTGAGATTCTTATTTCTAAAAAAGATTTAGGCAGAAATTCTCATTGAAGAGAAAAATAAAAAAGACCGGGACAAGCGCCCCGGCCTTTTTAAGGATAAGATAAATACATCTTTTTTTATTGATCCCACCAAACTCTGTCAAAGATACTAACCGAAACGTAGTTGTCACTATTGTAGAGATTCTCGCTTGTAGGATAAGGATACCTCCTTGGAATCTGATTGCCCACAACCGGAGTTAATTCCGGATAGCCATACAAGCGGTAATCAGTGAAAGCCTCAAGCTGACAGAACATATGCAGATACTTTTGTTCAATGATCAATTTCATCAAATCGGCATCTGCTGTATTATCAACTTCTGTCTCAAAGGCAGCAGTCCATCCTGCATCACCTACTCCATACTTAGCCATTGAGGTAGCAACCGCAAGTTTAAGGGTAGTTCTTGCATCGGCAAAAGCATTCTTATGAGCATATGCCTGTGCTTTAATAAAGAGTGCCTCCGTATATTGAGCCAATGCTACTGGCGAAGCCCTAGAGGTCCAGTATCCGCTGACATCTACCACATTTACACTTGCCCTGGGATCAGCAACGCCATAAGTCAGGGTATCATCCATCATCATTCCCACAAAGGTGTTATTATCCGTAATGTAACCGCTTCTTTGCGTAAGGTACTGATACATAGGGTTTTGTGCCGATGGTGATGCATCGAAAGGCTGTTGCATGTCTTCCGAAATATCTGCAATTCCAGCATCCACATGTGCAATAACGGCATCATAATCAACCGTTTTTACATTGATCAAATGCATATTGTAACGTGCCATCAGAGTATGAGCGGCCTTGGCCCAAAGTTCCGCATTCCCGCCATAAATGTAGTCATTCTCGATCGAGTACGTATTTTCAAACGGGTCTGTGGATCCCAAGTCGGCAATTGCATCGGTCAGAAGTCTGAATATTTCGTCATAAATACTCTCCTGTGAATCATATGCCGGCTGAAGGTTGTCCTGTCCCTGTAAGGCCTCACTGTAAGGAATATCTCCGAACAAATCGGTTAAAGTACCGAGACATAATGCCATTAAAACCTTGCCGACACCGGCCACATTTCGTGACGGAGCATCAGGGTCTTCCGCTTTTTCAATGAAGTTCTTCAAGTCCATCATCACTCCGGCATACATATTTCCCCAGAGGTTATTCGGATCTGATTCTCTGTAGATATATCCGTTAATTGCAGAGGCTTGTCGGTCTTGTCCGAGGATCTGCTGTGTCCAGATGTTCGGTACAGCAGCTACATCAAAGCCCCCAATGTAGTAGCCGACCTGCCCTTCGATTCCCGGAAGCAGAAGGTCGAGCGATACATCTGTCGGATTATCCGGATTTACATTGATTTCCGGGTCAATCCATTGACAGGATGCAAAAAGCAGAGCTGTCGCTGACAACGTTAAAATTATATTTCTCATTTTCATGATTTTCATTTTTTAAAATTCACAATTGATTAAAAACCAATGTTAAGACCAAAGGTATAACCTTTCGTACCCGGGTTATTAAAGTAGTCAATACCCAAACCATTGTTGCTGCCCACGAGGCTGGTTTCCGGATCAACACCGGTGTAAGGTGTATTCAGCCAGAGGTTAAACCCGGTCACATAAAGCTCAACACTTCGGAAGGGGCTGTTGTCCAGGAATGAGGGGTTGAATTGATACGAAAGCGTAATCGTTCTGAGTCGAACCCAACCGGCTTTCTCCACATAAGGCGATGAAGGTCCGGTAAATCCGCTTCCTTCCCCTTCCCACCAATACCAGTTTTCATCTACAACAACCTCTGTTGTATTAACGGCTCCGGGGCCTTTGTTTTCAACACTCGGGTCAAAAGGTGTTTCATAGCTTGCGACATCACCATCCGCATCTATGTGACCATACACTCCTTCCCACACTTTAGATTCCCCCCGGGTTTCGGTGTCTTTATGAGCACCAAAGAAGTAGAGCGCTCCTTTGGTTCCATTCCACATTAATCCACCTTTCTTGATATCTATCAATGCTGAAAGCGAAAACCCTTTATAAGTAATGGTATTGGTAATACCGGCAATCCAGTCGGGGTTCACATTTCCCAACGGGGTCAACTCCGGACTTGAGAACGGAAATCCGTCCATGATCGCATTGTTCGGATCATCGTCAATCAAAATTCTACCCTGGTCATCCCTTGCCCAGTCAAGTCCGAAAAGTGTTCTGTAGGGAAATCCTACTACCGCTCTTACCTGGGGCTCTGTAAATCCTGAGAGGAAAACATTCTCTACACCCTCGGCCAGCTTGGTTACTTCCGAGTACGGATTTGACCAGTTGGCAGAAATGTCCCATCGAAGGTCTTTAGTATTTATGACAGTGGCATTCAATATAATTTCAAAGCCACGCGTAAACATTTCTCCGGCATTCACATAATTAGCCGAAAATCCCGATGAAGCTGCCACGGGCACAGAAAGCAGGAGGTCGGTACTTGTGTTATAAAAATACGTAACATCCACTCCCAGCTTATTGTTCAGGAAAATCAGGTTGGCACCCACTTCGAAAGAGTTTTGATTTTCCGGCCTCAGGGTTCTGTTTCCAATCACATTACCCAGGGTATAGGCATTTACGCCCAGAAGCGGATAGGTCAAACCATCGGTCCATCCGTCACCCGGTGAGGGCTGGAAATAATAGTTCTGTGTTGCATAAGCTGCCGCATCATTGGCAATCTGTGCATAGCTTATTCTGAATTTTCCAAAGCTAAGGAAGTCATTATTGGCCAGGGCCGGCAATTCGGTAAACACAAAACTTGCACTGGCGGAAGGATAGAAAAATCCGTTATTGACCTCCGGCAGTGTTGTTGATTTCTCGTATCGTCCCGTCAGGTTTAAGTAAAGCATGTTTTGATACTCAAACCCAAAATCTCCATACCAAGCAGATGTTCTTTTTCTGAAGTTACTTTCAAAACCACGGGCATCCGAAGTATTGCTCATGTTAGGAAAGTTAAATTGATTCAACCCAAAAGCAATGGCACTGGTACTTCGATAGGTTCTTTGATAAAGGTTTTGACCTACCCTGATTCTAAGGCTCATATCGTCATTCAGGTCCTTATTAATCGTGGCAAAGATATCCGAGTTCAAATCAATGTTGTATTCCCCTGATTTCTCGAGCCTGCCGTCAGGGAATGAGTTTGAATTCTTTTCAAAGAAACTTTTTGTATCCTTGAACCATCCGTCATAGCCCATACGATAGAAAAATGAGAGCCATTCATTGGCATTATATTCTGCATTGATATTACCAATCAAACGGTTGGTAACATCCTTGTACCTAATGTTATTCACGATCCAATATGGGTTATCATATCCGCCTCCGCCCCGGTATGACCTTTGCGAATTATCCGGGAACTGATATCCGTATGAGTTATCAAAAGTGGGAGGAGTACGCATAAGACCGAGCATCAAACCGGAAATGTTTGATCCTTTTTGAATACGGTTACCAACCGTATTTGAATAATTTATCATTCCGCCCACTCGCAACTTTTCAGTCAACACCGTATTTGCCGCAAGTTTTGCCGTATTTCTTGTAAACCTGGCGTTCGGGACAATTCCCTGGTTGTCATTGTTGCCATACGAGAGGAAAAAGTTTGACTTTTCATTTCCGGCAGAAATACTCAGGTAGTTGTTAGATGAAACCCCCGTCTGAAGCAATTCAAAAGGATCGTATGCCTGAGCAGGCATGCCGGTGGTTGTAATTCCAAGGCGTTCGGCATCTTTGATTCCGATCAGTCGCCCGTTCGGATCCCATTTTGCAATATATTCTTCCATGGTTGAGGAGCCGTTTCCATAGCCGGGGAAGAAATTAGCGGGTATATAATTCGGGTCCTTGGTATATACCAGTGTATCCAATGCAGGCCCCCAGCTTACGGCATTATACCATGATTGGTCAGGATAACCCAGGCTGGTACCGGGCAAACCGAAGCCAGCGAGAAGGTCAGCAAAGGCTTGCGTGCCCTGTGCAAATTTATTTTGCAACGGTGGCAACTTATTTGCCTGCTCAACACGAACTGATGACCTGAAATTTACTTCTATCTTGCCACCGGTATTCCTACCCGACTTGGTTGTAATGATGATGGCACCATTGGCTGCACGAATCCCATAAAGAGCCGTGGCTGCACCACCCTTAAGAACCGTCAATGACTCAATGTCATCCGGGTTGATATCAATTGCCCGGTTCGATTCGGCTACACCGGCCACATTATTGCCGGTATTTCCACTGTTGTCAATCGGCACTCCGTCAATTACGAAGAGAGGTTGGTTGTTTCTCGTTAAAGAAGCAGAACCCCTGATCTCGATAAAGGAAGAAGCACCGGGGTCTCCACTAGCACGGTTAATCCTCACACCGGCCACCTTTCCTTGCAAAGCATCTACCACATTGACCTGGCGGGTATTTGATAAGTCCTCACCGCCCACTTCTTCTACCGAGTAGCCAAGCGCTTTTTTCTCGCGCTCAATACCTATGGCAGTTACAACAATTTCCTCGAGACCAAGCACACCCGGCTCAAGGCTTACATTAACTACGGCTTTGTTTCCGATTTCCACCTCTTTGGTTTCCATCCCCACAAAGCTAAAAATCAACGTATTGTAGCCATCAGGCACAACTATGGAATACTCACCATCGATATTGGTGGTTGTCCCCATAACTGTTCCCTTCACCACAACACTTACACCAGGGAGCGTACTCCCGTCTTCAGCAGAGGTTACAACCCCCGTGACGGTCTGCTGACCAAAGGCCAGTACACTCATCAGCAAAAAAGAGATTGCCAGTAAAAAGTTACGTTTCATAATGACACTTTTTGATTAAAAAAATTGAAATGACAATAAGGCACCGTCACAAATTTTATAAATTAATGTTAATTAATGAAGTTTTTTATTTCTTTTCTTAATTTCCCTTAACATATTTATTTTCCTTTCTCTTTTTAATTCTTTGATCATCCGCTTTTTAATTATCGGGCACACACAATTCCGCCAGAAAGTATTAATCTCTGTTAAGCCCCCGGCAGTGCTGTATTTAAATGCCTTTCATTTTAAAAAGTCCGACATTCCGGTTTAACCGCACTTGAAATTCGAAATCAATCCTCATTACTTCCAAATTAAACCGTACATTTTGCTTGGTTTTTAATGAAATTTGCAACCCTAAGCAAAAGAAGAATGATCGATTTTGAATGTCGAAAGCTGGAAAACGGGTTGACCGTTATATCCTCCCATGACCCGGCCACACCTATGGCTGTCGTAAACATCTTGTACAAAGTAGGGGCCCGCAATGAGCACAAAGACAAAACCGGTTTTGCCCACCTTTTCGAGCATCTGATGTTCGGAGGGAGCAAGCATGCTCCCCGCTTCGACCGGGAACTGGAAATAGCCGGTGGCTCCAACAATGCTTTCACCAACAACGACCTGACGAATTATTATGACATCATTCCGGCTCAAAATATCGAAACGGCTCTTTGGCTGGAGTCGGACCGAATGGCAAACCTTGACATAAACGAACGAAGCCTGGAGGTGCAGCGCAGCGTGGTGTCCGAGGAGTTTAAAGAGAACTATCTGAATCAGCCATACGGAAGGGCCTGGCACCATTTGAGGGCGCTGGCTTACCATATACATCCCTATCAATGGCCGACCATCGGGCGCAGCCTGAAACACATTGAAGACGCCACCCTGGAGGATGTAAAACGCTTTTATAAGCGCTTCTACCATCCGGGCAATGCCATTCTGAGTATTTGCGGAAGCATTGAAAATGAACGCGCATTCTCCCTGGCTCGCAAATGGTTTGATGATCTCCCGGGCAGCAGGCCGCCCATGCAGGATATACCCGCAGAGCCACTGCAGAGCGAAGTCCGAAGAAAGACGGTGGAAGACAATGTCCCCCTCGATGCCCTGTATATGGCCTTTCACATAGAAGGAAGAAATACACATTCTTATTATGTCAACAACCTGCTGACGGATATCCTCTCAAACGGCAGTTCCTCGCGGCTCTACACCCGGCTGGTAAAGAAAAAACAACTCTTCAACAGCATTTCGGCCTGGGTAGACGGGGCCCTCGATCCGGGTCTGTTAATTGTATCCGGACGCCTCAATCAGGGCGTGTCACCGGAAGAGGGAGAAGAAGCCATCTGGCACGAATTGTCGCTGCTGCAAAATGAGCGTATTGAGCAACGGGAACTCGACAAGGTAAAAAACAAGGTGGAATTTGAGATCACCGGCAACCTGATCAGCCTGATGCACCGGGGCTTTGCCCTTTCCTATTATGAGATGCTGGGAGATGCCGGGCAGGTAAATCATGAAATCGAAAAATACCGGGGCGTGGAAGCTTCCGAACTGATGAAAGAAGCCCGCACCCGTCTCGTTCCCTCCAATGCATCCATACTCTACTACAAGCGAAAAAAATAAGAGGATGATCGACCGATCCGTAAAACCCGATATAAAAAAAGTGAGCAGCATCCGCCTGCTGACCCCGGAAGAAGCCGGCCTGAGCCACGGTTCGCTCCTTTACTATCTGCCCGACACGCTGTATGACATCTTCCAAATCGAATGGGTTTTCCCGGCCGGGAAATGGTTTGAAAGCAAAAAAGGCACAGCCGGTTTTACAGCCCGGATGATGCGGGAGGGAAGCACAAAGCACAATGCGCTGCAACTGGCCACCATGATTGACGAGCTCGGTGCTGAAATCGATATCCGTATTTCATCCGACTATCTCACCGTCAAAGCCATGGGCATCACCCGGCACTATGAGTCCATTCTGAAAATCATGGCCGAAATACTGCTTGAGCCCTGTTTTCCGGAAGAAGAGTTGGCGCTGAAAAAGAAAATTGCATTACAGCAACTGCTTGTAGACCGCGAAAAGGTAGAGTACCTGGCTTCAAAAAAACTGATGGAAACACTCTACGGCAAAGATCACCCGTATGGCCACAAACCCGATGAGGAAGACATCAAAGAAATTCAGCGGGAAGACCTGCTTTCGTATCACCGGGAAAAAATCATCCCTTCTCCGGCATGGATTTTTCTGAGCGGGAAAGTCCCGAAAAATTACACCAAAACACTTGACTCGCTTCTCTCCGGCATCAACCCCGAAAGAAAAAGCCCGCAAATTGACCTTCGCGAGACCGGGGCCCGGAGAAAAGGCGGAAAGTTTTTTGTCAGAAAAGAAGAAGCACAGCAGAATGCCATCCGAATGGGCCGCCACCTTTATGCCCCTTCACATCCCGACTCCGACCGCATGAAAATACTGACTACCATCCTGGGCGGATACTTCGGTTCAAGGCTGATGAGCAAGATTCGCGAAGAGAAAGGATACACCTACGGCATCTATTCGAGCATACAAAGCCATGTACATGCCTCTTTTCTTTACCTGGCCACGGAAGTAGGCCGGCCCTATCTCGAAGCAGCCCTTGCAGATATTTACAAGGAAATAGAACGCCTGCGTTCGGAGCCCGTAGGGGAAGAAGAGCTGACACTGGTACGAAATTATCTGCTGGGAACGGCTCTTAACGCCATTGACGGGCCCCACAAAGCTCTTTCCCTTTATAAAAACCTGATCCTGCGGGGCAAAGGACCTTCCGATTTTAAAAATTATATTCACACCGTTCAAAATATAAATGCCGGGGAATTGTTATCCATGGCAGAAAAATACCTCGACCCCTCTCTCCTGCTGGAGGTGGTTGCCGGTGAAAAATGAAGGCTCTCATGAGAATGCTCCTGACCTTATTTGTAGGATTTAACATTACCCTGTCTCTGGCCCAAACGGTCAATCCGCCCGATTTACTCTGTGCCTCAAGGCTTCAAAACGGAGATGTGGTGCTGAACTGGACCCTGCCAAACAATACCTGCGGGTCTTTCATCTCATACCATATTTATACTTCGAAAAACCCCAACGGCCCTTTTCAGTTGCTCGACAGCATCAGCAATCAAAGCACTACAAGCTACACCCATGTGGGGGCGGATTGCAACTCCGGAATCAACTATTATTACATGACAAGCCGCCTCAGCTGCCCGGGCGGCACCGTAATCAGCTCCGACACCCTCGACTGCCTCGACCCCGAGCCCCCGGAAATCGATTACGTATCCGTCTATAATTCGGGCGTGGAAATTTATTTCCGGCCTTCGGCATCGCCCGAGGCGGCCGGATACATTATCTATCGCGACCGCGGAGGCTTCAACCCCATTGACACCATCTACGGACGCTTCAACACCTTCTACTACGACCCCACGGCCAGCCCCGATCAGCAGATAGAGATTTACACCGTTGCTACGATTGATGCCTGCGGCAATGTAGGACCCTTCAACAACAACCCTCACCAGACCATCCTGCTGACCACCTCCAAAGCAAATTGCCGGATTGAAATGAGCATGGTCTGGACCCGGTACAACAACTGGCCGGGCGATTCGGTGGGCGAACACCGGATAGAGTACAGCCTCAACGGGGGACTCTATCAACTCGACACCATTTTACCCTCCAATATCCGCGGATATACCTTTACCCGCTTCAACGATGGCGATGACCTGTGCATCCGGGTGGGCACACGCGCGCCCAGCGATACATTTATCAGCTATTCCAACGCCTATTGCGAGAAAATCCAAATTGTTCAGCCATCGCGCTATGTGCATTTGCGCAATGCCACAATCGAAAACAACGAGCAGGTAAAGATCAGCTGGCGCCCCGACCGCAATGCCGACCTGGTCAGCTTTCGCATTCTGCGCAGCAATGACGGCATTAATTTTTCCGTCATTGATCTGTTAACGGCTCCTTCCTTTCCTCCCTTCGAAATGTTTTATTACGATACCGATCCGCGCAGTGTACAAAACTCAAAGTACTACCGCATCGAAAGTGTAGACAGCTGCAACAACGCGCTGGAATCAGGTACCGCCCACACCATGTTTCTCCAGGGCAAGGCCAAACCCAACCTGGTCAATACCATCAAATGGAATCCATTCCGCATCAGCGGGGGCACGGTGAATGAATACCGCATATATCGAAATATAGACGGCAACTGGTCTTTGCTTGCCCAGACCGCCCCGGGCAGCGGAAGCAAGATGAGATATGACGATGACATCAGCGCGCTCAACAATACCCCGGGCCATTTTTGCTATCTCGTAGAAGCCGAAGGAAACATTCAATATCAAAATGGCGATACGGCCACTTTCGTCTCCACATCCAATGAACTTTGTGTCAGTCAGCTCACGCGCATCTATGCCCCCACCGCCATTCTGATCGGGGGGAAAAACAATGAATTCAAGCCGGTGCTCTCTTTCGAACAGCAGGAAACCTACCACTTGCGAATATTCAGCCGCTGGGGCGAGCTCCTTTTTGAGAGTTTTGATGTCGCGGAGGGATGGGACGGACGCTACCGGGGAGAATATGTCATGCAGGGAGTGTATACCTATTTGATAACCGTGACGGGTATCAACGGGAACGAAGTGCGAAAAGAAGGCACTTTTATGGTCATTCGTTAAGGCATCAGCGAATAGCCTCCATGGATATCATTTTCCTTAATTTTGCGCCTTAAATACAGCAGCATGCCAGCCAATACAAATAAATTCAGAGAAGAGGCCCTCACCTTTGACGATGTCCTGCTGGTCCCGGCCTATTCCGAAGTCCTTCCGCGCGAGGTGGACCTTTCTACTCATGTCTCCAGAAACATCCCCATCAACATTCCGGTTGTATCGGCAGCGATGGATACGGTGACCGAATCGCGGCTGGCCATCGCCATGGCCCGCATGGGCGGGCTGGGGGTACTTCACAAAAACATGAGCATTGCCCAGCAGGCCGAACAGGTGCGCAAGGTGAAGCGCTCGGAAAGCGGATTGATCATCGACCCCGTAACCCTTCGCAAGGGCGCCAGGGTGAGAGAAGCCCTGGCACTGATGAAAGAGCATAAAATCGGAGGCATTCCCATTGTCGATGAAAAAGACCGCCTGGTCGGGATATTAACCAACCGCGACCTGCGCTTCGAAAAAGACCTCAACAAAACCATTGACGAAATCATGACCACCGAAAACCTGGTCACGGCTCCGGAAGGAACCGACCTGAAAATGGCCGAGGTCATCCTGCAAAAAGGAAAAATCGAAAAACTGCCGGTCGTCAACAAGGAAGGGAAGCTCGTAGGGCTGATCACCTTCAAGGATATACTTAAACTCAAGAGCCATCCCAATGCCACCAAAGACCAATACGGCCGCTTGCGTGTAGGCGCTGCGGTCGGTGTCACATCCGACATGCTCGAAAGGCTGGAAGCGTTGGTAAAGGTAGGTGTGGATGTGGCCTTTATCGACACGGCCCACGGGCACAGCAAGGGTGTGATCGAGGCGCTTAAAGAAGCAAAAAAATCCTTTCCCGAACTGGACATGGTAGCCGGAAATGTGGCCACGGCCGAAGCGGCAAAAAAACTGGCCGCTGCCGGTGCCGATGGGGTAAAAGTGGGCGTAGGGCCGGGCTCCATTTGCACCACACGGGTCATTGCCGGAGTGGGCGTACCCCAGTTGACCGCCATCTACGAATGCAGCCGGGCGCTTGCGGGCAGCGGTGTGCCCGTGATCGGTGACGGAGGCATACGCTACAGCGGGGATATCGTGAAAGCCATTGCTGCCGGTGCCGACACCATCATGGCCGGCTCGCTCTTTGCCGGAGTCGAAGAGTCGCCCGGTGAGACCATTATCTATGACGGCAGACGCTTTAAGTCCTATCGCGGCATGGGCTCTATCGAGGCCATGTCGGCCGGATCGAAAGACCGCTATTTTCAGGATGTGGAAGATGACATTAAAAAACTGGTGCCCGAAGGTATTGTGGGCAGGGTCCCCTACAAAGGCACCCTGCAGGAAGTCATGAATCAATACATCGGTGGCCTGCGGGCGGGCATGGGCTACTGCGGGGCCCCGGATATTCCAAGCATGAAAAAAGCGCAATTTGTGCGCATCACCAACTCCGGCATTCAGGAAAGCCACCCCCACGATGTGGTCATTACCAAAGAAGCCCCCAATTACTCAAGATAAAACCCACGAAGCGATGCGCAGCGATGAATTAATGAAAAGGCCGCTTGAAATGCTGGAAGAGATCCGGGCTTTTGAAGCCGGGGATGCCGAAGAGCTGGAACAATTCCGCATTCGTTTTCTCGGAGCCAAAGGCCTTGTAAAAGAGCTTTCTGCCGCTTTCAGGGAGCTGCCGGGCGAGCTCAAAAAAGAATACGGCCAGCGGGTAAATGCCGTGAAAAAGGCAGCCGAAGAAAAGGTGGAAGACGGACGGCTTAAATTTGGCCCAAAAAACAGAAAGAAAAGAGCAGAGGCCGATCTCAGCCGCGCCGTGCAAGCCTTTCAGCCCGGGAGCAGGCATCCCATTTCGCTCATCACCGATGAAATCATCGATCTCTTCCGCAATATCGGATTCAATGTGGCCGAAGGGCCCGAGATAGAAGACGACTGGCACAATTTCACGGCCCTCAACCTGCCGCCCGAGCACCCGGCCCGCGACATGCAGGATACCTTCTTCATTCAGCGCGACCCCGACCTTGTGCTCCGAACGCACACCTCTCCGGTACAGATCCGCTATATGGAAAAACACCGCCCCCCGATCCGAATCATTGCCCCTGGGCGGGTCTATCGCGTAGACAACGACTCCACCCATTCGCCCGTATTTCATCAGGTCGAAGGGCTTTATGTGGCTGAAAATGTAAGTTTTGCCGGCTTAAAAAAGACCCTTTATTATTTTGTTCAGCGGATCTTTGGTGCGAATGTGGAAGTGCGCTTCCGCCCTTCTTTCTTCCCCTTTACCGAACCCTCGGCAGAAATGGATATCGCCTGGAACAAAGGAGGCGAAAAGAAGTGGATGGAAATCATGGGCTGCGGAATGGTCGATCCCAATGTGCTGGAAAATTGCCACATTGACCCCGATCGCTATACGGGTTATGCCTTTGGAATGGGCGTAGAACGAATCGCCATGCTGAAATATAAAATCCGCGATATTCGCACCTTTTACGAAAACGATATTCGCTTTATCAGCCAATTTAAATCAGCCCGCTGAAATCTGCACAAAGAAAGGATAAGATGAAAAAGGAAATCCGGAAAATAGGCATTGCGGGAGCCGGCACCATGGGGAGCGGAATAGCCACGGTAGCCGCCCTGGCCGGTCTCGAGGTACAGCTTTATGATATCCGGAGCGAAGCCCTGGATCATGCCGCAGCCACCGTTTTGAAAAATCTGAGCGGAGCCGTTAAACGGGGAAAAATCAGCGAGGAAGCCAAAGATCAGGCCTTTCATCGCATTGCATTTACGGGCGAATTTTCGAAGCTCACGGGCGAGCTCATGATTGAAGCAATACTCGAGAAGTTTGAGCTCAAAAAAGAACTCTTTCAAAAACTGGCGGCCCAAAACAGCCCCGATTGCATTCTGAGCAGCAACACCTCATCCATCCCCATCACCCGCATAGCAGCCGTCACTCCGCATCCCGAACGGGTCGTAGGTCTGCACTTCTTCAATCCGCCCCATATCATGAAACTGGTCGAGGTCATCTCGGCACCACAGACCGATCCGAAGGTGGCCGATCGGGTCAAAGCGCTGGCCGAACGCATGGGCAAACGGGCGGTACACGTAAAAGACGCACCGGGTTTTATTGTCAATCGTGTGGCACGTCCTTATTACCTCGAAGCGCTCAAAATGCTGGAAGAAGGAATTGCCAATACAGCGGCAATCGACCGGTTGATGACTGCCAGCGGTTTCAAAATGGGCCCCTTCCGCCTGATGGACCTCATCGGAATCGACTCAAACCACTACACCTCCTGCTCCATGTACGAATCCTTTTTTTATGAAGCACGCTTCAGGCCGAGCCGCATACAGCAACAGATGACCGAAGCCGGAAAACATGGCCGCAAAAGCGGAGAAGGATTCTATAAATACGATTAAAGACGAGGGGCTTTCATTTTTTTGTGCGAAATTTTAACTGATTTACAATCATTTACAAGGGGCTCCTCTTATTTTTCCTTTGAAATTTTTAGGTTTAGAGAATAAGAATATCTAACTTTGCGCTTCCAAAATAAAAAGCACTGAAAGTGGATACATTAAGTTACAAGACCAAATCGGCAAAAGCCGGGGAAATAGAACGCAAATGGTATCTGGTAGATGCCAGCAACAAGACCCTGGGGCGCATTTCAACACAGATTGCAAGTATTCTGCGCGGAAAACACCGCCCGTATTACACACCTCACGTGGATTGTGGAGATTATGTCATCATCATCAACGCGGAGAAAGTGCGTGTAACCGGAAAAAAACTGGACCAGCGCGAGCACATCTCCTACAGCGGATACCCGGGGGGACAAAAAAGACGTACGCTTCGTCATGTTCAGGAAACCTTCCCCGAAAGGCTTATCGAACATTCGGTACGCGGCATGCTGCCGAAGAACAAACTGGGGCGGGCCATGTTCAAGAAAATGTTTGTTTACAAAGGCAGCGAGCATCCGCACGGAGCTCAAAAGCCTGAAACGTTAAATTTCGATTAAATAAAAAGATATGATCAACGCTACAGGACGTAGAAAAGATGCGGTAGCCCGGGTTTTTCTTAAAAAAGGATCGGGCAAGATTACCATCAACGACCGCGACTACAAAGAGTTTTTCTCTGTCATTCACCTCGAAGGCAAAGTGGTGGAGCCACTGAAAATATTAGGCCTTGAAAATGATTACGACATTCAGGTCAATGTGCACGGTGGAGGCATCAAAGGACAGGCCGAGGCCGTGCGCCACGGCATTTCAAGAGCCCTTGTCAAAATAAATGAGGAACACAAAAAGGCCCTGAAAGATGCCGGCTTCATTACCCGCGATCCGCGCGTGGTGGAAAGAAAGAAACCGGGTCTGAGAAAAGCAAGGAAGAAAGAACAATACAGTAAACGATAATAAACCGAGAATCGAAGCTTATGAAAGCTATAGACACAAAGGAAATGCTGGAGGCCGGAGTGCACTTCGGGCACATGAAAAAGAAATGGAATCCGAAGATGCGACCCTATATTTTCATGGAAAAGAAGGGCATCCACATCATTGACCTGAATAAAACCAAAGAAAAGCTGGAAGAAGCGGCAGCTGCCATGAAGTCGGTGGCCCGATCGGGACGAAAGATCATGTTTGTCGCAACCAAGAAACAAGCCAAGGACATCGTAGCCAACGCTGCCCGCTCGGTCGATATGCCTTACGTTACCGAACGCTGGCTTGGTGGAATGATGACCAACTTTTCGACCATCCGCAAGTCGATCAAAAAGATGCAAAGCATTGATAAAATGCTCAGCGACAACAATACCGAAAGCATCACCAAGAAAGAACGCCTGGTATTGCAACGCGAAAGAGACAAGCTGGAAAAAGTGCTGGGAGGCATTGCCAATCTCAACCGGCTGCCTGCCGCACTCTTCATTGTAGATGTCATGCACGAGCACATTGCCGTAGAAGAGGCTAAAAAACTGAACATTCCCACCTTTGCCATTGTGGACACCAATTCGGACCCCAGCGTGGTCGACTTTCCGATTCCGGCCAACGATGACGCTACAAAATCCATCAAACTCATTGTGGATTAC
>Ga0256839_1003913_pt1 | contig 14966 bp, 9 predicted proteins | sample 354166metaG_FD_185968 | JGI IMG/M metagenome (GOLD analysis project Ga0256839, IMG submission 185968) | Hydrothermal vent microbial communities from Mid Atlantic Ridge, Atlantic Ocean - 354-166 | ecosystem: Environmental > Aquatic > Marine > Hydrothermal vents | place: Atlantic Ocean: Mid... | reverse complement strand
GCAAAATCATGGGACAGTTGACTGATGGTGAACACTTGAGGTAAAAAACCTCTTCCGTGATGCGTTGTGAAATCAGGTGTTCACGTTGCTCCAGAATCGGTGTTCACATTCGCCGGAATACGCAGCACCCTCTCACAGCGCTTACCTTACGAATACATTTACGCAAGCGTCATAAGGCTGAGGTCCAATATTTTGGATTCGCAAGGTTCCCCCAGTAGTGCGTTGTGTTAATAGTATGGATTTTTCAAGCTTGCAATGACACGAGTCCGAGGAGGCTAGCTTGCTAGGGTTGACGATAGATCCTTGGAGCCGTAACGATAGGAAAAAGAATGAAACCCTCCCCCAAGGCTACCGGCCTCGGGGTTTTGGGTGTGTAGATTTATTGCCTGATTACGTGGCCTGCTTCGGTGACGTTTGGGCGAGGAAGAGCACTAATTACTGGCTGCTTAAGTAAAATAATACCTTCGCTCTCACCTAGGGTTACACTAGTAACTGCTGCTCCCGTGGTGTTATCTTCGAGGAGAGGATAATAACTACCACCCAATTGGTATGTGGCTGGGTTGTTGCCAATATTTGCCAATCCACCACGACCAAATTTTGCCAGTACCAGAGCGTTGGAATAGTCGCGAGCCAGTACAGTGTTACCGCTGGTGGATGAAAGCTCATAGAAGCGGTCAGTGTTTGATGCACCCCAAGAGTCAGTGCCCACTCGTGTAATGGGCACCCCGATATTCACTTCCATATTTCGGTGCCAATGGCTGGTTCGAAAGTTGCCGTAGGGTGTGCCGCCGTAGTTGGCTGCGCTACCCTCGTGATACATAAAGTAGGCATTTTCATGATTTATTAAATAATGGGCAGCGAGGATAAAGCTGGTAAAGCCATAGGGAATATCCTGCATGGTTGAGGTGACATTGGTTTGGCTGCGAATTAGCATTTGGCGGCCATTTTCCAAGTCATCGTAAACATCCCTAAGGCGAGGAATGCGGGATCTTCCACTGGTACTTGTCACCATATACTCGATAGTGAGGTGCATTGTCTTGTCGCGCCGATCCACATAAAGGTCAGGAAACCACTGATACACAATATCGGCATCGGCAGCATTGGCGTTGACTACAAATGAATTATTGCCAGTCTGTTGCTTGAGAAAGGCTTCCAGCTCCATTTTGGCGTCTAGAAGGTCTTGCTGCACTTGATTATAGACCGCCTCAATACTCCGGCTACCATCCGGGTTCAGCTCAATGGTGTTTTGTAAGTTACTTGTCCATGGCCCGCTATTTTGTACGCCGTCAAAAGTATCCAGAAATACACCGTCCAAAAAGGTTCCGGGTGATCCGGCAACGCTGATTTCATATAGCGCATATGCTTCAAACGCACGTCGAAAAACAGTTGAAGATGGATTGATGCCTACCCAGCCGCCGTTCCAGCGAACCCTAGCGCGAGCCTCCTCCATCGAGGTTGCGCTGCCGTTGCTGCCAAAACCTGGTACGGTTATGCTGCCGCTAAGGATTCTTACCTCTGAGTCAGTATGATAGTGATAGTAAATATCCTCTGGATTATAGCCATTATTGCCTGCCCAATTTTCCATCCAGGTCATGGCATCCGGTGCTATGCTATGGTAAGCCAAGTAGCGCATAATCTTGGTGTCAGGGTTTGCTCCTTTTATGGTGTTGTAGAGTCGAGTATCCCAGTTGTTACCCCCCCCAATAATCCAGTCATGATGCTTTGCCAGCCATTCGGCTTCCGCTAAACGGTTGTTCAGCGGAACATAGTCGAACCCAAATGTTTTAATATGTGGGAAGTTCTGTGCCGTGGCGGAGCCGCCCATTAGTGCCAACAAAAGCAAGCTGGCACCTAATAAAGAGCGTTTTTTGGCTTTATGTTTAACTTGTGTGTTTGTCTGTTTTTTCATTGGAAATTTCATCATTATTCCTCGTAAATTAATTATGGACGGATGTCGATAACCTGTTCTGCGCTAGGTGCAGAGAACAGTGACTTATCCACATTATAGGCTACGACCTGAAAGTGGTATTCGCCAATTTCGGTGAAGTTGAAGTCGGTGCCACTGATGGCTACGGATGTCGTCATGCCGACATCAATGTGGCTGCTGAGCTGCCCACTCTGTTTTCCATAGTATACATAGTAGCCTGAGGGCGGCGTTGTGGTATTGGTATTATCGCCAATATTCCAGCTTAAGTTAACGGTGACTTGTGATGCTGTAACTGGCTCAGGCGCAGGTTGCTCAGGTGCAGGCTGTTCAGGTGCAGGTTGCTCAGGTGCAGGCTGTTCAGGTGCAGGTTGCTCAGGTGCAGGCTGTTCAGGTGCAGGTTGCTCAGGTGCAGGCTGTTCAGGTGCAGGTTGCTCAGGTGCCGCTCCAGTTTGACGTATGTCGATAACCACCTCGGCACTGGGTGCAGAAAAGAGGGATTTATCTGCATTGTAAGCGACAATTTGGAAGCGATACACGCCCACTCCTGTGAAGTTGAATTCGGTACCATTCAGAGCCACCGCTGTGCTCATGCCCACATCGATACGTCCCGCAAGGTTGCCGCTCTCTCTACCAAAGTGAATGTAATAACCTGAGGGCATGGTCGTATTATCATCGTAAACACCATTGTCCCAGCTGAGGTTTACCGTGACCTGTGATGCCGTAACAGGGGTGTTGCTATCATCGTTTACAATAACTACGGCTGCATTAGTGGTTGTAGCGAACGTTGCACCCCCCGTAGGGTTGCCAAGCATGAGGTTGAAGACTTCATCACTCTCTACCTGTGAGTCGTCAACAATGGAGATACTTCTAGTTTTAGAGGTTTCTCCATCAGCAAAGATCAGAGTGGTCCAGCCAGTGTCGCCATAGTCTTGGATGGCGGTAGCGGTGGCGGCTTGTGTTCTCCAGTCAACGCTGACGGTGCCATCACTGCCACCGACACGGTTAATGGTGATTTCAATCATACCTCTGTTTTCGATGACCGAGTAGCTGGTTGCGCTAAACTCAAATTGGCCTGGTTGTAGCACGGGAGTACTATCATCATTGGTAATGGTGACCGCTGTGGTGGTAAGCGCTCCTATGGATGCACCACCAGTTGGATTGCTCAGCCGAACATTAAAGGTTTCATTACTCTCCACCACATCATCATTAATAATGGTGATTGTTTCAGTGCGTGAGGTTTCGCCATCGGCAAAGGTTAACGGAGTCTGAGCAATGCCGCCAAAATCCTGGCTGGAAGTTGCAGTAGCGTCTTGCGTCTGCCAGTCGATTGTGACAGCACCATCACTGCCATTGAGACGATTAATGGTGATTTCAACTGAGCCACCGTTTTCATTAACCGAATAGCTGGCTGCGCCAAATTCAAAGCGGCCTGGTTGGGGGGTGGAGTCACTGTCATCATTGGTAATGGTGACCGTTGTGGTGGCAATCGTTCCCATTGATGCACCACCGGTTGGATTGCCTAATAAAACATCAAAGGCTTCATCACTCTCCACCACATCATCATTCACAATGCTGATCGCCTCGGTCTTGGAGGTTTCGCCATTATTGAAGGTCAAGGTTGTCCACTGAAAACCGTTATAATCTTCGGCATAAACGGCACTTCTGCCTTCAGTTCTCCACTCGACAGTGGCGACACCATCATTGCCGCCGACGCGGTTAATGGTGATCTCTACCACGCCACCGCTTTCACTCACTGAGTAGCTGGCAGCACCAAACTCAAAGCGGCCTGGCTCATCGGGTCTTGTCTGCAGGTTAACCGCTCTATTCATCTCATCCAGGTCGGCTTCTGATGCCTGTGCCGCTTGTTGGACTATATTTGCAAATGCTCCACTGACTTCAAGAGGAAACAAACGGGTAAATTCACTGGGCTGCTGATCTCCAGATAGTGAAGCAAGTTGATTGATGATGTTGCTCAGTGCAGGTAATGGGCTAATGGAGGCAGCTGAATTGGCAAGCGCCTTAATTTGCTCCAGCATCGCCGCTGTAATCACCACGTCGCCAGTGAGAATGGTTGCGCTAGGGCGTGTTGCTGTAATTGCCTGATCCATTGCGCTGGTGGCAACTGCATTATTAACCATGAGGCGATTGGCTGCGGCTTCTAGGAGTACTTGGCCTGATGTAAAGCTGACCATAGCGGCGATACGTTTGTCGGCCTGCGCTGCCCCCAGTCCATCAAGTTGGCCATCAACTAAATCGGCAGCAATCGCATCAACAACATCATCACCCGTAACACTCATTCCGGTAGCAATCAGCGTATCCCGTGTGCGTCGAATCATTTCACCTAGAATTTCACTTGATTTGCTGATGTTGGCTGCGTTAGCGGCGGTGATCTGGCTCTCGATTGGGTCAACAACGATGCGGGGGTCAAGGCCAAAAGCAAATAGACGAAGTACAGTCTCTTGTGCGCTGGCTAGATTTTCGCTGTTAATACCACCTGCTAAGTTTTGCGCGGTTCGGGTAATTAGTGTGGAGTGCGGGTTGATGTTGGAGATACGCTGCTGTGATGAATCAACGACAACGGAGTAGAGTGTGAAATCAGGTGCGCCTTGGGTTACTAGGTCGAGGCCTCCGGTTGCTTTGATGATTAACGGAAACTGGCTTTCACTCAGTGTCAGACTTGTTTGGTAGGTGGCGTTGCCATCACTGGTCGCCGGGTCTTCATTATTGCCATTGGCACCTTCAAAGGTAACGGTCGCGCCGGTAATGGGGCCATCACCCACGCTGCCACTGAGTTCCATGATGACAGTCTCATCATCATTGTTATTATCTGAGGGTGTGCTCGAGTCACTATCACCACCGCCGCCACACGCTGCCAACAGTGACAGGGTTAAAGCGGAGAGTATAAGTTTAGCCAGCATTTTTGAATAAATCATCATTTGTCACCTGTATGCCTGTTTCGCATATTAGTAGTTCATGCGATTAACCGGGTTGTAAGTGCTCTGCATAAAATATGTAAAGCAGGTTTTGCTACTGAACAGGTCAGCGTCATGTGGCTTACTATACTCGAGCTACAGACACTCAAACTTTGATGCATCACACGCTTTTAGCGGCGAAGATCGAGAAATGATGGGAATATGGGGGGTGGCTCACATTGTGCTCCTCAATAAATCTTTCCCATGCTGAACTATCCTAGAGACTGCCACAAATAGTAGGGATATTCCACTCTGATCTGCCCTGTGCAAGTCGTTTAACGCTGTTTTAACGGATGGCGATAACTTCTGGTGTTATTCTAGCGACTAAACGCAAATCAAAAAGGCTTTTCTCGTGGATAAACATACCTTCAACAAGGGGCTTTTTTCTTTTATTGGTGGGGCACCGACTCCGTTTCATGCCACTCTCGGTATGCTTGATCGGCTGACGGATGCGGGGTTTGTGCAGCTGTATGAGGCCGATGCCTGGCAGTTGGGTGTGCCGGGAAGATATGTGGTTGTGCGCAATGACTCTTCGTTGATCGCTTTTGTTGTCGGTGAAGAGGATCTGTTGCAAAATGGTTTTCGAATGTTTGGGGCGCACACCGACAGCCCCTGTTTAAAAGTAAAGCCACAGCCGGATAAAGTGGTGAAAGGCTATCACCAATTGGGGGTGGAGGTTTACGGTGGTGCTTTGTTGAACCCTTGGTTTGACCGCGATTTATCATTGGCGGGAAGGGTGAGCTACCTGAGCAAGGCGGGGGTGATTGCAGATGCCGTTATCGACTTTAAACAGCCGATTGCGGTGATACCGAGCTTGGCGATTCACCTTGATCGCCAGGCTAATAAGGAGCGGACTATTAATGCGCAGTTGCATCTGCCTCCCTTGCTGGCTCAGCTTGACGATGAGAAAGCTAAACCTCACTTTAATGAGTTATTACTCGCGCACTTGGTTGAGCAGCCGTCGTATGGCGATGTTGAAAAAGTGCTTGATTATGAGCTCTACTTCTATGATACCCAGCCACCGGGCTATGTCGGGCTGGAGCAACAGTTTATTGCCAGCGCCCGGTTGGATAACCTGCTGAGCTGTTATGTGGGGCTGCAAAGTCTGTTGAGTGCAGGCACCCGACATAGCAGTATGTTGATCTGTACCGATCATGAAGAGGTGGGTAGCGCCTCTTTTTGTGGCGCTCAGGGGCCGTTTTTGCGCTCGGTTTTGGAGCGTATTTGTGGCGATAACGAGACGCTGACGCGCATCATGGATCGCTCAGTGCTGATCTCTGCGGATAACGCCCACGGTATTCACCCCAATTATGTGGATAAACATGATGAAAACCACGGCCCACTGCTTAACCACGGGCCAGTCATAAAGATAAATGCTAATCAGCGCTACGCCACTAACAGCGCCACGGCGGCGTTGATCCGTTTGCTGGCTGAACAGGCGGGTGTGCCGTTGCAGTCGTTTGTTACCCGCACTGATATGGGCTGTGGCAGCACCATCGGCCCGATTACTACCACCGAGGTGGGGGTGAAAACATTGGATATTGGGGTGCCTACCTTTGCCATGCACTCGATTCGCGAGCTGGCGGGCAGTGATGATGGGTGGATGCTCAAGCAGCTGACAGATGCTTTTTTCCAGAGCGATCGCCTGTTGTAATGGCGGTTATTTTACGACGACTGATTATCCAGCTGTTCGATTAAAAACGCTTTTGCCGCATTGAGTCGCTGGGCTTGTTGATCACTCCCCCCTCGGTCGGGGTGGGCTTTGCTCATTAAGGTGCGGTGGGCGGCTATGACCTCTTCACGGCTAGCGCCCGGCTTTAGTTTGAGTGTGGTATAGGCGGTTTCAAAGCTCATGCCGCCACGGTTTGGCTTGGCAGCTGTTCTCTCTTGTCCCGGTTGCTGCTGCTTGCGGGCCCCTTTTAACCAGCGAAACATGCGCCAGCCGTTCCATAACCGGCGGAGAATTGGATAAGCGGCTACGGCGGCAGCAAATAGCCAGCTTAATTTTCCGCTGACAACTAAAAATAGAGCCAGCATCAGCAGCAGGAAGAAGACGACGGTTTTGATGGCGCGTTTAGCATCATCCAGCTTGGCGCGGGAGAACCAGCGCAGGCCAAAATAGAGCGCAATCAAGAGTGGAATAATCAGGAAGATTCGAGTCATTATTTATACCACATCGGTAGTGAGGCTGAACAGTAGACCGATCAGTCCGCCAAATACCCCCCCCCAAACCACCAGCCAACCAAGGTGTTTGCGAATAATGCGTTGAACGATCTCTTTCACCTGTTGCGGACTCAGCTCATCCAGACGTTGGTCAACAATGCGCTCAATGCTGCGGGTGATGTCATCCCCCAGCTGTTGATTGTTGAGGCTGGCGTGTAGCACGGTGTGAAAGGCTTCACTCTGGGTAATGGTGCGCAGTGACTCTTGAAGCTTCTGTGTGACCGGCTCTTTTAAACTATCGAGTGATGAGCTACCACCAAACATGCCCAGCATACTGCCGAAAGAGGAGTTCATGATGGCATCCACCAGATTATCAAAAATATGATCGTAATCGACCACCTTCAGCAGCGGCTCCAGATCGAGTAGCTGTTTGTTATTTGACTCCTCTTGGGCGATAAAGCGCTGAATGTTATCCGGGGTGAAAAATTGCTCCATGATGGTCTGTTTAATCACCAGCTTAAACTCCATGAAACGGTTGGGTATGACACCAGAACCATACAAAAGTGGTATCTTCTCAAACAGCATATAAATAGCCAGCCAGTTAGTCAGCGCCCCGGAGAGTGCAAAAATACCGATAGCGAGAATGTACTCGCCATAGAGCGGGGCGTAAATGCCGGTGATAATCAGAGCGACTGCCACTATATTGGTGAGCAGGCTTTTATTGATGTGCATATATTACAGGCCACTTAATAGATAAAGATTAAACAATCCGCTGATTCTACCGAAATTTCTTCAAGGGTACGAGGCTCCTTGTCAGCGTAGCGCCAGTATTTCATGAATTATCCAGGTGAGTGCAACGGGGGACAGTTGAATGGGAACGATGATTCACGTATTGAGAGATGCAGAGGCGGTTAGTCTAGCGGCCGCAGAGCTGGTGGTGCTGGCAGCGAACCAGGCCATTGAAACCCAGGGCGCTTTCTATATCGCCCTCTCGGGTGGCGGGACACCCAAGCGGCTTTATCAACACTTGGCCAGCGATGCGTATAACCAACAGATTGATTGGCAGAGAGTGCATATCTACTTTGGTGATGAGCGCTGTGTCTCCCCCGAACATCCTGAGAGCAACTACCGCATGGCGCGGGAAGCCTTGCTTGATAAGTTAACGATCCCTGAAAGCCAGATTCACCGAATGGAGGGCGAGCGGGCAGATTTAGCGCAAGCGGCGGCAGATTACGCCGAGTTGCTACAGACATTGCCGCTGAGCAAGGGCCTACCTCAGTTTGATTTGATATTGTTGGGAATGGGTGATGATGGCCATACCGCATCCCTCTTCCCTGGCACCACGGCACTGAGTGAAAAGAAGAAAACAGTGGTCGCACATACGATTTCGCAGATGAATACCCAGCGCATCACCTTGACCTACCCAGTGATTAATAATGCCCACCAGGTGATGGTGCTGGTTGCGGGTGAAAATAAGGCGGCACGACTGGAAGAGGTGCTAGTGAGTGCGCCAGAGGGGCGCTATCCAATACAAGGTGTGAAGCCTAAAGGCATTATAAACTGGCTATTGGATCAAGCCGCCGCTGCAAAACTGCCCAAGCGACTTATCGAATGAATATTCTGGCAGGTGATATTGGCGGAACCAAAGTTCTGCTGCAAATTAGCCACGCAGGCGAAACGATAATAGAACAGCAGTATGTAAGCGCTAACTATGCCAGCTTTGAACAGCTGTTAACCAGTTTTTTGAGCCGCTGCCAGCACCCTATTAGTGCCGCCTGTTTGGGTGTTGCCGGGCCGGTGGATGGCAGCAGAGCCCGTGTGACTAATCTGCCGTGGCAGCTGGATAGTCAAAAACTACAACAGCAGTTTTCGATTCCTCGCGTGGCTCTGATTAATGATTTTCAGGCGGTGGGTTTCGGTATTGCCGTGCTGCCTGATGAGGCGTTTGAAACACTTCAAACGGGTGATGAGCGGCCACAGGGTGTGCGAGCCCTGATTGGTGCGGGCACGGGTTTGGGGCAGGCTTTTATGGTGTGGAGTGGCCAACACTACCAAGTGCTGGCTACTGAGGGTGGGCATGTGGATTTTGCACCCACCGACGACTTACAGATCGAATTGTTGCAATTTATGCGACTCAACGCCTACCGCACCACCTACGAACACCTTATTTCAGGCAAGGGGTTGGTGAGCATTTTTAACTTCTTGTGTGAACGTAACCCGGAGCTGTTATCACAAAAAATGGCACGGGCAATGGCGCTTCAGAGTGCCGCCGCCGTTATTTCTCAGTTTGCGCTTGAGAGTGGCGATACACTGGCCAATCAAGCGCTTGACCTGTTTCTTAAAATTTATGCTGCCCAAGTGGGCAACCATGCGCTGAATACATTGCCTTACGGTGGCTTGTATATTGCGGGAGGCATTGCACCGAAGCTAATCGAGCGCATTAAACAGGGCGGGTTTATGGCAGCCTATGGTGATAAGGCACCGATGGCGGAGTTAATGAGGAAATTCCCAATCAAGGTTGTGATGGAGCCTAGAGTAGGTCTCTTGGGTGCACAGCAAGTGGCACAGCACGGTGGCGCGCCCTGAGCTTCTACTTCTACTTATCTCGTATCGCCACGCCTACCCCTTCTCTTCTATTTACTCTTATCCCATAGCCATTTACTCTACTCATTATATAGATGAGCTGGAGTCTGCTTTGCAACAGGATCAATCTTTTCATATCGGTATCGATGTGGGTTCCACTACCGTAAAGCTGGTGTTGGTGAATAGTGATATGGCTATTCGCTGGTCCGCTTACCAGCGTCATGAGGGGCAGCAGGCGCTCAAGCTACTGGGGCTGTTGCAACAACTGGAAGATGATTTTCCGGCGCTGACACTGGATGACGTGCCCGCCTATATCACTGGCTCGGGTGGCACGCCGCTGGCAGAGCCGCTGGGGGCGCGCTTTATCCAAGAGGTGAATGCGGTCACTCTGGCGGTGGAATATCTGCACCCGGATGTGCGCAGCGTAGTGGAGCTGGGGGGGCAGGATGCCAAAATCATCCACTTTAAAGGGGCGGCTGGTAGCCCAGAGCGTCAGGTCATTACCTCGATGAATGACAAGTGTGCCTCGGGCACGGGCGCAACACTGGATAAGTGCATGATCAAAGTCGGCATCTCCCCGGCTGATGTTGCCAAAATCCCCCACCTTCCCGATAAAATTCACCCGGTAGCCGCCAAATGCGGCGTATTTGCTGAGACGGATGTGGTGAATCTGATAAAGTCCGCTGTCCCCGCAGAAGAGATTCTCAACTCTCTGGCGGATGCGATTGTGATGCAGAATCTCACAGTATTGACTCGGGGGAATATTCTACAGCCCAATGTACTGCTACTGGGTGGTCCGAACACCTATCTTCCTTTTCTGCAAGCGTGCTGGCGTACCCGTATTGTGGAGGTGTGGCGTGAGCATCAATTGGAGTTGCCGAGTGGCCCGCCGGAAGCGTTGATCCAAGTGCCGGAGAATGCACAATACTATGCAGCTTATGGTGCGGTGGTGTTTGGTGTGGGTGAGACCGGTGAAGTGCGCCACTATGCGGGCGCAGAGGCGTTGCAGGAGTATCTGCAGACGGGTACCTCAAAGCTGAAACGTAGTCGATTACAGCAGGGGTTGTGGCAAGATCAAGCTGAACTGAATCAATTTTTGGAAGCCTATCGACAGCCTCACTTTCAGCCACGCGCATTCAAATCAGGTGAAATTGTAAACGCCTATGTGGGGATTGATGGCGGCTCTACCTCGTCCAAAGCGGTATTGATGGACGTGCAGGGTGTGCTGATCAGCAAGGCTTATCTGCTCTCCAAGGGCAACCCGATCGAGGATAGCAAGGCGCTATTAATTCAGTTGAATAAGAGTATCACCCAGCAGGGGGCTACCCTCAATATTGAAGGGTGTGGTGTGACAGGTTATGCCGGTGATGTGTTGCAGAAGGCGCTCTCTACCGATGCTAATATGGTAGAGACCATCGCCCACCTGCGCAGTGCCCAGCACTATTGTGGTGGTGATATCGATGTGATTTGTGATATTGGCGGCCAGGATATCAAAGTGCTGTTTATGAAAAATGGAGAGATTGATCACTTCAAACTCTCCAATCAATGCTCTGCGGGTAACGGCATGTTGCTACAGGCGATGGCGCAACAGTTTGCTGTGCCGTTAGAGAAATTTGCCGAGGTCGCATTCTCTGCACAGTCGGCCCCAGAGTTTAGCTATGGTTGCGCGGTATTTTTGGATAGTGACCGGGTTAACTTTCAAAAAGAGGGTTACAGTCGTGAAGAGCTCTTTGCAGGGCTTTGTCAGGTGCTACCGAAAAATATTTGGCAATATGTGGTGCAGGTGCCACGGCTGGCCGCATTCGGGCGTAAATTTGTCCTGCAGGGCGGTACCCAGCACAACTTGGCAGCGGTCAAAGCGCAGGTTGATTATATTAAACAGCGGGTGCCCGGGGCTGAGGTAAGCGTGCACCCCCATACGGGCGAGTGCGGGGCGATTGGTGCGGCACTCGAGGCGATCAAGCAGGTTAAGGAAAAAGGTTATTCCGATTTCATTGGTTTGCAAAACAGCTTGCAACTCAGCTTTAGCGCACAAACCAGTGAAGAGACCCGTTGTCGTTTTTGTGACAACCTCTGCTCGCGTACTTTTATCGATATTGAGGTGCCACAGCAACCCCAACCCGTGCGCCATATTACCGGTTTTGCCTGCGAAAAGGGTCAGGTGGAATCGAAAGAGCAAGTGGTGAGCCTGGCCAAGCTACGGCGTAAATTGAAAAGCGATTACCCCAACTTGGTCGACTATGAATCACGACTGCTGTTTAGCCGTTTTTACCATGTGGTACAGCCACCTACAGCCAAACCGCTATGGTGGCAGCGCCTGAAAGCAGCGCCAGAAATATCAAAAAAAGTTGATCGCACACAGCTCCGTATCGGCATTCCTCGAGTGTTGAATATCTACACCATCGCCCCTTTTATGCGCGCCTACCTAGAGGCGCTGGGTATTCAGCCGCAGCAGATTCAGTTTTCAGATCAGAGCTCAGAGCGGCTCTGGGAGGAGGGGAGTCGTTATGGTGCAATTGATCCCTGTTTTCCTGCCAAAGTCTCATTGGCACACATCCACAATCTGTTGAATAAACATCATCAACGAAAACCACTGGATCTGATCTGGTTTCCTGCCATTACCCACCTGCCACAACAGAGCCCCCACAGCCGTGGTAGTAGCAGTTGTCCGGTGGTGGCAGGCACCCCCAGCGTGGCTAATGCGGCTTTCACCAAGACGCGAGACCTGTTTACAGATGCGGGGGTCAGCTATCTCAGTGATGTGATTGATATGCAAAATGAGACGCTGCTCAAGCAACAGCTGTTTGATAGTTTTTCTGAGCCGCTGGCACTGGCGCGCCACGAAAGTGATTGGGCCGTCGCGCAGGGGTTGGCCGCCATGCAGCACTGTGATGCTGAATTGCAGATGCGTGCAGAAAAAGTGTTGCACCGTGCCAAGCGAGACCACCAAGTGGTACTGCTATTGCTGGCGCGTCCTTACCACAGTGATCCGGGGCTAAACCACGAGCTGCTGGAGGCGTTTCAAGCGCTCGGTTACCCCATTCTCTCGATAAGGTCACTGCCCCGTTCCAGCACATTCCTTCAGCGCTATTTTGGTGAGGATATTGCCCGTGGTCAAATTAAAGATATGCTGGATATTAATGATGTATGGCCAGAAAATTACGCCAGCAATAGCGCGCAAAAAGTGTGGGCAGCCAAGTTTGCCGCCCGCCACAATAATATCGCGGTGATCGATCTCTCCAGCTTTAAATGCGGGCACGATGCACCCAGTTATGGATTGATAGAGCGTATAATTAATAGCAGCAACACCCCCTACTTTGCGCTGCACGATATTGATGCCAATAAGCCGAGTGGCTCCATTAACATTCGCATTCGCACCTTTTCCCACACCCTAGAAAACTTTTGCCAGCAGCTCGCGCGGCAAGCAGAGCAACAAGCAGCGCTGACAAAGCGGGTTTTCCATAAACGGCAGCAGCTCACAACGCGACCAGAGACAGCACCTGATCACTTCAATGAGGATTTGGAGAGCGAACAGAGCCGCTTGATCGCCCGTGCAGCTCTTCAGCCTGAAGCGCAAGCAACGCCGCTCGATAGTAGAGGAAAAAAGCATGGAAAACAGTAAGATCGAGCAACAGTTGCAGCAGTATGAAGCGCAACAAAGTGAGCGGCTGGGGCTCTCTCAAAAACCTGTTCACTGGCATGATGCGGGACTGCAATCGATAACCCCCTTTGACAAACGCCGCGATACGGTGCTGTTTGGAGGCCTAACCAACGCCCACGATCAACTGTTGCTAGCAACCCTCAAGGGGAGTGGCTACCACGCCCAGGCACTGCCAACCCCCGACAATAATGCGCTGCAGTGTGGTAAAGAGTTCGGCAATCGCGGACAGTGTAACCCCACCTATTTCACCGTCGGTAGTCTGGTTCACTACCTGCAAAGCCTGCGCGACCAGCAGGGGTTAAGCGCTCAACAAATTGTCGATGATTACATCTTCGTCACCGCCTCCACCTGTGGCCCCTGTCGTTTTGGCATGTATGTAACGGAGTATCGCAAGGCGCTCAGAGATGCCGGATTTGATGGTTTTCGGGTGATGTCATTTCAGACCGAAAAGAGCGTTGCCAACGAACCACTGGCCTTTCCACTCAGCAAACGATTGAGCCTTGCGCTCATACGCGCCTTAGTGATTGCCGATGTGATTAACGCCCTAGGGTATCGTATGCGCCCCTATGAAGTGAACGAAGGTGAAACGGACCGGGCGCAGGCCGAGAGCATCACCCTGGTCAGTCGTGCAATTGCTCAGGGGAGAGGGCTTGGCAGGGCATTAAAACAGAGTAGAAAGTGGCTTGATGGTGTCGAGTTAAACCTGTTGCAGGCCAAGCCAAAGGTATCGGTTATTGGTGAGTTTTGGGCAATGACCACCGAAGGCGAAGGGAACTACCGGCTACAACGCTTCCTAGAAAGCGAAGGAGCCGAGTGCGAAGTTCAGCCGATTGCCGCTTGGTTTCTTTATTTAATATGGGCAGAGCGAGCCAGCCATGCAGAAGAGACCCGAGCGGGGCAACACAGTACATGGGCTGGCCGTGCGCAGCAGTTAAAGCTGAATTTGGTGGCACGAATGTTGACAGGTTACTTCCAACACATCGCCAAACAGCTCGGCTTGCACCACTACAAACTCACCGACATGGACCAACTGGCTAAAACCAGCGAACACTACTACCCCAGCCAGTTGCGCGGTGGAGAGGGACATATGGAAGTCGCCAAGCTGATTCAATCCTTCCGTGACAAAAAGCACCACCTGGTTCTCAGTGTAAAGCCGTTCGGTTGCATGCCCTCCTCCGCCGTCTCCGATGGCATTCAACCACTGGTGACCGCTCACTATCCAGAAGCTAATTTCTTAGCCGTAGAGACCAGTGGTGATGGGGCGGTTAACGTCTATAGCCGCGTGCAAATGGCACTATTCCGCGCCCGAAAAAGTGCAGAAGCGGAGTATCTGGCACAGTGGAGTAAATACCAACCAGATGAGGCGGAAATCACCACGAAAGTGGCAAAAAAACGCTACTACCCCCACCACGTGGCAGGCACCGCCGCCAACGCTATTATCACGTTGGGGTTCTCTCCGGGGTCAGAGTAAAACCCATTAAACCCATCTCTCTGGGGTCAGAGTAAAACCCAGAGGATTGTGCTCTGGGTTTTACTCTGACCCCAGAGAGAACTCTGACCCCAGAGAGAACTCTGACCCCAGAGAGAACTCTGACCCCAGAGAGAACTCTGACCCCAGAGAGAACTCTGACCCCAGAGAGAACTCTGACCCCAGAGAGAA